>Ga0247843_1003593_pt1 | contig 24979 bp, 22 predicted proteins | sample LaCruzMarch2017__FD_192420 | JGI IMG/M metagenome (GOLD analysis project Ga0247843, IMG submission 192420) | Freshwater microbial communities from meromictic Lake La Cruz, Castile-La Mancha, Spain - LaCruzMarch2017_8m | ecosystem: Environmental > Aquatic > Freshwater > Lake | place: Spain...
AACCAGGGAATTCAACGGAGAATCCGACGAATCGTTGACACCGCCCGCATTCATGGACGGCCTCCTTTCTCATTCAGCAGCGCCACGAGCGAGTCATGGGCGGCCCGCTCGAACAATGTGAACCGGCATTTCGGACCCATGCTGTAACACCTCAATTGCTCGTGCCAGTCGTCGGAGAACCGAGCGGCAGTTGCCGACCAGTCGCGGAAAAGACGGTGGGACCGATCGGCTTGCACTTCGTCCACGAGGGCCTGTAGCGGTCGGATCGTGAGCGCCGGCATCATGCTGAGGATTGAACTCGCCTCGCCTCCTGCCGGTGCCCTGAGCAGCACGGACAGCGCGGACAGCTCAAGGTCGGCCAGTCCATCGTGAATCCATTCGGAGCGACGGCTATACATGGCGGCCTCCTTCCTTCATCGCGGCCAGCTCGGCCCGTCGGATCTCGATTTCGAGCAAGGTCAGCTCAAGCTGAGCCTCGGCCAGTCGGTCGGCGACTTCCTGCCGATGCTCCTTCTGAAATGATATCTTGCGCTTGTAATCCTCGTAATCGAAAGGAGCTTGAGCCTCGGCGAGTGCCGGGGTAGTGTTCGAGCAGTTCGTTTCCTTCTGCCCCGTGCCCGGTTCCAGCCGGGACGGGGCTTTTTCGTCGAGGTCGTTCATGGCTTTGCTCCCTTCTTCTTCCGTGGGTTCATCCGGCTTTCGCGGGCTTCAACGAAGAACTCCAGCGCGGAGGGCCGGAACCGGACCGAGCGGCCGATTCGGACGCTTGGGAGATCACCGGACGCGGCGAGCATGTCGAGCTTCCGGGGGGAGATTGCGAGGGCTTCAGCGGCCTCGCCACGCGTCATGAGTTGTTTCTCTGCTTGCATCGGCTACACCGGAACCGCCCGTGCTTCCCGGTGCAATTGACAACCCGGCCGGAATGCACACACTGTGTGCTTATGCCCCGTCCATCCGCCAGAAAAACGAATCTTTCGACCGTCCGGGCAACCGTGAATGATTGGCTTCGGGCCGATGAAGGACTCCGGGAGGAACTCGGGGTCAGCGCGGTCACCCAAGACATGATTGCCGCCGTGCTTCATGTCTCCCGGTCCTACGTCCAAGCGGTCGAGCTTGGGAAGCGGCCCCTTCCCGATGGACTGGCGGAATCGGCCGGCCGTTTGCTCGGGGTGGATCCACGATGGATCCTGGGCCCGCTCGATGACGCTCCGGTCACCCGCACGGGAAAGCCGTGGCGGCAGGTGTCCTTCCGTGGCGCATGGTCAAAGGCCACCAGCTTCCCGAAGTCGCCTTTCACCGGGAAAGACCGGGCGCAACTCGGAATCATTCATCAGAGCATCCGACGCGAGGTCGAGGGAATGCTTTCGGCGCTGAGGTATCGTCACGACGGCAAACGACATTCCCGCGCCCTGCTCGCTGCCGTCGAGCAGGTGAAGCGCGACATGAGGGCAAGCTAGGCCGTCTTCCGGCCCTTCTTGAAGGCCGTCACGTTCTTCGCCTCGATCGGGCGGATAGCCCAGAAGGCCTTGGCTTGGGCCTCGGTCGCGACGCCCTCGTAATGCTTGTGAAGCAGTTCGGGGCTTCCACCGTGGCCAAGCTGGATTGAGGTTTCCCCGGAGTTGCGGAAGGCTAGGAAATGGAAAGTCGCGTAGCTGTGCCGGGCGCAGTTGCTCGGCATCACGAAGGCTTCATCGGTCGCCCGGATGGCCTTCAAGGCCTTCGCCAGTGCCCAGCGGCGAGCCATCGCTTTTGATGGGGCAATGAGCCCCTCGGGCTTCACCTTGGTGCCAAGGAAAGCGGCAAGGGCCGGGGTGATCTTCACCGTGCGGGCGCGGCCGGTCTTGGTTACGCCTTCGGGCAGGTGGATCTTCTTGGCCCCCAGGTCGATCATTCCCCACTCCATGCGAAGGGCTTCTTGCTCGCGGACGCCGGCGAAGAACCGCACGGCCCAGAAGGCGACAAGCTCGGGAGCGTGAAGTTCGAGGGCGTTAAACAGCCTTGCGGTCTTCTCGGGTGAGAGGATGCCGGGGCGAGTCTTGGGCGGCTTGGGGCGGGCGGCTTCCTTCACCGGGTTCTCTGTCACCCATCCACGGGTCTTGGCGAAGGTGAAAAGCCCGGACACGGCGAGGCGGTGGTTCCTCTTGGCGAGGTTCCCGATTTGGGCCGGCGCGGCGGGCTTGGGCCCCGTGCGCTTCTTGGTCCGGGTGGCGGCCGTGAGTCCAAGAATCCAGTCGGAAACCTCGGCCGTGGTGATGCTGCAAATCGGGCGAGTCGCGAAGTCCTTGGCGAAGCGCCCGCAGCGGGTGCGGATGCCTTGAATCGACATCGGGCGCAGCCCCTCGGCGGTCTTGAAGGCTTCGTAGGCATCGACAGCGGCTTGAACCGTCACGCTTGAGCGGGTGGCCTTCCAGCGGCTCGCGTATTCCTTGAGGATCTCGGCAAGCGGCGGCGGCGGGGCGTCCTTGGTTTGCTCCATCACGGTTCGCCAGAATTCCACAGCGGCCTTTTCCTCGGGTGCGAGCATTCCGAAAGCGGTCCCGGTGATGCCGGTCTCCTTGTCGCGCTTCTTGGCGAACTTGAGGGCATCGGTTTCGTTTGTGAACCACGCTTGCAGGGTCTTGCCGGCGGGCCCGGTGTAGCGGACGCGGTGGCTGTATCGAGGGTGCTTCACCTTGGTGATCGTGGCTCGCTTCATGCCCGATGCGATACCTTGCGACTAGGTGCACTTCAAGCGAAAAGTGGTTACACGTGGTTACAGTGGGTCTTAAAACGTTGCTGCAAAAAGAAACAGCGAGAGTTTCCTAAACTCTAGATACGTGTTCGATTCACGTCGGGAGCATTCCTTTGAAAAGCGGCGTTTACCTTGGAAAACAAAGGGTTTCGGGGATTGGCTGCTTCCTGTGAAGGAATCTCCCCCGACCGAAAAGCTGCCATCCCCCGAGGGTCCGATTCCTGGCACGTTCCGGCTACCGAGTGAAAGCACCTGCCATTGCCGCCAGCAGATCCTACGGCACGTGGTCCCGCTGGAAAACACCCTCCTCGGCGGGGGGGATCCGTAGACGGGTTGAGCTTCGGTGCTCCTCCGCAGCGGCGAGCAAGCGGTTCAGATGGCCGCTTATCAGGATCAGTGGTGACTTTCCGTCGGACGGGTAGCGGGACAAGGCGCTGGGTTCATTGATTGCGCCCGGTTCGGCCTGGAATGGATCGCCAGCCCGTGAAGTTCTTCAGCCACGACCTCTGACTACTGCCAGGAATTTGCTTTTGGCGGGAGGCTCCTGAAACAGCCGTCGGGCCGGGCCGGTGGTCGGGAGAAAGGGAGTTGTAGCGTTCTCATGCGATTTCGTGGGCATCCGCGCATTTGCCCTGAGGGATGACAAGACCCGCGGAAGTCCAGCCGCCGCCGGATTTGTGGGGGGGCGCTTCAGGATGATCAGCTGAGGAACTGCCGGATCGCGCCTTCCTGATCGATTTTCAAGGCCACGTCGAAGTCGCCGTAGTGTTTGATCGGGTTGCCGTAGGCGTTGAGGATGGTGGTATACCAGTTGCCCAGGGTCTTGTGACCTTCGGTGTTGTAGTCCGGCAGCCGGATGTAGCGGCGGCGCGCCATGCTCAGCTTCACGTTGTCGCCGGCGAGGATCAGGAACGGCACCTCGGTGCCGACGCTATGGTGCTTCTCCCCGTTCTCCGGCAAATACATGATCATCGTGTTGTCGAACATGGTTCCGGAGCCTTCGGGCGTCGCTTTCAGGTCCTCAACCAGTTTGTTGACCAGATTCATATGGTGGTTGCGCAGGTGGCGGCGCACCTCGTCCGCCGGCATGCCGCCCAGCGCCTTGCCGTGGCCGATATCGTGTAGCTGGATGATATCCTCCAGCAGGCCGTCGTAGCGGGTCCCGAGGTCGTCAAGCGTGTAGGTCACCACGTTCGTCAGGCCGGCGCGCAGCGACGACACGAGGATGTCCACGAAGGCATGCTGCTGCTGCACCACGTTGTAGCGGTCCTCGAGGATGGCCTTCTCGATCACCGGCACATTCGCCGCGATGCGGTCGGACATTTTCGCCAACCGCGCGTTGCGTGCGATGAGCGAATCCACCGAACTCGCGTAGTTGCCGATCTTCCGGGACTCCAGGATGTCCAGCGTCTTCGAGTCATATGATGCGATGTTCCCGGCGAGGAAATCGTACAAGCTTTCGTCCGCCTTCTGGTCGTTGTCCTTCTCCATCCCGGCCGCGAAGAGGTTGCGGAAGGCCGCGCCGGGCGAGGCGAACGCATAGTTCGGCTGCTTCGGGCCGATCGAGGACATGCCGCGGACCACGCCTTTCTCATTCTTCGCGCAGGTCAGCTCGACGTGCTCGAAAGGGGAGGGGAACAGCCGCGCGAGCTCCACGTCCACCGTGGCCCGCTTGATGGTATCCACGCGCTCCGCCGTTCGGGAAACCGCCAGGGGTGACTGATAGGTCGAGTGTCCCATCGTGCACATTTTCGCCGAGAGGCCCTGCAGCAGGGTCAGGTTGTTCTTGTGGGCCGCGAGCGGCTCCATCCATGCCGGCAGCTCGTGACGGTCGAGGTCGATGTCCAGCGCCTCCCTTTGCGCATCCTTTTTCTTGTCCGCTTCGCTCAGCGACGGCGGGACGAGCTCCGTGGGAAAGGTGCCGTTGCTTTTCCTGAGGAAGATGAAGCGTGGCACCCCGGCACCCGCCGCGGCGGATCCCGGGCCGGCGACCGCGGCTCCCAACCGTGGGATCGAGGACAGTCCCGCCATGCCGAGCAAGCCGGCCGCCGAGGTTCTGATGAAGTCTCTTCTGTGGTGCATGACGTGCCTGGGTTATTTGCGGTAAATGAATGAATCCGAGGTGAGCAGGGAAACCGTGAGTTCCTTGAAGCTTCCCCCGCTCGCGAGATAGGCCTTGTCGGCATCAACAAGCGTCCGCGAGTCGGCAAGCGTCTCGTTGCGCCCCATGTAATAGCGGAACACGTTCCGGATGAAAACCTGGCGAACCCGATCCGACTTGGCGAGGCGGGTCATGAGTTCCCCCACGTCCTTGACTTCGCCGTCGAGCGATTTGTCGCCGGTGCCTTCCAGTTTCCCGCGTGAATCGACCGGCTTGGTCTTGTAGGTCGGCACGTTGAATTTCGTCCAGATGCCGTGCATGTTCTTGGCCATCGCCTGCCGGGTGCCGACGATGTTCGCGGGGTTTTCGATTTCCTCCTGAGTGCGGAATCGGCCGAAGTCGTCGTAGCTTTCGAACACGTATCCCAGCGGATTCATCTTCTCGTGGCACTGCCAGCAGTTCGATGCCTCGGACACTGCGAAGCGTTCCCGCAGCGTCTTGTCCGGATCATCCGGGACCTTCGCGTCCACGGTGATCGGCACGTCGCGGATGAAGCCGCCGAGGAGCTTCTCGCGGATCCATTTACCCCGGTGGATAGGATCGGTGGCCGCGTTCTGGGAATTCGCCACCAGCCATGCGGGATGGGTCAGCAGGCCGGTCCGGTTTTCCAACTTCACCGGTTGCTCCGCCTGATAGGACCACTCGAGGTGGTCGAGGTTGTACATTTTCACCGAGTGTAGAACGGCTTCATTGTCATGAGGCATGTAAACCTTGTCGGTTTCCTCGTCCTTCCGGCCATCCTCGCCGAAATACATCCCTGCGAGTGTCAAGGTGCTTGTCAGGATGCCGCGGACCTTACCATCGGGCCCCAGGAACTTTTTTGCCAGGTTGAGCTCGGGTTTTTCGCGGTCCATCAGCGCAACCACGGCGGCGGCCTCCTTGGGCTTCATCCCTCTGGTCCGTTGGAACATCTCCCGGAACGTCCCGAAATCCTTGGTCGCTTCCTCCGCCTTCCTGGCCATCTCCGCGTTGTCGCCATTGTGGTGAACGAAGAACCGGTCCGTCGTCAGTAGCTCCTTCAACACGTCCTGATCCTTTTCGAGGATCCACCGCACCAGGGTGTCGGCTTCCTTCGAGACCTTGCCCGGCACGCGGTAGATATACCGCGTCGAGACCACGCGGTGCGGGTTGTAGGCACCTGCGAACCTTTCCTCGTCCTTGAAGACATCATGGATCCCCTGGTAGCCGAAGTAGTCCTGGAAGAAGCGGAGGATGCGGGGCTTGTCGATGGACTCGTCCCCAAGGATCCGCCTGACCTCGCGCTCGTAATCCTCGCGGCGGTGGAGCCCGCCCGAGTTCGCCGCCGCCACCAGGGCGGCATCCGGCATCCGGTCGGTCAGGGCGTAAGCGATCGCATAACTGCCTTCGCGCGGGGTCAGCATCAGCCGCCCGGACCCGTCGGATTCACCGCCGCCGAATTCATTCCGGTAGAGAAACTCGGGCTCCATCAGGATGGAGGTCATCAACTTCTTCAGCGCGCTCGTCTTGTCGCTGGCCTTCAGGGTCTCGCGGGCGAAGCCCAGATACTTCAGCATCTCGGCGGGGGTCGGCTCACGTTGCAGCACCACTTTGAACTGGTGGGTGATCGCATCCACGAGCATCTCGTCCGTCGGAACTCCATCCGCCATGATCAACCGCCTGAACGGCTCCGCCGTGGCCTTCGGGTTCCATACCTCGTCGGGAAATCTTGAATTGAAACCCCTGCCGCCGCCCGCCTTCGCCGCCTTGTGGTCCTCGGAGAACCGGTGCTCGCCGCTTTCCACCAGGGCGGCACGCAGTTGCTTGTCCACCACCCACTTCGCGTTCGCGATCAGTGTCAGGAACTGGCCGCCCTCGACGATCTCGGTGTCGTAGTATCGGACCCCCGATTGGGCGGGCAGGTTGAAGGGCTTCACCACGCCGAAGAACGATTCCCGGCGCTCGCGGCCCTGAAGCTCGAACACGTCGTTGATCCGCTCGTGGTAGATCAGTTCGTTCACCCGCCAGCGCCGCGCCTTGGTGAACGGCTTGGTCTCGATTTCCCCGCTGAACAGTTTGTCGTGATCGAGGTAGTTGGCGTATTTGTAATAGCGCAGCTTGTCCTCGAGTTTGGAGGCGTTGAAAGTTTTCAGCTCGCCCCAGATCCACTGGGCCAGTTCGTCCCTCTCCTCGTCGCTCGGCTGGTCGCCTTTCTTCGGGGGCATCTCGCCGCTGTAAACCTGTTCGAGGGCGTTGTTGAGCAGATCGAGCCGGGCCTCGCGGGAGAGAGTCTCCAGATTGTCGAAGCGGATCCCGCCCTTCTTCGCTCCGGCATCGTGGCATTCGTAGCAATAGGAATCCAAAAGCTTCCCGGCAGAAGGCGGCACCTTGAACCCATCATCCGCCGCCGTCGCGGTCCGGGCCGCGTCGTCCGCCATGCCAGCGTTGCACAATCCCAGGATCAGGATGGTGGTCGTGGTGAATCGCATGGAATCGGTGGTCAAAGGGGATTTCGGGCTTCGTGGTCTGATTCCCGAAGCGCGGATGCAGGGCCTCGATACGGCAAGCCGGCCGCCATCTGTCAGGAATCATTTCCAATCGCCCGGGCACCGGCGGCAGTCCCCGTGCCGGAACCATCCGTCCCGCCCTTTCGACTGCCGGGAATCCGCTTTTGGCCGGAGGCACCAGAACCAGCCGTCGGGCCGAACCGGCCCGCCCCGGCCTCCTTCGCCGCCGCCGCAAATGAAATCTTGCGGCAGGATGAGCGCGGAAGCGCCTCGTCCCTAACCCGGTGGCCAGGCGAGCGGGCGGCCGGCGAGGAGGTGGACGTGGAGGTGCGGCACGGTTTCACCACCGTGGGGGCCGTTGTTGATGACGAGGCGGAAGCCGTCTTCGGCGAAGCCCTGGTCGCGGGCGATCTTTCCCGCGGTGAGGAGCAGGTGGCCGAGGACGGCTTGGTCTTCGGCAGTGGCTTCGGCAATGCGCGGGATCGGCTTGCGCGGAACAACGAGGAAATGCAGCGGGGCCCCGGGGTTGATGTCCTTGAAGGCGATGCAGAGGTCGTCCTCGTGGACAATCGTGGCGGGGATTTCGCGGGCGATGATCTTTTCGAAGAGGGTCATGGCGGAGGGGAAAGTGCCAGGTTCGAAGTTCCAAGTTTGAAGTGCCAAGTTCCAAATTCAACGGGTCTCTTGCTTGGTCCGAAACTCGTCGGCGTTTCTGAATCAAAGTATGGGCTTCTCGATGCGGCGTGACGAGAAGGTGCTTCGGAACCCAATCGGTGGGCCCTCTACCACCCTCCACCATCTGCTTCCACTCAGCGCTCGGAGTCGACCTGGAGCCTGAGCGGCCGGCGGAAGTGGCGGTGCTCGCGGTCGAGATTGCCGAGGAAGTTGCGGATCTCGAACAGGATCTGCTCGCAGCGGCTGTTCCATTTCTCCGCGGCACAGAGGAGTTGGGCCGCTTCGCGGAGACCGGTGAAGCGGATATCCTCGGCCCCGGCCTCGCGGAGGTGGGCGAGTTCTTCGCGGAGATTCCCGAAGAATGCGAGTTCGTAGCCGTTTCCGGCGTCCTGCGCGAGGCGGACCAACGAAAGCGTGACGGGCGGGGCGAGCGGCTCGAGCTTGTCGGCGATGGTTTCACAACCAATGCGGACGAGCATGTGGCGCATCCGTTCGAAGAGATCGGAGAGGGGAAGCAGGCGGAGCGGGCACTTCGTTTCGAGGTATTGCTCGATGCCGAGGCGGATCTCGTCGACGAAGGGGAAGTCTTCGCGTTCGGCGGCCGAGGCGGCACGGCGCAGTGCCACGCCCAGCCACGAGGTGTCGTACTGGATGACTTGGTGTCGTCCGACCTGGATGGCCGGGCGGGTGCCGATGAGGGAAATCACGTGGTGTCAGGGGGCGGGGAAGGGAAGTGGGGAAGGAGAGCGGATGGAGGGAGCGGCGAGCCGGAAAGTTTTCAGTCCTTGAAGAGGCGGCGTTGCATCGGGTCACGCGCCGGGCGCCGTTCCAGCGCCTGGATCTCGCGGATGAACTCGCCGACGTCCTCGAACTGGCGGTAGACCGAAACGTAGCGGACGTAGGCGACCGGGTCGATCTGGTGGAGCTTGTCCATGACCTTGGCACCGATCGACGACGAGGGGACCTCGGTCAGATGGTCCTGATGAAGCTCGGTGAGGATTTCCTCCACCGCGCGGTCCAGCCGGTCCATCGAGACGGGGCGCTTTTCGCAGGCCTTGATCATGCCGCTGATGATCTTCTCGCGGTGGACCGCCTCGCGCGTTCCGTCGCGCTTGACCACCCGCAGCTCGGTGCGCTCGATCTGCTCGTAGGTGGTGTAGCGATAGGTGCATCCGAGGCATTCGCGGCGGCGGCGGATAGTGGTGCCGTCCTTCGACATCCGGGAGTCGAGCACCTTGTCTTTGAATGATCCGCATTGCACGCACCGCATGAGGTCTGAAAACGATGGATGAGAGGTTATTTTCCACCAGGAGTGGCGTCAATTTGAAAACTACGCCATATTTAGTAGGTGGGTGCGAATGGTCGGGAGATGTGAAGGGGTTTTTTTAGAAGTGGGAGCAATGAGGCTACAGCTCACGCCGGGTTACAAAAAATAGGTCCCATACGACCTATAGGACCTATTTCACCGGACCGAACTCAGCGGCGGCATTTCTGCACCAGCGCACCCAGGAACCAGGTGATCTGCTCCATGGCTTCCACGTGCTCGCTGCCGGGCAGACCGATCAGGTGGTCGCGGCAGGTGCCGAGCATGTGGACGGCGGTGTCGACGGCAGACTCGATGGCTCCTTCATACTCGGCAATGCCGACCAGCACCGGGAGGTCGAGCGGCTGTTGCTCGATGATCCGTTTGCTGAGCTTCGCGCGCTGCGATTCGCTGGCGCTTTCGAGGAGATTGAGGATCGGCAAGGTGAGTTTGCCCTTCTCGAGGTCGGTGCGGAGCGTCTTGCCGACGTCCTCTTCGCTGCCGACGAGATCGAGGCAGTCGTCGTAGATCTGGTAGGCGGTGCCGAGTTTCAGGCCATAGTCGAACAGCTTGGCTTCGGTCTCTGCGTCCGCACCCGAGAGCGCGGCGGCGATGCCGGTGGCGGCGGAGAACAGGGCCCCGGTCTTCATTTCGATGATCCGGAAGTAGTCCGCCTTGGTCAGCGTGAGGTCCCAGCGGCGCTGGGTCTGGACGATCTCGCCTTCGCAGACTTCGCGCGAGGCACGGCCGACCTTGCGGCAGATCGTGATGTCGTTGAAGTCGGTGGCGAGGGCCAGGGCGTGCGAGAAGAGGGCGTCGCCGAGCAGCACCGAGAGACCGGAGCCCCACTTCGCGTTCGAGGTCGGGATCATCCGGCGGGTGACCGCGCCGTCGATGATGTCGTCATGGACCAGGGTGGCCATGTGGATCAGCTCGAGGATGACGCCGATTTTCAGGTGGTCGTCATTCACCCCGCCGAGGGCGCCGCCCACGAGGATCGAGAGGGCGGGGCGGATGCGTTTGCCGGAGGTGTTGCAGACGTAGCTGACGTAGGGCTCGACGGCAGGATCGAAGGCGCGGATTTGGTCGCGGATGGAGGCTTCCACGCGTTCCAGTTGGGGCCGGACAAGTTCGAAAGGGAACCGCTCGCTGCGGTTCTGGGGAACGGTGGTGGTGCTCATGGTTCAAGCAGCGGGATCGCTTGTGAAAAATTTCACAAAGTCCGGGTCGGCGCAACCCCGATGTCACGGAAGGAGGGAAAGATTGCGTCCGGAGTGCCGTTGTAACACCTGAATTCATGCGTGCTCTTCAATGGACGGCGATGGCCGGCTGCCTGGCAGTCGGGAATGTGGCTTTGGCAGCGGAAGGCTTTGGCATCAAGCCGGGGACTCCCGAGATTCCGGGGACGCCGTGGCAGGTCCACGACGGAACCCGGCCGCAGCCCAAGGTGATCGAGACCGGCGGTGCGGTGAGCGTGAAGGCTCCGGCCGACGCGAAGATGCTCTTTGACGGCAAGTCGCTGGATGCCTGGAAGTCCGGGGATAAGCCGGCGAGCTGGGTGGTGAAAGACGGGATTCTCGTCGCTTCGCCCGGGAACTTGACCACCAAGGAGGAATTCGGGCCGGTGCAGGTCCACCTCGAGTGGCGGATTCCGGCCGGTCGCAAGGTGAACGGCCAAGGCGGCGGCAACAGCGGAATTTTCCTGATGGGCCTGTATGAAGTGCAAATCCTCCAGAGCAATGGCAATCAGACCTATCCCGACGGCACCGCCGGTGCGCTTTACGGCCAGACTCCGCCGCTGGTGAATGCCACGGCGCCGCAGGGCGAGTGGCAGAGCTACGAGATCCTCTTCCACCCGCCGAAGTATGAAGGCGAGAAGGTGGTCGAGCCGGCCACCGTGACGGTGATTCAGAACGGCGTGGTGCTCCACCATGCGCGGAAATTCATGGGCCCGACCCAGTTCCGCAAGCTCGCCAGCTACCCGCCGACGCATCCGGCCACCGGCCCTCTGTCGCTTCAATTCCACGGCGATCCGATCGAGTTCCGCAATATCTGGGCCCGGCCGATCGGGAATTACGACGAGGAGAAGTGAACCTGAAAACCAAGTTGAGAGCGAATGGTTGATTGTTCAGATTAAGAGGCTTGTGTCAAAACTGTGGCTCGCCCTGAGAATGAGGTGATCCTTCGGTTCAAATGCTTCTTTATCAACGATCAACCATCCACTTTGAACGATCAACTTCCCGTCCAGGGTGAGTTCATCCGCGGAGGGGAATCCGTGGATTTCAGGGGCGACGGGCGACATGGATCGGGCAGTCTACGTAGTTCACCGCGCGCGTGCCGAAGGGTTTTCAAGGTGAAAGCCGCTTTTGAATCGTTATGCTGCCGTGATGAATTTCCGCCTCTTTCTGGTTCTCTGCGCCTTGCTGCCGCTCCCCGGTTCCGCGATCACCTTCGAAGCAAGCAAGGTCGTGGCGGATACGATCACCCGTCCCCGGGAGGTCATGCCGGTCGATCTGGACGGTGATGGCGACTTGGACCTGATGGCATCCGGTGCCGAGGGCAATCAGGTGGTGTGGTGGGAAAACCGGGGGACGGATGGATTCCGTCGGGCCGGCGAATGGCTCGCCAACGTCCCGGACACCAAGGCCACCAAGCTCGCGGACTTCGACGGCGACGGTCTGCCCGACCTGCTGATGGCCTTTGGCTCACCACCGGCCTCCGGGACTTTCAAGCATGCGATCTGTCCGGGCCTCGGCCTGGGTGGCTTCGGACCTCCGGGGCCGACCCTGCCCTTCACCGGAACCCGCTTCGTCTTCCACGACGTGACCGGGGACGGATGGATCGATGTGCTCGCGAAGGACACGTCGTGGATCAACCAGGGGAACGGCAGCTTTTCCGGCACGTCGGCCCGGCCGCTGCCCGAGAAATTCCTCCATGCCAATCTTTGGAACGGGCACTGGCGGGACTTCGACGGCGATGGTGATCCGGATTCCTTCATCACCACCAACGGCAACCAGATCTTCCGCTGCCGCCACGAGGGGGGCGGCGAGTTTGCCGAAGAGGAGATCCTTTTCTCCAAGGCTCAGAACGACGGCTTCATGGACGACGTGATTCCGGTCAGGATCCCGCAACTGTCCCCGGAGTTGAGCTTTCTCACGGTGGAGCGATCGAATCCGCTCTACTTCGGCTCGCGGGTGCTCTGCCTCTACACGCGGCGTGACGGGGCCTATGTCCGGGTGGGAGCTGCCGATCTCAGCAAGAAGCGGGAGGATCAGGAACTCGACCGGGTGATGGCGGTGGAGGATGGGGGGCGGATCCGGATTCTGATGGAGCACATGCGCCTAACCCGCTCGGGAGGACGGGTCGCTTACCAGGACAACGTGCTGTCGGAGATCACCATCCGTCCGGGCAAAAAGAAGTCTTCGTTCGCGTTCAAGGTGCTGCTGGAACATCCAGGCACTCCGGTCGAGCCGGCGTTCGCGGATTTGAACGGCGACGGCTTTGGCGACCTAATGCTGCCCTTGTCCGGGATGACTCCCTTGGCCGCGGGCGGGATCGATCAGATCGTCTGGCACCCGGGAGCCAAGGGCGGGAAACCCGCGAAGGTAAGGAAGGAAATCGGGGTGCCCGGCTATGATCGCCAGCTCCGCCACGTGGGTGACCTCGATGGCGATGGCGACGTCGATTTGCTGACCGAGACGGGCAGCATCTCGGTCAACAAAGGTCATCCGGCGATCACCTTGTGGTGGAATTCGGGACAGGGGAATTTCCAGCGCACCGAGATTCTGCGCCGCGGGTCGGAGACTTCCCTGGTCGCGGTGGTTGAACGCAACGGGGACGGGACTCCCGACTTCCTGATCCATGCCATGACCCGCCCGCTCGGCTTTAACCTGAAATCGGTCAACGAGGTGATCGAACTCCTTTCCCAGGGCGACGGCACCTATCGTATCAAGGTATTGCACGGCGAAGAGGGGCCCGAATGGGAAAGTGTCGAGCTCGCCGATGGCAACCAGGACGGACTTCCGGACCTGAGGGTCACGACCCGCGACGACCTCCGGTGGATCCGGGCCTTGGACGCCTTGCGCTTCGATTGGGAGCCGAAGGATCCGGTGACGGGCTTCCCCGGGATGGGCCAGTATTTGCGCGATGTGGACTGGGACGGCGACCTCGACGTGTGGACGATCTACGAGTGGACGGAGACCTCGGTGGTCCGTCCGTGGCCGGTTTGGTCGACGCCATCGGCGACGTCCTTCGACTACGAAAGGGTCCACTACGTTTTCAACGGCGTATTCCCCGTGGAGCAGGATTTTAACGGCGATGGTCATCCCGACTACATGTCCAGGGCTTCATCGACCCACGTGCCCCTGCTGGCAAAGCCGGGCCCGGATCCGGCGGTCCGATATTACCCGCTCGACTTCGATGCGGAGACGATCTTCTACACGCCGCGCTTCCTCGACGCGTTGACGAGCTACCTCGATGCGGACGGGGACGGCGACCTGGACGTGGTGTATCCGGTCCTCAGTCCGAGCAAGCTGGTGTGGCGCGAGAATCTCGGCGGCATCCAGTTCAGCGAGGAACGACTCCTCGCGCCCCATGTCAACGCGCGGCGCGACACCTTCGCGGCGGCGGATATCGACGGCGACGGGATCCCCGATCTGGTGGGAACGTCGTTGGAGGGCATGTCCCGGCTGGAGTGGTTCAGAGGGCGGGAGTAGCCGCGGAGGGCAAGCGAGGTGGAGGAAATGCGCGGGACGGTGGCCTAGGAGAAGAGTCCGACGGGGCGCAGCTCGTGGCCGGGGAAGACCTTGGCGAGGTCGGTGCCGGCGGCCTGGCGGGTGAGGATGGGGGCGAGGAAGTCGCGGTAGTTGTTGAGCACCGGGAGATCGCCGGGGCCGGCGAGCTGGGTGGCGAGGTCGGGCCACTCGACATGGACTTTTCCGCCGCGGATGCCTCCGCCCAGTAGAAACATGACTCCGCCGCGGCCGTGGTCGGTGCCGGCGGCGCTGTTCTCGGCGACGCGGCGGCCGAACTCGGTCATGACGACGATCTGGGTGCGCGCGAGTTCCTCCGGGCCGAGGTCGGTGGCGAAGGCGTGGAGTCCGGCGGCGAGGCGCTGCATCGGCGGGTCCATGATGATCGATTGCGTGATGTGGGAATCCCAGCCGCCGAGGTCGAGGGTGGCGGCCTGCAAGCCGACGCGGCCCTTGATCAGCCGGGCGACCTGGGTGAGCCCGGCGGCGAAGGAATCGGCGGCGTAGGTGGCGCCGTGGGACGGTGCGTATTTCGTGCCGGTGAGCGACTGGATGCGGTCGAGCGCGGCGAGGGCATTGCGGCCGGCGGGGCCGAGTTCGCGCGGGGCGGTGGCGTAGAGTTTGGCGAGGCTTTGCAGGAAGCCGGGCGGGACGCCGGGGCCGAGGCCGAACTCGTCGAGCGATTGGATGGCGGCGCAGGACGGTGCGCCGCGCAGGCACTCGGGCAGGGTGGGGCCGATGGCGACGGCGGTCAGCGGCGATTGGCCGGCATCGGGCCGGTTGCGGAGGAAGCGGCCGAGCCAGCCGCCGGCGGCGAGCCCGCCGTGTTCCATGAAGTCCTGGGCTTCGAAGTGGGAGCGCGACTCGTCCTCGGAGCCGGCGCAATGGACCAGCGCGAGGTCGCCGGATTGCCACCAGGAATGGAGCGGCCGGAGGTGGGGATTGAGGCCGAAGAAGCCATCGAGGTCGGCGAGTTCGGGCTTGCGGATGCCGATGCCGGGGCGGGCGTTGTAGTAGTGGTCGTCGCCGTGGGGGACGACCATGTTCAGGCCATCGGCCCCGCCGCGGAGGAACACGATGACCAGGGTGCCGGCGGGATCGCGCTGCTCGCTGACGAAGGTGGTGAGCTGGCTGTTCACGGCGTCAGAAGGTTTGGAAAGCCGGGCTGGCGAGGAGGAGGGCAAGCGGCGCGCCGGATGCGGTGGCGGCGGCCATTTCTTCCGGCGACGGCGTGCGGCCTAACAGATGGGCGGCGAGCGAGGTCTCACCTCCGGCGGCGCGGGTGAGTTTTCCGGCGGGGAAGGAGGTGCCGTCGATCGCGCGGTTCGCAAGGTCGAGTGCGAATTTCCAGCGCCAGAGCAGGGTGGCCATCCACGGCCGGGCCTCCTCCGGGTAGCCGTCGGGTGTGGGATATTGGAAGGGTGCGTGGCCGAGACGGAGGAGATGATTTTGCAAGGCGGGGCCGGCATTGCTGCGGGCGGAGGTGGCTCGCAGGGCGGAGACGACGAAGTGGAAGGGGCGCTTGGTTTTGCCGCCGCGGGAGGACCAGAACTCGGGGGTGTCGAAAAGGGCTGTTAGGGTCGGGCAGATCTCGCCTTTGGATTTTTGGAAGGCATCGGCGACCGCGGTGACGGCGGCGGCGGGCGGATCGTCGGCGATGAAGCGGCGGCAGAGTTTTTCCGCGAGATAGCGGGCGGTGGACGGATGATGCGCGACGATTTCAATCACCCGGTCGAGGTCGCCGGCCCCGAGCCCGGCGGGGATGGCGGTGCCGAGCACGGTCTTCGGGCCATCGTCGTGGAGGTCCTTGCGGAACTCGACCTTGCCGACGGCGAAGCCCGACTTGGCGCGTTCGCGGACGGTCCAGCCGGTGAGGCAGCGGGCGACTTCCATCACGTCCTGCTGGGTGTAGCCGCCATCGACGCCGAGCGAGTGCAGCTCTAACAGCTCGCGGCCGTAATTCTCGTTCGGGCGATCGCTTTCGTCGGCGCGGCGGTTCACGCGCCCGTCGAGATACCAGAGCATCGAGGGGCTGAGCGCGGAGGCCTTCAGCATCGCGGGAAAGGAGCCGAGGGCGTGGCTGCGGATGACTTCACGGTCGTCGGCGGGCTTCAGCCATTTCGAGTCGCCCTTGGAGGGGTCGATGTTGAAATGGTCCGACCAGAAATCGACCATCACTTCGTGGAGCTGCCGTTTCGAATGAACGGCGTGGAGGATCTTCTTGCGGGTGAGCTGGTCGAGCAGTTCGCGGGCGTCGTATTCGAGCAACTCGCCGAGCGGCCAGGCGCGGAGGGCTTCGAAGCGGGCGGCGCGGGACTCGATCCAGCGGTCGTCGATGGAGGCGGGATCGAGCTGCGCGGCGATGAATTCGCGGGGCCCGAGGGCGGTGATTTCCGCGTGCTGGCCGGGGCGGGGGCCGAAAGTGAGGCGGTTGAGGACGTGGGAGGCGTCGTCGATGTCCTTCGCGGCGGGCGGCTGGAAGGCGGCGAGGCCATCGTCCGCGCCGGCCATCAGCGGGGCGAAGAGCTGCGACAGCGCGCTGAAGCCGCCGATACCGGCGACCGCACCACCGGCGGTGGCGGCTTTCAAAAGCGTGCGGCGGGAGATCGGGTTCACGGTTGCGGATGGGGCGGAGGCGCGACGGCAAGCGCGGCGGGAGCCGATGCTGGCGGAGTGGCGGCGGGCTTGCGGGCGAACCAGGTGAGGATGCTGGCGCCGACGCCGCTGGCGAGGACCAGCGGGATGACGATGAGCTGGCCGAGGATCGGAAGCAGGAAGGTCAGCGCGAGGGCGGTGCCGCCGCGGAGGACCCGGCGCCACGGCTGGGCTTCATCGACCGGCGCGGGCATTCCGCAACCGACGCGGCGGGCCAGGCCGGCGGTGCCGAGCAGGCCGGCGAGGATGGGGACGGCGGTGATCAGGATGCCGATCCATTTCAAGGCGGGCGGCGCGACATTGGCGATCGTCAGGCCGACGGCGATCGGGATCACTGTGAAAAGCAGGCCGACCAAGGTGGTGACCACCGGGCGCCGGTATTGCACCTGGCATTTGGCGACGTAGTCCGGGAACAAGGAAGCGGCGACCAGCCAGTGGCTGAGGAAGACGAAGTAGAAGGCGACGGTGAGGAAGACCCAGAGCAGGACATTGGCGGTGGTGAGGTAGTCCATAAGAGGAATCGATGTTGAATGGAACGAGCCGTGGGCGTGGGCACTGAGGCTTGTGAAATCGTAGGGAGTACGAGGTGCTGGCGACCTTGGTTACAGCGCCGGAGTGCCTTTGTGAAATCCCGTCTGCTTTGGAATTGCCCCGCCTTCGTGGATTTCCGTAGGTTTCGCAGGTAATGAAATCGTATCGCACTTGGTGGTCGGTCCTCCCCGCGTCCGCGCTGGTTCTGGGTTCTTGTGGTAAAAAGGAGGAGAAAGCTTCCTCATCCGCTCCAGCCGAGGTCGCGGGGGTTCCCTCCGCCGGCACTCCGGCAGCCGTGCCGGCCGAGGCTCCGGCTCCGGTGGTCAAGGCCCTGACGCCCGGCGAGCGGGCCGCGATGCTGGGCATCGTCGGCCACCTTTCGAAGGACACCGAGAGCGTGATGTCGATCCTCGACGGCAAGGAGATCGTGAAGCGGCTGAAGTCGCTCAAAAGCTGGGACTTCATCCGCGAGACTTCGAAGGAGCTGGGCGGCACCGATCCCGAAGAAGAGATTGCCGAAGGTGCGACCGAGGCCGGAAAATTCCTCGGTCAGGAAATCTTCCTCGCAACCGGCAAGGGGACCGTCCCGCAGTTCGGCAACCTGATCAAGCTGAGCCAGCGCAGCAATTATTTCCAGATGCGGGTGATGACCCAGGCTTTCGCCGCGGGTGCCAAGGAGGGCGATCTCTCGGGCATGGATACCGCGACGCAGGATGCCATGATGCAGATGGCCAAGGAGGTGGGTAAGGAGATGGCACTTATCGAGAGCGCGGCGATGCCACCGATGCTGCTCGGGGTGAAAGCGGCCGATGCCGAAGCGTTGGGGATGGCCCAGGAGAACCTGGTGGCCGGGTTGGAGAACCTTCCCTCGGCGATCGGCGAAGAAGGTGCGAAGGCGATCGAGTTCACCCAGGGCGGCGTGGTGTTCAAGGGCTACAAGATTCTCGGCGAATTCCTCGCGACCTCGATGGAAGAAGGTCGCGCGGACATGGAAGGGATGCTCGAGCCCGCCGACATCGATCGTCTGATCGCGGCGATGAAAACCAAGAATCTGGTCGTTGCCGTGGGCACGCTGGGTGACTACGCGATGCTCTACATGGGCAGCGACGAGAAGTCCTGCCCGCTGGTCGACAAGGTGGAAGATTCCTTGGCGGCGAACGAAGGGATCTCCTTTGTCGATGGCTACCAGGGCAAGAAGCTGGCTGGCTTCGTTTACGGCGAGCAGGGCCTTGCCAAGGCGCTGGTGGTCGGTTCGCTCAAGGACATGGCGCTCGGCGTGCGTGACGGACTCGCGGGTTCGGAAGGCTTCGGCGACACCCGCGAACTGGCGAGCTTGCTTGAGATGGTCGGCGAAAAGGAGAACTCGCTGCTGGGTCTGGCCAAGACCGAGGCACTGGGCGGATTGATCGTGCTGGAAGACGGCGTGAAGTTCGAACTGTTTGGCGGCACCGACCGCGGGGGCGTTGATTTCGCCGCCGCGCACCAGTTGGGCAGCCTGGGTGACAGCGAGGATGTCCTGCTCTTCGCCAACTGGGTCGGCACTCCCGAATACTCAAAGCGGATGCGTGAATACGGCGAAGTGATCGTCGAGTCCGCCTATGCGATGGCGGAAAAGGTGGCCGGTTTGGAGATCGAGGATTCTGAGGAACTGGCGCAGTTCCAACAGGGTTTCTCGATGTTCAACGAGAAGTTCCGCACGGACGCGCTGGAGATGTGGGATGCGATGTCGACGGCGGATTCCGGTCTCGGGAACGAAGCCGCGCTGGTGGTCGATCTCAAGGGCAGCATGCCGCCGCTTCCGGGCGTGCCGCAGGAGCTGGTGGATGGCGGCCGCTTCGTGCGGGCGTCGATGCTGGCTCCGGTGACCGAGCGCGACAAACTCAAAGCCTCCTGGAGCAAGCTCGACGGATCCTTGACCAAGATCATGAAGACCGTCAGCGAGATGTCCGGCGAGGAGATCCCGATGCAGAAGCCGATGACTTCCGAGAAGAATGGCTTGATGACTTACTTCTTCTCGTTCCCGTTCTTCACCGATGACTTCATGCCGTCGGTCACGGTGGGTGACAAGTGGTTCGTGGCCTCGACCTCCAAGCTCCAGGCCTATGATCTGGTCGCCGCCGCGGAGGCTGCCACTCCCGGACCGCGCAGGGGCACGTGGATGGATCTGGACTTCGATGTCCTGCGCAAGTTCACCGCCGAATGGGTGGCGCTGATGGAGAAGAACGGCGAGGCCGCGCTCGGCGGGCCGGAGCAGTTCGCGGCGTTCAAGGAGGAGATGCCCCGCATCCAGAAGGGCCTCGCGGCCTTCGAGGAGTTCGACGAGTTGAGCTTCTCCGAATACAAGGAGGGCGGCAAATTGCGCACCTCGCTGCATATCAAGATGCGATAAACCCAATCAACCAGGGGCCTCCTGCGAGGGAGGCCCTTTTTCGTGCCCGGATCAAGCGAGGCGGACGCGGTCGAGGCGCAGGGTGCGAGCCTGGCGGCGGAGTTCGCAGTGGCCGCGGACGTAGATCCTGCCGCCGGGGCGGAGGCGGAACAGGCTTTCCGGCCGGATCACCCGCAACGCGCCGGGGGTGGAGCCGCCGAAGTAGTAGAGCGGCACCCCGCGGCTCTCCATCAGGGCGCTGAGGAAGACCTGCGCGACGGGATCGCGGGATTCTTCGAGCGGGATGGGTTCGGATGGCTCCGGAGCAGCGGGTGGCTCCGCGGCCGGAGAAGGGAGGGATTTGAGAACGAGAAGCCCGGCGATCCAGCGGCCGAGCGAACGACGGGAGATGTTTTTTTCCATGGCCCCACTCTGGCGGCGGGGGTGGGACAAGCGCGGGGCGAGCTTCGGGATTGGCAGATGAAGGTCGGGCTGCTACGACCTCCACCATGGCAAGACTGCGTGACACCGTGACCGATCTGATGGCCGAGAAACCGAAGCGTGCCGGGATCACCCGCAGGCCTTACCAGAGGATGTTCGCGATCCACCGCGCGATCAGCAAGGGCGGCTATCCGAACTGCTCGACCCTGGCCGAAGAGTTGGAAGTCACGCCGAAGACGATCCAGCGGGATATCGACTTCATGCGCGACAACTTCGGGGTGGTCATCGAATACGACGACAAGCGCCACGGTTTCCACGCGGTGAACGGGCTGCCGGATTTTCCGGGCTTCGTGATGGGGGCTGAGGAACTGGCGGCGCTGTTCCTGACCCGCACGGCGCTGGAGGCGATCCGCGGGACTTCGCTGGAGAAGACAATGCGCGAGGTGTTTGCCAAGCTGATCCGCCCGATCGAAGGCACGGTCCATCTTTCCTGGGCGGAGATGGATGAAGCCTTCACCCGCAAGATGCCGGAGATGAAGGCGCGCGATGTCGCCCTCTTCGGCCAGCTGGCGGAGGCAGTGATCAAGTGCCACGAAGTTTCGTTCCACTATCGCAAGCTGGATTCCGACAAGGCGGTGCCGCGGCGGATCCGGCCCTATCACCTCGGCGAGGTGGAGGGGGCCTGGTACCTCATCGGGCACGATGTCGAGCGTGGGGCGCTGCGGACCTTCGCGCTGCCGCGGATGACCAGGACCAAGGCGCTGGCCAGTCGCTTCGAGCGGCCGGATGACTTCGACGGCCGCGAGCATCTCCGCCGTTCCTTCGGGATCTGGCACTGCGCGGGCAGCCGGGTCCATCTGGTGCGGGTCGTCCTCAAGGACTACGCCGCCCGTCTGGCGCAGGAACGCCGCTGGCACCCGACCCAGGAAACCGAAGTGCTGGACGCGAAAGGCAACAAAGTGGAAATCCGCTTCGAGGCCGGGGCGCTGGAGGAGGTCCTGCGCTGGGTGCTGAGCTTCGGCAGCAAGGCGGAAGTCGTGGGCCCGCCGGAACTGCGGCAGATGGTGCGGGAGGAGCTGAAGCTGATGAAGGCCTGAGCCGGGTCTCAGACCTTGAAATGCAGGGCCAGCCAGAGGGCGTCGGCGGAGGTGCTTTCCACCCGGTGCTTCTGGCGGGCGGGGATGAGCAGGTGATCGCCGGCTTTGAGCGGGATCGGTTCGCCGTTTTCAAATCGCAGCACCGCCTCGCCGCGGGCGAGCAGCACCCACTCGTTCACCACCTGGTCGAACCAGAAGCCGGCGGGATTCTCCGACTTGTTGGAGACAATCCGTTCGAGCCGGAACATCGGTTGCTCGACCAGGGTCTCGAAGATCTCCCCGCCGTCCGTCGAGGTGGCAGGAGCGAAGAGATGGCGGACCTCCGGGTGGTTCATGGCCGGAGCGTCCACCCGGGAGAGGCAATCCCAAAGACAAAAGCACGAAAGCGAGCAGGGCTGCTGGGGTGGCCGGAAAATCCGGGCGCGTCCTGAGATGGATCAGAACGAACAGAGGAGGAAGTGGCTCGGGACGGAATCGAACCGCCGACACGTGAATTTTCAATCCACTGCTCTACCGACTGAGCTACCGAGCCTTTGACCTCCCTGCGGGTGGGCGGGGATTTAGGGAGGGGGGGCGGGTTTTGACAACCGAAAAGTTAGGGGAAAATCAGGGCCCGGCACCGGTTCAATTTTCAGCCCGCGAGAGGCGGCTCAGGCCGCGCTGCTTGAGCTGCGCATCGACTGCGTCGGAGGCGGCTTCGTCGAGGTGGACGGAGAACTTTTCCTCGTCGAACTCGATCTGGTCCATGCCATCGGCACCGGGTTGGGCGAAGGCTTCGATCAGCGACTTCATGTCCTTGATGTCCTGGCCGTTGACCTTGGTGACGATCAGATTCCGCAGCGGTTCGTAGCCGACCGTGGCGGGGGTGGCAATGACCCCGGCGAGGAACACGATGCGGCGCCCGCGGGACTCGTATTTCTGGGGGTTCTCATACACGTCCAGCAGGTTGAGCGGGGCGCGCGACGACCATTCCTCGCCGAAGCCTTCGAGCAGCGGACGGGTGAGTTCCTGGAAGACCAGGCCGCCCTTGACGAGGTAGGACGGGGCCTTGCCGAAAGTGTAGGCGGGCACGAGCTGGTCCTGCTCGTCGCGGCGGTCAAGCACGGCTTCGACGATGGTCGGCTGGCCGTCGCGGAGCAGGTCGAGCTTCACGGTGTCGCCCGCGCTTTTCGCACCGCGGACGAGATGGCTCCAGTAGAGGCGGCCATAGTGAGAGTCCTCGAAGTAGCCGAGGCGGTCGATCGGATGGCCGTCGATGGCCACGATCACGTCGCCTTTTTTCAAACCGGCTTTCTCGGCGGAGCCGCCCGCCTTGACGGTGGAGACGTAGAGACCGCCGTCGTCTTCGGGCAGCTTGAGCCAGGCGCGGAAGTTAGCGTCATCGGTGCGGCTGATCGAGATGCCGAGGGACGGGAAACCGGCGTATTCGCCGTCCGCGGCTTCCTTGATGAAGCGCGCGACGATGTCGCTCGCGGTGACGTCGCTGATCTGGTCCTTGGAATCGTAGCTGGTGAGGAGGCCGGCGAGCTTGCCGTCGTGCAGCACGGGCAGCGAGAAGCTGTTGGCGGCGCTCTGCATCGAGGCTTTGACTTCGTAAGTCAGGAAGAACTGGCCGGGGAGGAAGTTCGAAACGACGTCAACACTCAGCAGGCTGCCGGGGGTGACCAGCGGCGTGCCGTTTTCCTCGACCTGGACGATGTCGAGCGTGTCGCCGAGCTTGGGTGGCACGGCCATTTCCAAGGGCTTGGTGCCTTCGAAGAACTTCGCATCGGACTCGGATTCCAGGCCTAGCAGAGCGAGGTTCGCTTCGAAATCGACGGCGATCACCTTGGCGGGCGCGAGCTGCTTGCCGTCGGGAGATTCGAGTTCGATGTAGGTGGCATCGGCGGCCATTTCCGCGGTGGTGAGGACCTGGCCGGGAGCGACGATGGCGCCGAGCGAGCGGCGTTTGCCGGGCGGCTGCTTTTCCCAGGGCTGGCCTTCGTTCCAGGCCTGCTGGGTGGTGCTGATGCGGACCACCGAGGCGAGGGTCGCGGCGGGATCCGCGGCTGGCGGGGTGGCAAGGGGTGCGGCGGGAGCCGGTGCCGCGACGACGGCTTCGTGGCGTTCGCAGGCAGCGAGAATCAGGAGAGGAAAGATGAAGAGCGGGCGCATGAGGGCGGCGGGTGCGGGGTGTTTCACTCTTCGAGGTTGGAAAGTTTCTGGATGTCGTAGGTCTTGCTGACGCGCTCGTTGGCGGCGGCGACGGCATTGCCGGCGATGATCACCGGGCGGGCGGCGCCGAACAATTCGATGACGAAGAAATCCGGCGGCGTGGCGGGGTTGAGCAGCTCGTGGGCGTGTTTGAGGCTCTTGACCAGGGTGCCGTTGATCTTGTCGACCGCGAGGCCGGTGAAGCCGGAGAGCTGGCTGTTGACGGGATCGCTCTCGACCCGGGTGAGCAGGACGATGTCCTCGCGCTCGGTGAAGATGCCCTTTGGCACGAAGTCGGAGTAGAGTCGGCGGACGTTGACGTCGTCGAGTTTGATGGTGGCGAAGAGATTGGTGTCGAGGGGTTGGAAGACGAGGCCGGCGAAGACGGTGTAGCGTGGCTTCTTCTCATACTGGATGGCGTACATCCGCGAGGGGGGCAGCGTTTTGAGGGCGACGTCGCGGTCGTTCCAAGTGCCCGCGCTCAGCCAGCGCAGTGCCACGGTGTCGCCGGCGAACTTGCGCTCGACGACTTCGTTGAGGTCGACCTTCTCGCCGGCAAGCAGGATCTGGCCGGCGCTGTCGATGGGGAAGCCGTCGATCGAGACCAGCACGTCGCCCGGCTTGAGGATGCCGTCGCAGGCACCGGTCGGGGTGACATTGGTGACCAGCACGCCGAGGCCGTTGTCGGGCAGCTTGAGGGCGCGGCGCATGGCGGGGTTGAAGAGCGGGAAGGTGGCGACGCCGAGGTCGACGTAGTGGTCGTAGCGGCCGTCTTCGATGTCTTTGAGGAAGCGGCGGACGACCGGAGTGGGGATGATGTAGCCGGTATTGTCCGCCTGGCGCAGGCCTTGGAAGGCGACGCCGACGACCTTGCCGTCCTGGACCACCGGGCCGCCGGAGTTGCCGGGGTTGATGGCGGCGTCGATTTGCACGATGAGGTGGGAATCGGCGCGCGAATGGGAGTAGGAGGAGAAATCGATGCGCGAGACGACGCCGCGGGTGACCGAAAGCCGCTCGCCACCGATCGGGTAGCCGATCACGCGGACCTGGCTTTCCAAGCTGGGAACCTCACCGATCGAGAAGACGGGGAATTTCTCGAAGTCGGAGAAGTCCTCCACTTCCAGCAGCGCGAGGTCGCAGTCGTGGGCGATGAATTTCACCCGTGCCGGGTATTTCCGCGGGCTGCCGTGAACGGTGATCAGCAGGCGGCTGGAGTTCGAAACGACGTGGGCGTTGGTCAGGAACTGGTTTTTGCCGATGACGAATCCGGTGCCGATGCCGCCGGTGAAGCGGCCGCTGTTCCAGGGCGTCGAGTAGTCGGGCATTTGCACGGCGGCCTCGATCCGGACGACGGAGCGGTAGACATCCGATACTGCCGCGGCGGCGCTTCCAGGAAGCGCGGGGGCGGCGGTCTGGGCCGGCAAAGGACCGGCGGTCAGCAGGGTGAGGGTGAGAATGGAACGCGCGAGCATTTGCGCGAGGCTAGCAGCCTGTCGGACTTAGAACAGCGACAAATCCATCCGACCCTGCCATGCTCCGCGCATGGCCGCCCGGTTCGTCAACATCGACCACGACACTCCGCTTCTTCTCCCGCCCGACCTGCGCGAC
>Ga0247843_1003594_pt1 | contig 24961 bp, 13 predicted proteins | sample LaCruzMarch2017__FD_192420 | JGI IMG/M metagenome (GOLD analysis project Ga0247843, IMG submission 192420) | Freshwater microbial communities from meromictic Lake La Cruz, Castile-La Mancha, Spain - LaCruzMarch2017_8m | ecosystem: Environmental > Aquatic > Freshwater > Lake | place: Spain...
AACCGGAAGACTACGCAGACAATTATTTTGATCTATGCGACGATTTGGAAAGTCTGCTCGGCCGCAAGGTGGATGTGGTGACCCTGAAAAGTGTGCGCAACCCATACTTTAAAGCATCGGTATTTAAATCCCGTCAGCTTGTTTATTCGGCATGATATGGAGGAGAATATCAGGAAATATTGCTATGATATATTGGAAGCCATCGAACACATTGAAACGTTCATTGCGCCGCTTGGATCGTTATCGGATTATGAAGAAAACTTGTTGATAAAGCGAGCGGTTCTTAAAACAAGAAATATCAATGCTCCAAAATCAGACCTAATTTCCTTCATGTGTGCACATGCTTAGCTTTTTTCCGGATTTTAAATGGATAAAGCGATACAACGGGTTTTCGGCGCAGAATCGTTCAAACGCCTCGCGGCTCACGGGCGCGTCGGCAGCCAGCACCCAGGGGTGATCCAGCGGCAATTGCAATACGCTTTTTTCAGAAAGGTGTGTCATAGTATACAAAGATAACGAACATTTACGCGGATGAATCGCAAGGCTTTACTTTTTTTGATGTTGCAGCCGTGTAGCGCACATACCGCTTAAGCCTTAACCCCCAACACCCACTGCAACACCGAACCCAACCCCATCACCAGAAAGCACCCGAGGGGATTGTACCACAGGTAGGCGTCGCGATCCACATAAAAGAACAGGTACGCAATGACGGCCTGCGTAACCACCGCCGCCCAAAACACGGCCTCGCCGCCCACCCTTGGCAGGAAAAACGCCGTGAAAAAGATACCCAGAATGGTGCCGTAAAAAATAGACCCCACCATGTTGACCACTTGAATGAGGTTGTCAAACAGGTCGGCATACGTAGCGAACACCATGATGAAAATGCCCCAAAGCACCGTAGCCACCCGCGAGGCGCGGAAATAGTGGTTGTCGTCTCGTCCGGGTGCCACCGAACGCCGGTAAATATCAGACACTGTAGTGGAGGTCAGGGCATTGAGTTCAGACGCCGTGGTGCTCCACGAGGCACAAAAGACCACAGCGATCATGAGTCCGATCAGCCCGATGGGAATTTGTTTGAGCACATAATAGATAAACACAAAATCCTTGTCGTTGGCCGTTGCTTTCGGCAGGGCCGACTGGATCACCTGCTGAGCATCTTTGCGCAGGGCCTGGTGCTGTTGGTCGAGTTCAGCCAAAGCCTCGCGGGCGGCATTTTCCTGTGGTTCGTTGTGTTGCTTGAGCGCCTGAGTGAGTTGTTGCAGTTGCACCTGGCGGGCATCAAACACGTCGCCCGCTTTTTGCTCCAATTGTTGGTAGGCCAACGCCTGCTCCGTGCCTGCCAGGCGTTTGAGGTTGGCCTCGTTGAAGTACAAGGGGGCTCGATTGAATTGGTAAAATACAAACACCATGACGCCCACAGACAGCACCAAAAATTGCATGGGAATTTTGACAAACCCGTTGAACAGCATGCCAAAACGGCTTTCGCGCAGCGATTTGCCCGATAAGTACCGGCCCACCTGACTCTGGTCGGTGCCGAAATACGACAAAAACAGGAACGTGGCCCCCAGCACGCCCGACCACACGTTGTAGCGGTCGTGCCAGTCGAAACTCCAGTCCAACGCCTGTGTTTTGCCCGAAACGCCTGCTATTTGCCAGGCATCCACAAGACCCACGCCGGGTGGCAGGTTCCACAGCACCATGAAAAAAACCAGGATCAAACTGCCCAGCATGATGCTCATTTGCAATTCCTGCGTGCGGCTCACGGCAGCACTGCCCCCGCTGGTGGTGTACAGGATGACAAAAGCGGCCATGATAAAATTGGTAAACGCCAGGTTCCAGCCAAACACGGCGCACAAAATGATGCTGGGCGCATAAATGCTGATGGCCGCCGCCACGCCGCGCTGTATGAGAAACAGGCAGGCAGCCAGGGTGCGCATGCGCCGGTCGAACCGCTGCTCCAGGTACTCATACGCGGTGGTCACCCGCAGGCGGTAGTACACGGGCAGCACAAAAATGACCAAAAAGATCATGGCGATGGGCATGCCAAAGTAAAACTGGACAAATTGCAGACCGTCGTTGAAGCCCTGCCCCGGAGTGCTCAGAAAGGTGATGGCGCTGGCCTGGGTGGCCATGATGCTCAGGCCGATGGTCCACCAGGGCAAATCGCGTTTGCCAGCCAAAAAATTTTCGCTGTTCTCCACCCCGCGGGTTCTGTACAGGCCATACAGTACCACAAACCCAAGGGTGCCCACCAGCACCAGCCAATCCATCCAATGCATACAAAGTGATTAAGCAAATGAAAAGTAAAGAAAAATAGCCAAAACAATGATGAATGCCACCCAATACCCAAGTCCAATGCTGCTGGTGCGGGCAATGTTAAACAATTTTTCCATGGCGTTGCGCCAGTCCAACTCGCGGCCCCCGGCTTTGGTAGCTGGCTCGTGCATGAGGCAAAAATATTTGCGCGCGCCTTTTCGGGCCTGGTCGCCGTGTTTGCCGAGGATCATATAATCATTGTTGAGAAAACGCAGGTCGAACAGCTCGCTTCTGCCGCTGATTTCGAGCAACAATGTGTTGTAGTTTTCTAATTTTTTCCAGCCGCCTTTCACTACGTTGCCGTCCAAGGACAACAAGTACTCGCCACCCGGATTAAAAATGTGCAAAATGGCCTCGTGAAACCCTTCGTCTTCGCGCACTTCTTTCCAGCGTTTGCCCAACCAGAACTTTTCCTCCCGCAGGTCTTCCCCTTGTGGAATGACCCTGGGCAGGATAAAATCGAGGTACTGGTCCATGGTGGCCAGGTCTTTGGGCAGCTCCGGATCGAGCGCTTTGAAGATGTCACTGAGGAAAGATGGAACCGGTAAAGCCATGCAAGAAGAATGTAAGCTACAAAAGTACGGGTTGAAGCGGAAAAACTGCCCGGCATTTCGCAGTTTTGCGCACATGAAACAAACGCTTGTAGTCAATGGCCGTCGGGTGGCCTATGTCAGTGAGGTTTCCAGCGGTAGCGGGGTGCTCCCTTTAGTGTTGCTGCACGGCTTGTGTGAAGACGCCGATCTATGGGTACCTATGCTCCCGGTGCTGGATAACATACCACTGATCCGGGTTGACCTGCCGGGTTTTGGCGCATCCGACCTGCCGCTCACCCCTGGCATGGAGGCTTATGCCGACGCGGTTTGCGCTGTGCTGAATGCGCTCGATGTGCCCCGCGCGGTGGTGGTGGGGCACTCCATGGGCGGGTACACGGCTCTGGCATTTGCGGAGCATTATCCGGAGCGCCTGGCCGGACTGGGTTTGTTTCACGCCCATCCGTTTGCCGACACCCCTGATCGTGTGGAAGCGCGCCATCGGAGCATTGTGCTGTTAAAGGACGGTAAACGCGATTTGTATGTGCAGAGCATGTTTCCGGGCCTGTTTGCGCCCGCATTCGCAACGGCCCATCCGGAAAAAGTGGAGTGGGTCATCAAGCACCAAGGATGCCGGCAATCGGCAGAGGGCATCGTCGTCGCGCTTGAAGGCATGATGGCCAGGCCAGACCGCACGGCTACCCTGCGGGAATGTCCACACCCGGTGCTGTGGCTGCTGGGCGCAATGGATGCGCTTGTGCCCACCGTGCCGGCACTGGATGCGGCTGCCTTGTGCCCGGTAAGCATGGTGCACCTGTTGCCTGGCGTGGGGCACATGGGCATGCTGGAAGCACCAGCCGAATGTGCCGGTATATTGCAGGCGTTTTATGCATATTGTGCGGGCCGATGAGCAGCCATGACTGGTTGCTGGGCATTGTGGCGGTATTGCCGGGCATAGCCATCAGCGTGACGGTGTTTTATATGGACCGGTACGAGCATGAACCCTGGTACGCGTTGGCGGGCTGTTTTGTGCTCGGTGCTGTGGCTACCGTGCCTGCTGTGGCGGTAGAGGGCTGGGCGTTCCCGATTATCCGTGCATCGGTGCCCGGCCTGGGCCGCAGTGTTTTGCTCGCCTTTGGGGCCATTGCCCTCAACGAGGAAATATGGAAGGCGGTAGCGGTGTTGCTCGGCACCTGGTACTGGAGGTGGTTCAACGAACCGTTAGACGGCATGGTGTATGCCATCCTGACCGCGATGGGGTTTGCCACCATGGAAAATTTTGCGTACGCCGACCGGTTTGGGCTGGAGGCCGTCTTGCTGCGCGCCCTCACGGCCGTACCGGCGCACTTGCTTTTTGCTGCTGTATTCGGATTTTACCTGGGGCTGGCCCGTTTTCGGCCGGTGCAAGCGCCTTGGTTGCTGTTGAAAGGCCTGTTGATGGCCGCACTGTTGCACGGGCTGTACGATATGCTGATCCTCCAACGCTGGTCCGAGTGGTTACTGGTATTGGGCACTTCAGGCATTTACCTCGGGGTGTATTACAGCAGCAAGCTTTTTGCGATGCACTTAGACAGGTCGCCGTTTAAAAAAACAAAGGACTAAAAAGCAATGCTATTATCTTTGTCCGAAACAATTTTCGGCTAAAATGAATCACCGTATTTTTTGCCTGCTTTTGTGTTGCCTGGCGATCAAGCTTTCAGGTGCCACCTTACCACCCGACAGCACACGCGCCTTTGCGCTTCTTGGTGCGCGGGTGCATCAGGGATTTGTGCTCATCCACAGCCGCGATCTGGCACCGGTGCGCAATTCGTATCCTTATGGGCTGGAGTTGGACTATGCATGGCACAAGGTGTCGGCGCGCGCGTGGGAATCGTGCAATTGCTATCCGAAGATTGGCGTAGCGGCTACTTTTTGGGATTATGACGACCCCATTTTGGGGGAAGGGGTAACGGGTATGTTTTATATGGAACCCGTATTTGGCTTCCGACGCGCCGTGCAGTTTTCGGTGCGGGCCGCCTTTGGTTTATCTTATCAAAACCGGCCTTATGACCCGGTAGACAACCCGTTCAACTTCAGTTACAGCACTTATGTGGCCTTTCCGCTGCAATTAGGCGGTAATGTGCACATTCCCATGGGCAAACAATGGACGTTCGACGTCACTGCCGTGTACAACCATTTTTCAAACGGCGGCATCCGCGAACCCAACAAGGGCATCAACTGGCCTTCTGCCTCCCTGGGTGTAGCGCGCTACTTTCAGCCACCGGTATTTGAAAACCGCGTCAAAACCAACTGGCGAGACACCCGGGAACCCGAACAGCGTTTCGACATCACCCTATTCATGGCCTTTCAGGAGCCCAGGAGCAAGCTTTACCTGTTCAGTCCGGGTGTTGAACTCAAGTTCAGCCAACAAATAGCCCGCAACAATGCCCTGACAGCTGGTATGGAATGGATGCACGACAATGGCGATGCGTACTACATGGAACAGATTGGCAGCTTTGAGACCCCCCAGAAATTGGGGATTGCTTTTGGTCATGAATTTCTTTTAGGCAGGACCCTGTTTGGGCAGCAACTGGGTGTTTATCTGTTTAACAAAGGCGTTCAGGGGGCCGATTTGTACCAGCGGTACAGCTTGATGTATCGTTTTACGCCACATTTTAGCGGCGGCATTGCGCTAAAGGCCCATGGGCATGTAGCAGATTTCCTTGATTTTAGGGTTGGATACGCTTTTTAGTGCTCCTTGCGCATTTTTTTTATTCAGAAAATCCTTATCAGGCTGCATTTGCTCAACAACCTTGTCGGAACTCTCACCAAAAATAGTGATTGTATGAAGTATCAACATGCCCATATCTTTGTGGTATAATTTTAACTTTAAATCAAACTAAAATGGCCTTAGCAACAGTAAGCCAGGTTAACTTCTCTGGTTCGGGCAGCACGTCCGTCGTTACGTATTTCAGCAATGACATTGCCGACCTCCTTGCCCAGTCTGGAGCTGCATCCATCCAATCCGTTAATGTGCTGGTTATGGCCACTATTGACGAAGTGACAGGCGGATCTGCTGACGCTGAATGTACTGCTATGATCGCGGTAGACGCCAATGGCATGCAATTGAATGCGCCCAACAACCAATTGGCACTCCCCTGCCCCAAGTATTGCAGGGGGAGAGGCTCTGCAAGTTAGTGCTTCAGTTTTAACCCCAAAATATCTTGCAAAAAAATATTTTAGTCATACCAAAGCGTTGTATATGAATTTGTTAAAACACATTTTTTCATAACGTGCGCTGGTTACAGATTCGTTATTCGAGTTGCCTTTTCATTGCCATTGTGCTGCTATCTTCGGCGTATGTCGCTGTGGCCCAGCCCAAGATTTTATATTTTAATCAAATAGATCAAACAGACGGGCTGCCTGATTTGTCAAATGAATGGGTCTACAAAGACTCAAAAGGGTTGGTATGGATCAGTTCCAGCCGCGGACTGGTGCAGTACAATAGCAACAGGGTACGGGTGTTCCAACATGTGGAAGGCGATCCTGCATCGCTGCCCGACGACATTATTCAGAGTTCATTTTTTGAGGATGAGGAGACCAACATCTGGTTCAGCACCTATTCCTCCCTGACCTGTTATGTTCGGAAACACGACCATTTCAAGCGCATACCGTTGCCGTTGGAGGAGGGTGAAAATGGGTTTCACGTCCCGTTCGTCGATCCGGAAAGGGGACTTGCGCTGTTGGTAAATCAGAAAACACTTCGGTATTTCGACCCAAAAACTGGCCGGTTTACCGCTCAACACGAGGTGAAAGACGTTCTGCGCATTGTTCCACTGTACAACAACAACGGCAAACTGACCGGTGTAGTAGGATACAATTATTCAAAACCCGGCCTTCATGTTTATCAATACAACCAGCAATATGAGTTGGTGACCACAAAACACGTTTTTTCCGGAGAAACAGGGCGTGGCATCACTTTGCATCCCAACAAATTAGTAGCAGAAAACGATACCCTTGTCTGGATAGCAGCTGCTACCGGTTTTTACAAGTTCAACCCGATTAGTGGAAGCCTGACAGCATTAAATGTGGGCAACAAAGACCCTTATTATGGTGTAGCACTGTTGGGCGATGCGGTTTTGACAATTGGTAAAAGCAAAAACATTGAGGTATACGACAAAAAAACTGGCGCCTGGAAAGGGAAATTATCCGGGTTGGCAGATAAGGAAACCGGAATAGGTGATTTGCGTAAGAGAGAGCTGTACGTAGATCGGGATGGAGCCATCTGGCTTTCCATTTTCGATTCGGGTATTTATTTCTGCCATCCAGATAACGTGAAGTTTACGCAGATCACGCCCGCAATATCGGATACCAAATTTAATGATTTTACCCTGACTACGGATCGCCAAAACCGCTTGTGGTGCCTCGATAAACTCGACAACCTGTATGCTGCTGATATTCCGGGCGCATTAAACGAGGTGGTTGAGCTACACCCCAAGCACTTCGAAGGCATTAACGATGAGATTTTTTATTTTTTTATTGATACAAAAGAGAATAAATGGGCACTGGCCCATAACGGATTGTACAAAGCGGAAAAAGAAGATATTCGTTTCAAAAAAATTTCAAGCGGTTATTTCCTTTTTGGCCTGGAACTGGCCGACGGCCGGGTGCTTTTTTCCAAAGCTGAAAACGGGCTTTGGATATGGGACGGCCAAGGCTTGCATCCTGTAGAATTTCCAAATTCAAGCTTGCATTTACCGCGGGACTCTACCCTCGACTTTACAAACTTTTTTGAGGATACACAAGGGCTTGTATACGCCTGTGAGAACCTCAAAGACTTGTGGGTGCTGTCTGCACAACAGGGCTTTCAAGTACTTCAAATATTGCCTATCAACGCCGATGTGTTTTCATTTTACCAGCCTCCAGGAGAAAATAAGGTATGGATGGGAACCAATACGGGCTTGTCTTTCATTGACACCAAGACGCGGGAGATACACAGGGTTGATAAAAATGACGGCATCTCGGTTACTGTTATTTACAGTATTTTGGGAGATACCATCGGACGGCTATGGCTCGGTTCCAACAAAGGCCTGGTTTGTTATGACGAGAAAAAGAAGCGTTCGATTATCTATGATCAGTCAGATGGCCTATTGGGAATGGCGTTTCCCTCAAATAAATTGGTGGCCACTTCGCCCTATCAATTTTGGCTCGGCAACCCGTTTGGCGTCAATGCTTTTAACCCGTACACGCTAAGCCCCAGCCCACGGAAACCCCAGGTGGCCCTGATCAATCTGTTGATAAATGATCAGGAACGAAAACCGGTTTGTGTGGTCGACAGCGCTACAAACATCGCGCAGGTGCGCCATATTATGCTCAAACCAAACGAACGAACCATCTCGTTTGACGTCGCCGTAATGGACTACGCCAATCCTGGTGCCGATAGTTTCCGCTACCAAATGGCCAATTATGACCCCTACTGGGTAACTGCTCCGGCAGGTGAGCGCATCCGGTATCCCAATTTGCCGGCAGGCGAGTACACACTCAACGTTGTTGGGGTAAATATGCAAGGCGTGGAGTCAGACCCGATATCCCTGAAAATAACGGTGTTTAAAAAACTGTATGAGCGGTGGTGGTTTTATCCGTCCATTATCCTGTTTTTGGGCGCCCTTCTGGTCTCCGGTGTCCGCTACTACTACAAACAGCAAATCAGGGAGGTGGAACTCCGCAACCAGATTTCAGCAGATTTGCACGACGACATTGGCGCCTCCATGAGCAACATCGGCATCCTGATTACCCTCATCCGCCAACGTTTGGTGGGCAACGGCGAGACGGCCACCTTGCTCAATCGCGTTGATGAAGAGGTCGCCAGCAGTTCCGAAGCCATCGACGACATCATCTGGAGCATCAACCCCATCAATGACTCCCTCGATCGGGTGTTGGCCCGCATGCGCCGTTTCGCCTCTGAAGTGTTTGAGGCAAAAGACATCAACGGCACCATCCAATTCCCCCAAAATATGCAGGGCCTGCGGCTTGGCCTCGAAAAAAGACGTCAATTTTATCTGCTCTTCAAAGAAGCCGTGAACAACCTGGCCAAATACGCCCAATGTACACAGGCGTCCATCGTTGTGGAATACCACCAGCGCGTCCTTTTCCTGGCGGTTTCTGACAATGGCGTGGGGTTCAATGTGGAAGAAAACATGGAAAAAGGAAACGGCCTGAAAACCATGGCCGAACGCGCCCGTAAATTGAACGCCGCTTTTACCATAGAATCCACGCCCGGGAAAGGCACGAACATACAAGTGAAGTTACCCATCACAGAAAAAGGTGATTGATTCATCAAACACTTTTCCATTAACTTTATGGCTTTTCCCATAGACCTAAAAACACAACCCATGAACATTTTAATTTATGAAGACGATGATAAGCTCCGCCAATCACTCGTCTTGTTAATCGATGGTACGCCCGGTTTCAATGTAGTCGGCGCATTCCAAAATTGCGCACATGTAGCCGCAGAAGTGACGGCTCTGAAACCTGAAGTGGTGCTCATGGACATTGACATGCCGGAGGTCAATGGCATACAAGGCGTGGAGATCATCAAATCCAGGTATCCAAGAGTTAAAGTGTTGATGCACACGGTTTTTGAGGATAGCGAACGCTTGTTTACCTGCCTGAAAGCGGGTGCCGACGGGTACCTGCTCAAAAAAACGCAACCGGCAAAACTACTCGAAGCGCTCAAGGATATACACGCCGGCGGCGCACCCATGTCGCCCGGAATCGCCAGCATGGTGTTGGCTACGTTTCACCGATTGTCCAATGAATACAATTTGACTCTCCGGGAAAAAGAGGTGCTCCAACTGCTCACCGAAGGATTCACCTACAAAGCCATTTCTGATAAATTGGGGATCGTGATGGACACGGTAGCTTCCCATTTGAAAAATATTTACCAGAAACTGCACGTCAATTGCGCCACAGAGGCCGTGGCCAAGGCCATTAGAGAACAAATTGTTTAAATCATTTTTCGTTTTATCCCAGAAAATGGTGACAACACAGCTTAAAAAGTATCCAGAACTTTGTACCGTAGTTGATGGGTCAAAGGATCAGTGGCTACATGACCCCAAAAAACCTGTATACTTTTAAAAAGCCTGTATAACCACCAAGCCCCTGTATAACCCCAAAAAGCCTTTATAACCTCAAATTACCGGTTTTTACTCGAAACACCTGCTGGCCCCCCCATTTAACCAATTTTTAGGCCGCAAGACACCACTTTGGTGTCTTAGCGGCCTAAATATTTTATCCCTAACGCCCGTTTATCGCGTCAACGTCACATCTCCTTTAAACAACTCTACCGTGCCGTCGGCAAGCTCCAATTCGGCATACCATACAAATACCGCCGGATTCTCCGCAGTACCGCGGTGCATGCCGTCCCAGCCCAAATTATCGAGGTTGGGCAAAAAGTCGTTGCGCACGAATACCTGCGCTCCCCAACGGTCGAAAACCTGCAAAGTTTGTATGTTGACTACGTGTTTTGGATTGGCATAAATGGTAAACCAGTCATTGTTGCCATCTCCGTCAGGCGAAAACACATTGGGTACGTACACATCAATTCGACGGTCTACAATGAGCAACAAGCCCGATTCCGCCCGGCAACCCGCTTCGCTGATCACCTGCACACGGTAGCGCTGGGTCCGGGGCGGCGTGGCTATTGGATTCAGACAGGTATCACAGTCCAGATAGACACCTGGCGTCCATTGCACCTCTGCTATCTGGCTGGCCAGCGGACTTACGGTGGTGAAAATCTGATAGCTGTCGCCAATGCTCAGGTAAGCTTCCGGATCAACCGAAATCAGGAAAGGCTGTGCCGCAACGAGGGTTGCATCAACAGCCGTTGTACAGCCCAGCGCGTCCTCCACAATCACGGTATAATCGCCTGGCAGCAGGTTGTTGAACAAGTTCGATTGCGTAAACGTGACCCCTCCGTCTATCGAATAACGCAGGGGAGGCTTGCCGCCCAGTACAGTATCTATCACAATAGCACCACGGTCGCCTTCGCACGGGGGTTGCACTTCCCGCAACGCTGCAATGGGTTCTTCCGGCGCTATGTACACCTGGTCAATGTCAGTACAGCCGTTCCCGGGGTTGGTCACAATCAGGGTGTACGTACCCGGTTGGCTAATCGTAGGGGTAGGTGTACTGCTGCCCGACACCACGGTTCCGCCGGTAGTAGTCCAGCTAAAGACCATATCTGGGTCGCCAGTCGACGCACTGCCATCAAGCACAGCCGATTCACCGTAACAATCAATTGAAAACCCCTGGCCCGCATCGGCAACCGGGGCGTCAAAAACAGCCGCCACTGCCACGCCATTGCTGTTCGTACAACTGTTAGTAGGGTCTACACCCGTCAGGATATAATTACCGGGCGTCGATACCACCACCGATGTACCCGCGCCCACAACAACCGTGTCCGTTCCATTGACAAACGACCAGGTGAAGGTGATCCCTGGCAGAGACGAGCCGCCACTCAGGGTGATGCTCGGGTTGGTACACGACAAGATGTCGGCAGGGTTGATGAATAGCGGCGGATACGCCAAATCTTCGTCAATGATGATCAGAGCCGTATCGGTACACAAAGAGAGGGTGTCTAACACAACAAATTCATACGTACCTGGTTGGTCAATTTGTACGATTGTACCGTTGGCAAACACCGAGCCGCCACTAAGCCAAATGGCGTTCACATCTAACGAACCCTCAATGGTGCCCGCCAGCACGATCTGGTTGATGATGCAATCCAGTATATCGTCCGGACTGGCTTGCACCGAGGCGACAGGTTGAGCGTTGATGTCGGCTACCGGTGTTGCTGCTGTGCCGGTACATCCGTTTACATTCACTACCAATGTATAAATACCGGCGGCATCCACACTTACCTGTGGCTGGTTGGGATCGCCAAGTATATTGCCGTTTCCTGTGCTCCAGGAGTACGCAGCGCCATTCAGGCTGGCACTTCCAACCAGATCAATCTGATCGGTCACACAGTTCAGGTTTGCCGGAGGCGCAATGGATGCCACTGGAATTTCCCGGAAAACAATGGGCGTTCCCGGGGCTATGGCGGTGCAGTAGTCCGTCAGCAACACGTTGCCGTTGCCATCGTTATCGCCGACAACGGCAGAAATGTAATACGTTTGGTCGTATTGCATGGTAGCCGAATTAAAGCAAAACTCGGGTTTGGTGCTGCGTGCTATTTCATTGACCACGATGTTGGTGCTGCCCTCATGTAATATAAATTGCAGCACATCATCCGGATCTAAAAACTGGCCTAACACGTCGTAATTGGCCGACAGGCAACCCGACCCACACAGGCTAAGCAGGGTGTTCGACATGTCGCCCACCATGGTTTCGCATATCTCCTGGGTAATGGCAAACCCGCAGTTGGTGCTGCAACCATTGGCGTCGGTAATAGAAGCGGCGTAGAATCCTTCACTTAAGCCATTCAATACCAGATTGCCCGCCGGAACGCCTGTTTGCTGGCTTCCCGGGTTCCATACCACGAGATATGGCGGTGTACCGCCGCCAATGGTGAGGGTCGCCACCCCGTCGGTAGCACCCGGAATGCTGACGGTAGCGGTTTGCACGCAGTTCAGATCGACCGGAGTAGCAGGCTGGACAATGTTATAGGTTCTGGAGGCGGAGCATCCCAACGGGTCGGTCACGGTTACGCTGTACGTTCCGGCCGCGATACCACTCAAGTCTTCAGGGTTGCCCGGTATGGATGGCGACCACACGATGGTGAGGGGTGGCGTGCCTCCGGTGATCGTTTGATCCACCGCACCGGTCAAATCGCCAAAACAAAGGATATCCGTTTGCTGACCGCTGATTACGGGCAGGTTGCCACTGTTTGGGATATTGTACGTGCCCACGGCAATGCAAGCGCCGCCGCCGTTGACCGTCACCGTGTAGTCGTCAGAGGCCAAAATACTGATGTCTGGCGTGGTTTCGTTGTTCGACCAGATGTAGGTATAATTCAAGGTGGTAGGCGTCACACTGAGGTTTATGGCACCGTTGGGCGTCACACAAGAAGTATTTGCCGTCAGTACAGCGTCTAATACCGGTATGATGGTGTTCTCCGGCACGGTATATGTTGCTGTTGAGCTGCATCCGTTGGCGTCGGTTGCGGTTACCGCGTAGTTGCCCGACACTACGGCACTCAGGTCTTCGTTGAACGTCAGGTTCGACCAGTTGTAGAAATAAGGCATGACACCACCGCTGGTGCTCAGGTTCACGCTGCCGCTGTTTTGTCCGCAGGTGGCTGCTGCAGGTACGCCGGTAATTTGTGGGGCAGGCGTATTGTTGTCCACTACAAAGGTGTCGGCGCTGGTGCAGGCCCCACCGCCGTTTACACTGACAATATATGTACCTGCCGGTAAATTGTTCAGACTCGGCGCGGTTTGGCCGCCCAGCCAGGCGTAGGTGTAATTCAGGTTGGTAGGGGTCACACTGATGTTGACCGAGCCATTGGGCGCCAGGCAAGAAGTATTTGCCGTTACAATGGCGGTAATGTCCGGGGTAATGGCGTTCTCCGGCACCACAAATGCGGCGGTAGAGCTGCATCCATTTGCACCGGTAACCAGCACCGAGTAGTTGCCAGAGGGCAGGTTGCTGAGATCTTCTGTGGTAGACATATTTGACCAACTGAACACATAAGGACTTGCCCCGCTGCTGACCGTGAGGTTGATGGCACCACTGCTTTGTCCGCACAAAGCTGGCGTAATCGCCTCTGTGATCAGCGGAGAAGGCGTGGTGCTGCCTACCGTAAACGTGGCGGTGTTGGTACAGGTACCACCGGCGCTGACGGTTACGGTATACGAACCGCCCAGCACCGCACTGATGTCTTCTGTTGTCGCCATGTTTGACCACTCAAAATCGTATGTGCCTGCGGGGCTCACGGTCAGGTCTATGCCCCCGTTGGTGACAATACACGAGCTGTTGGGCGTGGTGTTTCCAGACAACGAGAAGGCGATGATGCTCTCTGGCACAACGGCTGTTGCAGTGCCGGTACAACCATTCGCGCCGGTGATGGTTACCGTGTAAGCGCCAGTGTCCACACCGACGAGGTCTTCCGTGACCGCTAAATTGCTCCAGGAGAAATCATAGGGCGTAACGCCGCCAGTAACCGTCAGGTTGACGCTGCCATTGAACAGGCCGCACACTTCGGGCGTCACGTTGGTGTTGCCCGAAGGGTAAGTGCGGTTATCTGCAACAATAAAGGTTGCCGACGCTTCGCAGGTGCCTGTTTCCACTACGGTCACGCTGTAAGTCCCCGGTGTCAGGTTGTTGATGTCTTGTGTAGTCGCCATATTAGACCACAAGTAAGTGTAAGGCCCGGCTGGCGTTACGGTAAGGTCCACGGCACCATTAAATACGGTGCAGCTGGAAAGCGGCGTGGCCACCCCTGTAATGGAAAATGTTGAGCTGTTGTTGGGCACATTAAACAGAGAATCTGCATTGCAGCCATTGGCGTCAGTGACCGTTACGGAGTAGTTACCAGCCAGGATGTTGGTCAAATCTTCGGTGGTGGCCATGTTTGACCAGGCGAACGTGTAAGGCGTCTGGCCGCTGCTGATGCTCAGGTTGATGCCGCCGTCGCTTTGTCCACAAACAGAAGGAATGATAACCGCATCAACAACAGGGTCAATGGTGTTGTTGCCCACGCTGAAAGTGGCCGACGAGGTGCAGCCCAAACCAGCATTTACCGTAACGGTATAACTGCCAGGTGCCAGGTTGGAAGGATCTTCCAGGGTGGTCATGTTAGACCAGGCATAAGTATACACCGGCCCGGTAGGGGTTACTGTAATGTTTAATGCACCATTTGGTGCAGCACAGGAGGTGTTGGCTGTAGGTACGGCCGTAATATTAGGCGTAATGGTGCTGTTGGTCACCGTAGCGGTAGCCGTGGTGGTGCAATTGAAAAAATCGGTTACCGTCACCGTGTACGTACCGGGTGGCACGTTGTTCAGGTTTTGAGTGGTGGCCATGTTCGACCACTTGAACGTGTAGGGAGAGGAGCCACCGCTGACGCTTAGGGTGACGCCGCCATTCGCTTGTCCACAAACAGCTGGAACAATGGCTGTATTGGCATTGGGAAGAATCAATTGTTCGCCCACTTCAAAAGTGGCCGTGGCTACGCAGGTGCCTTGGGTAACGGTTACGGTATAAAACCCTGCTGCCAGGTTGCCGATGTCCTGAGCCATTGACATGTTAGACCATTTGTAGGTGTATACACCCGGCGGGTCAATGTCGATGTCGATAAAACCATTTTTAGGCGTACCACAGGAATTGTTATCCGCCACAAATCCGGAAATATTGATCGGTATAAGCTCATTGTCCACCACTACAAATTCTGTGGCAGTACAACCCAAACTGGTAGTAACCGTGACAATGTAGTTTCCGGCAGGCACATTGTTCAGGTCTTCCTGCATGACATTGTTTGACCATTTGTAGGTAAAGGGCGGCACCCCGGCAAACACCTCGAGGTCTATCGACCCGTTGCTGAAGCCACAGGTAGCTGCGGTAGGTACTACAGACAACAGCGGGTATTCACGCTCATCTTCTATGGTAAAAGTTTCGACCACCGTACAGTCGCCACCCGCGCTCACGGTTACCGTATACGTTCCAATGGCAAGGTTGGTCAGGTTTTTGGTGGTGGCATTGTTAGACCACAGGAAGGTCGCGTTGGTCGGGTCAACCGTGAGCATGATGCTGCCGTTGTTGGTCAGGCAGGAAGTGCGGTTGGTGACGTCGCCGATGACCGTCAAGTCGATGGTCTGGTTGTTTAGCTGTGTACTGATCTCATTGGTACAGCCATTGGCGCTGGTGACCACCACGGTGTAAATATCGGGTGGCAGGTTGGAGAGGTCTTGGGTTGTTTGACCACCCGGCGACCACGAATATGTATATGGAGCAATGCCACCTGTGACGCTCAAGTTGATGCTGCCATTGCTCAGTCCGCAAGTAGGGTCTACAGCCGTGAACGTCAGTTCAGGAATAAACGGTTCGTCGTCTACAAAAAAACCGAGCGTTTGAGTGCATGCTCCACCAGCGCTTACCGTCACAAAGTAATTGCCAGGTGCCAGTCCGGTTACATTTTGTGTGGTGGGGCCGTGATCCCATACAAAAGTGTAGGCACCGGGTGGCTGTATGGTCAGGCTGATGCTGCCATTTCCGTTGGCTAAGCAGTTTGTATTGGGCGTGATGTTGGCGTTGACGTTAAAAGGGGGGTTGTTGTTGGCCACATCCAAACTGATGGCGCTGCTGCACCCGTTGGCACCGGTTACGGTGAGTACGTATGTGCCCGCAAGCAGGTTGTTCAGATCTTGTGTGGTGGCGTTGTTGTCCCACAAATAGGTGTACGGGGTAACGCCTCCGCTGACAGAAATATTGATGCTGCCGTTGGCCAATTCGCAGGTAGACTCGGTTATGTCAAACGTAATGTCCGGCTCATTCGGATTCTCAGGTATTTCAAACGAGGCCTCGTCGGTGCAGCTCCCACCTGCGCTGACCGTCACGGTGTACGATCCGGCAGGCTGGTTGGTAATGCTGGAGGTGGTGGCGTTGGTAGACCATATATAGGTATAGCTGCCTGCCGGGGTAACGGTCAGGGAAATGCTGCCATTGCCTGGAGGCAGACAGGTGGTGTTGGCTACAATGTTGGCGTTGATGTTGAACGGCGGATTGTTGTTGGTTACGTTGAACGTCTGCGTGGTGGAGCAACCGTTACCGCCAGTCACCGTTACGGTATAGGAACCAGCCAGGATGTTGTTGAGGTTGGGTGTCACGGCATTGTTGTCCCATTCGTATGTGTAAGGTGTTACCCCGCCGCTGACGGTGACGGTAATGCTGCCATTGGTCAAATCGCACGTAGTATTCACAATGGTGGCATTTACCTGAGGCTCGTTGGGTTGGTCGGGTATGGTGAATTCGGCGGTTTGGCTGCAAGCGCCCTGACCCGTTACGGTAACAGAATATGTACCAGGCGGCACGTCGGTGAGGTCTTGGGTAGTGGTCATGTTGGACCACTCGTAGGTGTACGTGCCCGCAGGTGTCACGGTGATGTTGATGTCGCCGTTCCCGGCAGGCAGGCAGGTGGTGTTGGGGGTTACCACGCCGGTAATGTTGATGGGCGGGTTCACATTGCCTACAGTGATGGTTTGGGTATCGGTGCAGTCATTGGCCCCGGTGACCGTCACGGAATACGTACCTTCGGGTATGTTGGTGAGGTTTGGCGTGGTTTCATTGTTGTCCCACAGATAGGTGTACGGTGCTACGCCGCCGGTGACGCTGACCGTGATGCTGCCGTTAGATAACTCGCAGGTGGTGCCCACCACGGTGGCGTTTATCTGGGGCTCCAAGGGTTGGTCATTGATGGTAAACGAGGCGGTATTGGTGCAGTTGACGCCAAACGTAACCGTAACCGTGTACGTACCGGGCTCAACATCCGTCAAATCTTGCGTGGTCTCGTTGTTAGACCAGTTGTAGGTGTAGTTGCCCGCAGGTGTCACGGTGATGTCAATATCGCCGTTGCCCCCAGGCAAGCAAGTGGTGTTTGGAGTAGTAGTGCCGGTGATGTTAAACGGCACATCGTCGTCGTTTACCACTACATCCAGTGCCTCCGTACAACCATCTTCGTCGGTCACGGTCACGGTATAGGTACCGGGAGGTATTCCGGTGAGGTCTTCCGTGGTGGCCATATTAGACCAGACAAACGTATAGGGCGGGTTGCCGTTGCTGACACTGAGGTTGATGGAACCGTTGCTTTGCCCGCAAGTGGCGTCGGTTACGGCAGCGGTAATGTTCATATTGGTTACGGTAACGCTGGAGGAGCCCGAGACGGTACCTACGCAATTGGCTCCACCGCCGGTAATGCTTTGCAGGGCATACGTACCCGCCTGGGTCACCATCAGGATATACGGGTTATCGCTGGTGGTAATGGGAGGCTGGGCAACCCCGTTGCGGGTGTACACAAACGTCCATGGTGCATCGCCGGTAAAGGTGATGGTCAGGTCTACCGGATCATTCGAACCGAAGCACACAATGCCGCCGCCGCTGATGGCTGCCGTAGGCCGGGGCTCAATTTCTATGGTTTTGCAAACGGTGTCCATGTTGGCATAGCAGGCGTTTTCTACTTCCACGCACAACTCCACCGTGCCGGCAGTACCACCCCAGTTGACGGTGGCTACGTTGTCGTTGTTGCTGTTTGATACGGTGCCAAGGCCCGCGGGTGTCAGCGTAAAGTTGTATTGGGTAGCACCCACCACTGGCGCAATGGACACCTGCGAACTGGTGTTTGTGCACACAATAGAAGGCGCGGTGATGGGGCCCGGATCCTCAGGCGCCATGCCCACGGTAGAGCCTTCGAGTACTTCAATGCTGTAATCGCACACGTTACCCGCACAACCGTCGAGCACAAACCAGTAAATTTGGCCGATGACATAGTTGGTTGACTCCAGAATAAACGGCTGCGTTGTGCACGCGCATTGGCGATCCATGATGGGTACGCCAGGCGGGCAACCTGAATAAATAGCACCTTGAAGGCCCATATTTTGACCCGGCGAACAATTGCTCGGTGTTACCTCAATCACAATTTCGGTGGTGCCGGCGTAAAAGGCAAACCACTCGTCGTTGTTCAATACATTGTTGGGGCACCCCGGAAAATTCTGGGTCATGTTGTTGTTGTTGATCTCAGAACAGTACCCATCCAGGTTTTCACACAAAATGGGCGCATCCGGACACGTATTGCCTGGATCCGGAAAGCCGACTGGCGGGCAAATGGGCTGTGAAAACAAAACGGTGGCCTGAAATGCAAGCATTCCGGTGATCAAAAAGTAGTTAATCTTCATGGCGTAAACAAGTAAAGGTTCGTTCTTCGTTCAGAGGAGCGGATTAAAAAGAAACAACAAGATTACGACAAATCGGAATATTGGAAAAACCAAATAAAAAAAATGAAAATATTGGCAAAACATAGTTAAATAACTTTCGGTCAATGGATTAAGCAATATGTTTTGCAAAAACAGTGAAAATCAATCCACCATCGTCCCAAACTGCTTGCTGGCAGCGGTCATTTTGATCAGATAAGCCAGGCGCTTGTCTGACTCTGCCAGATTGGACTTCCGGCATTCCATGACGAAGCCAATCCGCAGTTTTTGATATTTCAGGGGAAAACTTTGAAAGGTATTCCAGACCATAGGGTCTGCCATTAATTGTTGCAATACATCTGATGAGATCACCAAGGGGTCATTTTCGCTGCCTAATTGATCTCCCACCGCTGCTAATCCGGCTGGCTGCATCAAATTCGCATGCATCATTTTGAACATGCGTTGCCTGTTCAACTCCGACAAAAAACTTTTCACGCGCCTGGGGGTATACCGTTGTACAGAGCTTACTTCGTCGTATTTTTTCGAAATGCCGTCAATCCAACCCCAACACAAAGCCTCCTCTACCGCTTCGTCATACGTTAAACGGGGTAGCCCAGCCTTCAGGTGAGGCGTGCGTACCCAAATTTCCTTTGCCGTTTGATGGTTGCTTTCCAGCCACCTGCGCCAGTTCATCCTGTTTTCCGGATAAAATACCTCGCCAATCTCCATAGGGGCGAAATTAGGCAATTTTTTACAATTCCACTTTCTGATTATATCCGATATTTGTTCCATGGCCGAACCATTAAAAAACATCATCAATCAAACCCTGTTGGAACACGCTACGGAGGCGATGCAAGTTGCATGGCCAGCATTTCCACATAAGGTGTTCTATCAAAATGTATTTGACAAAGCGTGGGAAGATCGGGCACTAAAAGCACGCCTGAGCCATGTGGCAGTGGTGTTGCATCAAGTGCTTCCCTCCGAATACCCTGAAGCGCTGTCTGTTATCAAAAATGCAGTGCAATACCTCATCCGGAAAGAAGGGGAAAAACTCACTTTTCAGTATGGATTCTGGGCAGATTTTGTGGCGCAGTTTGGCCTTTCCAGCCCGGAAGAGTCATTGGATGCATTGGAAACCATTACGCAATGGACTACCGCTGAATACGCCATACGGCCTTTTTTGTTGCACCACCACACCCTTGCGTACCCCCGTATGCTCCACTGGTCATCTCATCCAAGCCCAATGGTGCGCCGCCTGAGCTCTGAAGGTTTTCGGCCACGGCTGCCCTGGGGTATGGGTCTGCCTGCGCTGAAAAAAGATCCTTCGCCAATTTTGCCCGTACTCGAAAACCTGAAAAACGATTCGGCAGAAACAGTGCGCCGCTCCGTGGCAAATTGCCTGAACGACATCAGCAAGGATCACCCCGCTCTGGCACTCCACATCGCCCGCCAGTGGCTGGGTCAAGATGCCGATACAGACTGGGTGGTGCGGCACGCCTGCCGGGGCCTGCTCAAACATGGCCATCCGGAAGCACTTGCCCTGTTTGGGTTTAATGCCGCCCAAAACCACATTGTGCTGCGAGCACTTCAGGTCGGCAAACAGGTACATATCGGCGAAGACATGCCGTTTGAAATTGCTGTATACAATCAGGGTACTGAAGCAGAGACACTGCGCCTCGAATACCGCATCCATTACCGGAAAGCCAGCGGCAAAACGTCCGGCAAAACGTTTCACCTTCGTGAAGTCCTGTTGTCATCAGGCGAAACACTTACCGTTAATCGCCGGCAATCGTTTAGAGACCTGACCACCCGCAAACATTACCCCGGCGCACACGCGCTAGAGGTATTGCTGAATGGTGTAGTGGCCGGAAGGGCAGACTTCGAATTGGTGTAGGCCCGAATCCCTGCTCTTGTTACTCACACCCACACCCCTTCCTACAACCCTCCAGCGTCTCAAAAGGCACCACGCCCTGACACCCCCCGTACAAAAATTCCTTGCAAGTCTTTGTCTCTGCATCGTAGTAATACCGCTTGATGGCCATCCGACACGGCCCCGCCTCCGGCTTCAGTGCACAGTTTTGATGCATGGGTTGCACGGCTACTTCGGGTGTCGACTGGCGCTGGCAAGGCGCTGCCAGAAACAACATCATGGACGAAAACGCCAGTACATATCTTTGCATAACACATACTTTATACCCGTGGCAGCCAACAAAAGGTTGCCACGGGCATATTTAAAACCAGTTACAGTTTGACCACTTTCACCATTTGATTCCTGTTTTTTTCTTTGATGCGCACAAAGTACACCCCGGAAGGGTAAGCCCTCAGCGACAGCAGTCCGGTGAACGCATCGTCTACCAAAGGCAGGTTTTGATGAAATAATGTCTGGCCATTTACATCCACCACGTGCACTTCAAGCGGCCCGCGGTTGTTGTACGGGTTATCCACCGTCAAGCGGAAAGCGCCGTTCATCGTCGGGTTGGGGTAGACATTTACTACAGACGATGAGGCAGGCTCCGAAGAAGCAACAAGGGTTTCAACGACTACCTCGAGGTAGGTAATGCACCCGTTCACGTCTCTAACTGCTACTTTGTACACACCGCCAGCCAATCCATTGAATAAGGGGAATGGCTGGTAGGTCGCACCATTGTCGATGCTGTATGAAAAAGGCGAGGCCCCGGCAGCAGTAGAGATGAAAATGGCCCCGTCAGACTCATTCACGCCGCTTTCGGGTGTCACATCCACATCAATAAAGACATTGCAGTTGCCGCCAAGACAAAACGGATTACTTTCCTGAAAGCCAAAATTAGCATCCAAAATAGACGCCAACACGTTCCCATTCAGATCGTAAATGGTGTAACTACCGTCCTGACCCGTAAAAAAGTCGTTCAACCCGTCGCCATAAGAATCAAAAATAGTAAACAAGTAGCACGCTTGTGGCACAAGGCACCAGTTTTGTACAAAGGTGTCGTATTCCATGCCGTTGTAGTTGTCGCCGCTATACAGGATGTTACCATCACCGTCTATGAGGTTCCAGGAAGTTTCTTCCGGAAAAAAATCGAAACGAAGCTCAAAGGTCACCGTTTCGCCACCCAAAACAACCTGAAATGCGCGGGCAAACTGGTCATTTGATGGTATCTGATCGGCCACGCCATTGGGCAACAGGGTGCGCACAATCAGGTTATTTGCGCCATTGGTGAGCGGCGAAATGGGCAAATCGACGATGGCCGTTGCACCCGACGCGAGGTTGCCTGTCCAGTTGACACTTTTGGGTATCCCGCCGTTGACCTGGGTCTGGATGGTCACCGAAGTAAGGGCCTCCGTGCCGAAGTTGGTCAACAACAACTCAACCGAAACGGCTGTGTCGCACACCGACTGATCGAGGCCGTTTATTCCCGCAATGCCCGCATCGAAGCGGGGCAGTTTCCGCCGCTCCTGGCGCAAGGTGTCGTTGCGGATGTTTTGATCGGCGTTAAAAGTGGTAAAGGTTTTAAACGTATATGCACCAATGGCCGACATGTCTACTGTGCTCGCAAAAGTGTGCTCGTATACACCATCGGGCAACAGGGTTCCTATGGTGGCGGGCTCTACTACTGCTGTACCATTGAGGAAGCTGTACCCCACCGAAAATCCACTTGCCGGTTCAAGTCCGAGGTTCCGAACCCGCACGGTCACAGGCTCCTGGTTACCCAGGGCAGACGAATTAACAGGGGCAGTCAAAGCGACAGGCGCAATGTCATAGGTATCCCTGCCGAGCGAGAACTGTACGATTTTGGTGCCAAAAAGACCATCCGCAAACACGTATTCACTGGTAAACCAGAACGAATCGTCAATAGGGTCTACAGCCATGTTGGCGTAATCGCCGTATCGGTCACCGGAGCGCACGCCGGAGCCCGTGGCAAATTCAAATTCATCAACCGTCATTTCGCCCAGCGGATCCCCTTCTCGCCTGCCGGTATAACGGAGCGACGGGAAGGTGTTGGGGCCTGACACGGAATACGCCAACGCAATGTCTCCTTTTCCATTTATCGCAATGCTGCCAATGAACCGGCTGATGCCGTCGTTTGGGGCAAAAGTGCCTTCCTGATAAACGGTCCAGTTGTTGCCTGGCGTACGGCGCAGCTCCATCCAGCGGATACCTGCTACATCGTTTCCGGTTGCGTCCACCGAAAAAGTCAGCACCGCACTTTCATGCGTACCGAAATTGCGATACACTACACGGTTCATCACAATGGTCATGATGCCGTCTATACCTTGCGGGGTACCGGGTTGCTCAATGCATGCAAAGTCAAAAGCGCCGCCCACGGAGCATCCGTCGCTGTCATAAGGTGCGGTTACCAGCGCTGTTTCCGAAGCAGTAGAGTTGTCGGGGTTGGCCCAGTCAATGTTCAGGCTCCATACCTCCAGCAAGTCGTTGGTATTGCCGTTGCCCCAGGCGTCGTCGTTGAGGCGCACCACAAATGCTTCGTTAGTGGCTGGTGCATTCGGGCCGTTCCAGTCCATGGGTGTAGCGGTAGGAAAGCCGCCGCCGATGCCTGGAATGTCGATTCGTTGCACGTCGATGGTGGCTTCACCAGCCAACATTTGAGCGCGGTTGAGGGCGTATACCGGGTAAACCCCCGAACCTTCATTGATGGTAAAGATGTAAGCATTGGGCCAAACGCCGTACTTTGGATAGTCCGGAAGGCTTGGTGTGTTGAGGGAATACAAATCCCAGGCACCCAGCGGATCAGTGGTTTCAGAGACGCCGTACAGCACCTCATCGAAACCGGCCAGGTCGGTTAACAACCAGCGCCCGGCCGCTTCGTCGAACACAATGACTGGATCGGAAAAGGACATCTTGTTGATCTGGCTCCAAATGGTGTTTGCGCTGGTAGGCGGCGTGAGTGGCGTACCGTCTTTGGCAAATACCTGGAACCACGAAGCGTTCACAATTTGGACGTAATGATCAGGTCCCACGTCGCCGTTGGTGTCGGGTACACCCACTTCAGACGTAGCTTCGTCTATGCCTTCCAACACGAGTGTAGGCAGCAGGGGTACCGCGCGGTGTTGGTATATGGCATCCTGGCGTACAGGATCCAAACCGATGGGCAGTGCATCGGGGTTGGCTTTGGGCTGGCGTCGGTAGTTGACAAAGTTGGGGGGCGTAAAAACCGGCTTGTTGGTTTTTTCCCAGTCTTGTTTTGATTTTGGCGTATTGGGCATGGGTGCCAGTTCGCTCAGGGGCTTTGTTTTGCCACGGTGGTAAGCCTGAAGGGTGTGCGCGCCTTGTACCTTAAAGGCTTGAGCGGATAAATGCCGACTGCCCAGAAGCAACAGGCAAGTAATCAGTATCACACAATGAAAAAAGCGGGAAATGTTTGTCATAACAGGGGTGGACATGTTTTGTTATTGGTAAGGAAACATCCTTTGTTCATCCATTTGGTTCAACAACGAACAACGATGGGCAAATGTAGATACCGCGAAAGAACAACCTGTCTGTTTTTCCGGTTTTGCTAATGGCGTACCAAAGAATTAGAATAAGATTATTCGTCCTACGAGTATACTCGTAGGACGAATAGTTTCTCGCTCACTTTACCCCCACAATCCATTTGCATATTCCCCCATACCAGCCAGCGCCGCCTGTACGGTGCCCTTGTCTTCGGGGTACGTTACCCCGAACCAGGTGCTGTCTGAATACAACACCTTCAGGTTGATTTTGCCATGCTCAATCATGGTATTCACCACGCTAGGGATGTAAAACTCGGCTCGGGGCTTATCCAGGTTTTCGTGCACAAAAGCGCGGAACTGCGCCTCAATCTCGTCCAGCACGCTGTGGTGCAGGCCCCATAAGTTCATGGACACGGGCGTAGGGTCGGCCAAAGGGTGTTGCTCGCCCGCGTCGTCCACAAAAGCAATCCCCTTGGGGAAGCGTTCAATTTTGGTGCGTTCGGTTACACCTGTCAGGTAGCCCTCATGGTCTACATTGCAAACCCCGCGCGATACAGCCCCATTTTCCGACAAGGTATTGGCCAGGCGATAAGCCACCATGCCATATTGATCTGGCTGGCAATTGGTTTGCAAAAAAGCAGCCAGTTTGTAGAAAGCATCGGCACCATAAAAGTCGTCGGCATTGATGGTGGCAAAGGGAGCATGGAGGTGCTCTTTGGCAGCTAATACCGCATGGCCAGTCCCCCAGGGCTTTTCACGGTGGGGTTTTTGCGGCAGCCAGTCGAGCGCGGTATCCATTTCCTGAAA
>Ga0247843_1003596_pt1 | contig 24956 bp, 25 predicted proteins | sample LaCruzMarch2017__FD_192420 | JGI IMG/M metagenome (GOLD analysis project Ga0247843, IMG submission 192420) | Freshwater microbial communities from meromictic Lake La Cruz, Castile-La Mancha, Spain - LaCruzMarch2017_8m | ecosystem: Environmental > Aquatic > Freshwater > Lake | place: Spain...
GTCTTCAGCTTCGCGCCGTCTTCTTTATGACGGAGAAGGTCTTCGGCCAGGTTCATGGCAAGCAGCAGCAAAACTTGGTGGGAAATGGGCTGAGTAGGCGGGATAATCTCGGCCAATCGCTTATTTACCAGGTCGGCAACTTGGTGAACCTGCTGCGGGTCCTTTTCCGTTTTCAGGGAAAGGCGCTGTTGTCCAACCACGACCTCGACGGTTTTTTTCTGCGTCATTAGAAAACGATACGGAACGCCAGATACCGTGTCAAGCCGGGAAGACACTTTACAGAAGCAAATCAATCTAGTAGCTTCGGAGACTTAAAGGTGTTCAGGATTAGCTCAGTCGGTAGAGCAAATGACTGTTAATCATTGGGTCCCCGGTTCGAGTCCGGGATCCTGAGCCAATTTAAATGATTTTTTTGGAACCCCCTGCAACCCGCTAAGGATTACAGGGGGTTTCTCTTTTCCGTGTTTTACCAAGGCGTGATTTGGTTGCCTTTGGTTGCCTTCGTTTTGGTCGAAGCGCTCGAAGGCGAGAAGAGCGCACACAGCTTTTCATCCATCTGCCGCGGAGAGAAGAACCAGGCCAACGCCCAATACACGACTGAATTCCCCACGGTCCGATCTGCACGGGAACCCTCAGGGCCAAACTATTTCGACTTTCCCACAATTCGCTTCATTAAATCCTGTTTGGTAACTTTGCCGTCTCGTCTTGTAAAAATAACAAAATTATCTTTCACGAAATCTGCATCCTCAAAAGCCATTTCGTATTGGCGTAAACCGATGCGTGCCACGGAACGAAAAAAATGACAGTACTCGTCGTAATAATGAAACTTAGTTGCCTCTCCAATTTCCAATGCTCTTGTGCAATCAGATTCTGAAGCCTGATAGTTACCAAGGTCATAATGAAGTTGTGCACGTAGACAAAGATCATGTGGTTCCGCCTCTCCTAACTTAATTGCCTCATCACAGTCGGCGAGAGCTAGTGGGATATCATTCATCGCGTTGTGAACATTCGCTCGGCAGCGAAATGCGCTTTGGCTACTAGGATTTTTGAGAACTAGTTCTCGAGCAAGCTCCATTGCTTCAACAAATTTCCCTGAGCTACAAAGGGACTGGATTTTCTTGATTTGCGCCTCAAGCAGTTCCATAAAAAACCTCCCTCAAGCGCTTGAAATGATTTGAGGTCGTGCGATTTCGCGGGCTTGCCCGGGTGAAATGCAACGCTTCCCGACAATTTGATCGGCAATATGATTAATTGACGCCGCAGGTTTCTGCGTGAACCGGACAGAAATAGAAGTCTGCTGAGGTGCGCGTTATTTGCTGGCACGATTTGGCACGCTACGGCCGGTGCAGAGGAATAAATGGAAAAACCACGCTGCTTTTTCAAAGAGGTAACTCGCCTTGCGCGGCCATGCCGTCTTCACGGCGATCATCTTGCTTCCGAGTCGCATCGCTCTCACGGCCGCTCGTTCTCGCAATGCTCGCTACATAGACGAAGACTTCAAGATCGGGAATGCCGGCCAGATGTTTGTCGATGAGGGGGCGCACATCGCTCCACTGAAGCCCACCATTACCGCACCCGAGCTGAGGAAGCGCGAGTGTAGATATTCCGAGATCCTGGTAGTTAGCGGCCAAATATTTTAAGCCTGCCTCGATATCGTCGAGTCGAGAGTCGTCTCGCCAGTGCCGTTTTGTGGGAAAATTCAAAACCTGAACGCTATCATCTTCCCATACATAAGGACGGCCGGGGCGCACCTCGCCGCGGTCACAACGCCGCTTATAGTCCTCGAACATGGCGGGATACCGGGTCTTGAACTCGAGAGCCAAGCCCTTCCCCATCACGCCAACGCAGTTCACGGTGTTGGTGAGCACCTGCGCGGGTGACTTAAAAATGTTGCATTCAATGTAAGTAATCATGGAGATCCTAGCGTATTGCGGAAGTAGTAGTGGGCTCCCACATATACAGGCTTATTTATACCAAAATTATCAAGAATTTCCAAGACTCTGCTTCGAGCTTCAACGCTAAAACATATAATATCAAACAGTTGAGCCATTGGCAGGTGATCCGGCACTAGGATTTCGGCTTGCTTCTTTCGCTTTAGCTCCGGATCTCGCGCGTATTTATATGTATGGATGGCGGCTACGTCCAGAACTGACAGATCATCGATCTTGGCGAAAAGGAAAAAACGCGTGACGTTCGACCGGGCGTTTCCATCAGAAATCACGACGCCAGCAATGCTAAGGAAGACATCGAGAGAAAATCGCAGGAACACGATTGCTTCATTCTGATCCTGATTCACCGCCACCATGGGAGTTTTGACCCCGAAATAAAGTGGAACGTAGTCGTGCAAAGCTCTTCCCGAGAGTGGAACAACCTTGGCCGCCCGGCCAGCCTGCACATCTTCATTCGCCACGCTGCGGTGATCCCGCCCCGCCATCAGAGTGTGAGAACGTAATTCTCCCTCCCGCAAGATGGACGGCAGATTGGAAAGGTGGGTCATGTGGATGGCAGGCCCCAATTGAAAGCGTGCGCGGATTTGCTGGTAAATCGGAATGCTCATGTGCACCTACACTCGTGGCCATATTGCTGTGAAAACTCCAGCTTGCAAACGTGATTCTCGAATAAGCAGCGCTTCCAGATAAGGAAAAATGCCAGGGCCTGCGGGTATGAGCCCCCAGAGAAGCTGCGCAACTTCGCGTAGCCTCACAAGGCTCTATCAAAAAGAAGGGCGCTTAGCGCCTTTCGAGCCCTAATTACGCTCCGCATATCTAAATATATTTTTTTTTAAATTTATGATTATGGCCTATGCCATGGGGGCCTCAGGATCTTAGGACGGACGGGCAGCCCCCCCGGGATCCTGAGCCAATTTAAATGATTTTTTTGGAACCCCCTGCAACCCGCTAAGGATTACAGGGGGTTTTTCTTTTCCGTGTTTAGCCAAAGGCCGTTTTGGTTGCCTTCGATTCAAGTTCAGCTCAATTCACATCAATTCATTGGCTCTTCCCCATTGCAGCTTTTCAACCATTCGTTTTCGGCTTCTAGCGAGAGATTCATTGCGAACCTTGGCGTAGCGCTTCGTAGAATCCGGCCGATGCCGCCGCTCAATGTTTCCACCTCAAACTTGGCTCCAGTATGTAGGACGTGCCCCATGAAGAAGCTCAATAGGGCTATTTTAGTTTTCCTGTCGACCCACCGCACTTACCGGAGATACACTTTCCCATCATCCAAACTTGAATTCCGGTAAAAGAAAGCCATGCCGTCAAAATCCTGGAAAGATCTTTTAAAAAATCTGAAGGAGCAGGGAGACCAAATTCTTCAGAAATGTGAAGGCATCTCTTCCGCGCAAGATTTTTTGTCGAAACCACAAAGTGTAAAAACGTGCATCCTTCAACTACAGGCTCTCAGTGAAACCGCTAACAAAGTACCGGCGGCTATCCGGAAGGAATTGAATACGATTCCGTGGAAAAAGCTGCGGGATCTGAAAAAACGTCTTTCGAGCGGGCGCCCTTCGACTATCTCGCCGGTCGCGTGGAGCACAATTCAAAAAATCCTCCCAGCACTTCAAGCTGATCTGTCGGAAATTTTAAAACGGCTCGACTCGCCCTCTCATCCTTGGTGCATCTGCCCTCCCGGAGAAACCTATGTACGCAAGGCAAAAATCAGCTCCTATCTGACCAAGGGCTTTCCGGTGATAGAGCATATGAGACGGGATCACTGCCGAGAGATTGACGGTTCCACAAAGAACACTCTCACGCTGCACGAAACGCAGGACATGGCCGAGATTTTCTTCTCGGCACTTTCCGGCCCACCCTCTTCGAACGACATGGGCACCCATCAAAACGAGACTCAATACGACCATTTGATCCGCGGTTGGACAAAGTACTGGAATGATATCTTCCAGCCAGACCCACCGCTTGATCCAGACACCGTAAAAGCATTGCTCGCATCTGAATCTGACTTCCGCGCTGACTTAGGCAAAGGAAAGAAAGGCAAAGCCAAGGGGTTGATGCAGCTTATGCCATTGACCCTTAAAGCGCTCCAGGGCTACCGCAATGACTTAAAAGAACACCTCTTTGAATTCGATGAAGCGGAGATCTATGAGCCGAATCTGCACATCGCCGCTGGAATACGCTGGCTGTTTCAGGAACGCATTAAGGCATCGCGAAGGCTGAAGCGGCAAGCCACTTGGAATGAAGCGGTGGAAAATTATAAAGATTACCTAAGGCGAAGACCAAAGAAGACGCCCAACGCCCCTCATGAGGGTATGAATAGATATTTCGAGTTGTTAGAAAAACTAAAAAAGCCAGCGAAGGAAGCAAAATGAATTTTGTCATTGCCTCCCTGTTACTAATGCATACTCCCTCTTTTGCCGCCGCAACTTTATTGAACGAAACTGATTTAAAAAAAGCTCCCCTTGCGACCTCATTGGAGGCACTGAAAAAGCAGAAGGGAGGGATGAATGTACTTTGGATTTGCGGCGAAAAAGCGAAAACTACGCTTACGGCACGCTGCGATGAAACGGGCAATGACGAATTGGTCGGCGACGAACGAGAATGGGCAAGAGCGATATTGGAAATTCGGGCCACTACTCCGATTGCTACTTACGACTATGGCCTCAGGCACGGAGTGCAAGTGAGCGAGTGTAAAAAAATGTTGCGAGACATTCGCAGAATTCAGAGAAAAAATTTGGCGTACTGTATTTTGGGGGATTATGTCGATGAACTTCCGACAAAGTCTAAAAAACCAGAAATAAATTCGATCTTCTTTCTACTTAAAAGCCCCCTCGGCTATGTGATCGACATGGACTACTAGTCGAATAGAAATTGCTTTGTGGCTAAATTAGCCCGTGCATTCCTCATGTAAATCGCACGACAAATCGCGATGGAGCACAATCCCGGGCGGCACGTTTACGCCGCGTCCTCTATCAAATGCACTTCCACCCGGTATCCCAGCACGGCCAGCAGACGCATCATCTCGTCCATAGATTTTTTATAGTTCGCCGGATCGAGCAGCCTGTAGAGCTGGCTGGGCGAAGTCTTTAGCCGCCGCACCAGCTCATGTTTGCTGAGCCCCGACTTCTTCACGAGCCGTACAGCGTCCACCGTGAGCTTATGGAGGGTGATCTCCCGCATGAAATCCGGGTCGCGGTTGTAATCGAGAAATGCATCCAAATGCACGGAATCTTCTTTCCCCGACTCCAGCACATAAGTCACGGCGTTGTTGCCGAGTTCGGAGTCCACATAAACACTCTTAATCCTATCCTTCGCAGAAGTACGGAGCTTGAGCCGCGAGAACGGCAAGCTAAATTTCCCTTTGGGCGTGTCGATTTCGAGCGCCTTCTTGCGATTATTAACTGCTACATTCTCAATTTTCATAACTCACCCTTCTTCACCAACTCCTCGAGGAGCTTCAGGATTTTCCGACTGGCCTCGCCCTTCATCGGAACCCAGTCTTTCAGGTTCCACTTGAGGACCATTTTTCCATCCCCATAGATGGGCACATGCGGCGGATCATGGTCGCCCTTGTAGGTGATGAAAACATAACCGCCACGCCGGATCTTACCCATATTAGATATTACCTTGCAAGGTAGTAGAATGGCAAGAGAATGCCCACATGAGCACACTACAAACAGATCGATTGGAATCTTTCGGTATCGGTCGAGTCGATCCCAACGTCTTGTTATTGTTGAAAACCAATTGCATTCTAAGAACTTGCGGAGTGGGCTAGCTACCCCGGAATCCTGAGCCAATTTAAATGATTTTTTTGGAACCCCGTGCAACCCGCTAAGGATTACAGGGGGTTTCTCTTTTCAGAGTTTTGCCAAAGCGTGATTTGGTTGCCTTTGGTTGGCAATGCAACTCTTCCCGACAATTTGATCGGCAAAATGATGAATTGCCGCCGCAGGTTCCTGCGTGAACCGGACAGAAAGCATGGCGCGGTATTTCGGCTAAAAGTGCCGCTTGACTATGTGTGCGGCATATCGTACACTAAACTCAGGCATATGAAGTTCGAGATCCTGACAACCGACGAGTTCGACGCTTGGCTCTCCAAGCAGCAGCCAAAAACTCGCGTAATCGTCAAGGCTCGTCTAGACCACATTTCGATCGGCCACTTCGGCGATCACAAACGATTCGACGGCCTAATCGAACTTCGATGGAAGAGTGGCACGAGAGTTTACTCGTTCCACTGGGGCCAGGCCATTGTAGTAGCGCTTTACGGAGGCAATAAAAATGGGCAAGACCGTGACATTAAAAAAGCAAAAAAGATCCGCGACGAAGTCCTTGAGGGCTTACGAACCGTTCGCAAGTAAAGAGCTTCATGACTCCAAGCTCGTTAGCGAAGCCCTTCTCGATTGCATCAAAAGCGGCGATCTCGAATCGTTTCGTGAGGTTTTGGTCGCGCATCTGATGACGGCCAACAAGATGGCAATAGCAAAAAAAGCCGGAATCGGCCGCCGTACACTCTATGATCTGATCGACCCCAAGAAGGATTTTAATCCCGAGCTTTCAACCGTCGCTGCTGTGATCCGCGCTCTCGCCGCTTGATTCCAGCTCCGCCGTTGGATGTAAGCGGCTGTGTAATTCTTTGAGAAGGTTTCCGCCCTTGAACACAAACTCGTCGTAGTACTTTTTGAGAGCGTCGAGACACGTGAAGTTCACGTACTTCAAAAATGCCTGCGGGCCTGTAACTTATTTTTCGCAGCCCAGCGCCTCGCCCGAGCCAGAGATTTCATAGCCAATTTAAAAAATAAGAATGCCTCGCCTTAGCGGGGCTTTCTTATTTCCCCTGGAGAAACTTCGACATCCTTAGCCGCAGGCTTAGGTCGTTCTTGAAGGTAAAATTCTCGTCGCGCGTAGGTCCGTGAACTGCGAGCGACTGCTCGAGCCAGGCGTCGAGCTCTTTCGGGTAGGCGAAGCCCGCGCGCTTTACGAGGAGCACGCCGTAGGCGTCCACCTCGGCGTGCAGGCAATTGAGCTGGTCGAGGTAAGGGCCCACGCGGCGGAAGTATTCGGCCGCCGTGATTTTTCCGGTCGTGCGCTCTTGGGCGAGGCGATCGAGGGCGTTCATCACGTCGAGATTTCTTTCCTCGTCGTAAATGAGCCCGTTCACGGTGAGGCCGTCGGGGTTGAGGCCTACTGAGAGGTCCTGGATGAAGTGGCTGAGCTCGTGGGCGGCGATGAACCTGGGCAAAGCTTTGCTGTCCTGTTGTCCCCGCACATTCAGCAGCTCTTCTAAAAAACGGTCGCCGAAAAACACGGCTCGCGGGGCGGCGGCGAAGCTCGCGTTGTCGTAATCTGCGGTGGCGAAGAACTTCAAGGGGCGAGCTTTAAAGGTTTGCTCCTGGAAGGCGTGGAACTGCGCTTCAATCCAGGCCGGAAACTGGCGGGCGGGCTCGCGGTCTGCCGGCATGGGCTCGGGGGCCATGTCGATACGGTCTTTCAGGCGGGGCTTGGTTTTGTAGTTCGCGAGGGTATCGAGGAAGGCGCTCATCTTCGTGAGGTTGATCGGGCAGGCGGGGGCTGGTCTCGCGTGCGCGGAGAGCGGGAGGGCGGCGAGGGTGAAGAGCAGGGCACAGATTTTTCGGATTTCTAATTTCATCGATACATCCCTCGCTGTTGGCGCGCAGACTTTAAGCGCCGGAGGGCCTGACGTCGCGGATAAAAAAGCGAAGGTGCGGGCATGGCCCGTCACAACAAATAAACTCGGGCGATTCAGGGGTTAGCCTCTCGCTGTCGATCTTTTGTATAGTCTGCTCCAATATGCGATCTCAGGTGAATCTCACAGATCTTATGTAGCTGGAATCACGTGCGCCTGGGCCTTTCTGGCGCGGCACCGGGCTTGCAATATCCAGCGCATGCAAGCAATCCCGAAGGCAAATACATCCCTGCTCCTGATAATCGTTCTGGCCGGCTGTGCCGCCGAAAAAGGTGAGCAGCCGAAAGCTTCCTCCGCGGCGGTGCAGACCATTGAGCGCCCCAATATGAACTGGGGCCTGCCCTTCGAGTTCCGTCCCTTGCGCAAGGCGGAGCCCGCCGTGCAGGAAGCCGCCAAAGCAGTGGCCTTCGTTCGCTACGCCGAAAGCGGCGGCGGCACCGGTTTCTTTATCTCCGAAGACGGCCTCTTTCTCACCAATGAGCATGTAATCTCCCGCGATGCCTGCAGCGCGAGCCGCTGCGCCGGGGTGCAGATCATCCGCGATTTCCGAGCGAACGGTGACCTCGAAGTTTTCGACACCTTCGACGTGCTGGCGCACAACAAGGACATCGACGTCGCCTTGCTCCGCGTGAAGCTCGCCGAGGGTAAAAAAGTTCCGTTCCTTAAATTGAGCTCGCGCGATGAATACAGCAAAGAAGACCCAATGCTGATCTTGGGGCATCCCCACAATTCATCGCTGCACGTGTCGGCCTCCCGCCTCGACAAAGAGGTGAATCCCGGCACCACTTACTTTCGCTCGATCACCATGGGCGGTAACAGCGGCAGCCCGATCGTCGACGCAAAGACCCTCGAAGTGATTGCGATCCACAACGGCTCTTCCCGGCGTGACCGCCGCGTAGAGCGCACCGGAGTGGTGCACGGTTACGGGATGGGCATTCTCACCAAAAATTTCGTGAAGATGATACAGATTCTCGATCCTTCTTTTTCTGCCGCGAGCCCTCGCTTCTCGCCTCCCACCGGCAGCACGCTGACGGCCCGGCAAGCCGAGGTTGCCCCTCAAATTACGATTTCAGGGGCTATGACCGTAGAGCAGTTCGCGCACACCGCCGCCGGCACGAGTTCCGAAAAAGGCGCGCTCCGAAAGCTCCTCGAAGCTCTCGCCGTGAAATCCACCGCCGTGCAGGACCTCAGCTCCGCCTTGGACTCTCTCATCACCCTCGACCTCAACCGCGGTAAGAAATCAGCCATCGTCGCGGAAGAACTGAAAGACCTCCTGCCAGCCGACTGGAAATGGCCCGATAACGCGCGTTCATTTTATCTGGGCGCAGCAAAAGAGGAATGCCTGAAAGAAGTGGAAACGTACAAGAACCTTTACGATCGCTTCTCCTCGAGCGCTACCGACTGCTACTCCCTCACCCAAGCGAATGGCGAAGACGCATTCGTTCTTCTGGCCCGCATTTTTGAAGCTGAAAAAGGAAAAACCTGGGGCGAGGACCACGAGAAATTCAATAACGCGCTTCTCTTTGGCATCGAAGGCCATCTGCTGCTGCGGCCGTCATTGGCGCCCGACGAAGTGGCCTTACTGAAGAAAGTTCTCGTGAAAATTGGCTCCGACACTCCGTTGGTCAAACCCTACTTCAACGCCGACCAGGATCTGACGCTTCTATCGGAAAAGCCGAAGCTGATCGGGCCCGGTTCCTTTCGCGACCTCTAAAGCACCCAGATCACGAACAGGTCTTTCGCGAGCACCAGCGTGCCGAGCAGCGCTACGCCTAGCAGCCAGCGCCGGTTGAGCCTTTGCCGTCTGGGCCGCCTCAGGGCGAACCCGCACGCGCTCAGCAGGGCCAGCAGGAACGCCGCACAGCCCGCGCGAAAAAACCAGTACGGCGGCTCCTGGTAAGCCAGGGAGTCGATCTGGTACCAGGCCTTCGGCACACTCCCCCACTCCCGAACTAAGTCGATCCACGAAAAGCCGCGTGCGAAGCTGAGGCGCCAAAGGAGGCGCAAGGGTTCGAGCAGCACCGCGCCCTGCATAGATGGGCCTTCGACAAAATGCGGGAGCAGCACGATCCCGATCGGCAGGTAGTCCCCGAAATTCTCGAGCTTGTTACCTACCAGCAGCGTCTTGATCTCGCCGTCCCGGAGCAGAAGGCCGAGCGGCGAGAAAACCTTTTCGTCGTTCACTTTCCGAATGGGCAGAAAGCTCGGGCGGGCGGGATCGCCGAGGCCGCTCAGCGCGCGCGCGCGGTAGATCACGACGCCGCTATCCGGCGAGCCGAGCGCGAAGAGCCGGCCCTCCTCTGGATGGCTTACCCAGTCCTTCATCAGCCAGAGATTTTGTTTTCTGGCCTGGCTTAGGAACTGGAGCCCCACTACGTCTTTGCTGGCCATGGCTTCGATGGTCTCTTTTAGTTGGAGGCGGGTCTGCGTCTGATTTTTTCCGAGACTGATGATTCTTGCTCCACGCGTGAACTCTGAGTTCTGCAGAAGTAAATTCGCGTCGGGCTCGATGCGCAGCACGGGAGCGCGGCAGCGGAAGCTGATGCCATGGAAGCGGTCTATGTCTTCCCCGGCAACCCTTGGCCACCACCATGGGCCGGAAATGGTGGGCTTGTCTTTAATCGTCAGGAGGGCGTGCTCAGCTTCTTTTCTTGTGCCCGGAATCGTTTCGCCGGCTTTTGTGTCTCTGTTAGTGCTTTCGCAGATTACTGCGGGCTGGTCGCGTTCGATGCGGGAGAGGAGAAACAGAGTCAGCGCGGCGGTAAATAGTGCCGCCGCGCTCTTTGGCGAAAAAAAATGGAGGCTGCGGAATATCAGATACGGCAGCAGCAGCAGCAGGTACAGCAGAAAAATACCCAGCAGCAGATCGCTCATCGCCTGCCCTCCGCTCTTTCGCAGCCATAGTCACCGCAGAGGAGATACAGTGGATCTGCCGCCTGACTCAGCACTTTTTTCACCCAAGGGCTCGACACTTCTTCGAGGCCGAAGTCCTCGCCTGTCTGGAAGAGCTTGCTGTCGAGGAAGAACGCGCGGCCCGGAGTGTAGAGCAGAACCGCGGGGCGCAGGAAGTGAGCATTCGCCGCCGACCGGAGGCGTTGGCCCTTCATCTCGCTGAGAACAAAAATTCGGCCGGGCTTTTCCTCGGCGTCGAGCTTTTTGATCGACTCTACGAACGCCTCGCTCACTTTTGAGTCGGCTAAGTAGCTCTGCACGAAGACCGGAGCCACGATCTCGCTCGTCACGTGGAAGCAGCCAAAAATCCACGCGGGCGCCAGGAGCCAGCCGAGCTGGGGCAGCCGTTTGATCGCGAGCGAAACGGCCCCGCCCTGAAGCAGTGCGACCGCCATGCCAACGGGAATCGAATACTCCACCTGCCAGCGGCCATGGAGCAGCGAGATCACAAACGCGGCGCCCACGAGCGCGGCGGAGGCGATCAGCATTTTTCGGTCGAAGAGAAAGCCCACGAGCGCCGTGAAGATCGTGAGCGCCGTGAGCGCGCTAAGCCAGAGGGGATAGGCGGTATAGGCGGGGCCGTCGCCCCAGGGGTGCGCGATCGAGCTCGCCACGTAGAGCGCGAAGGCCTTCGCGTTGCCGTGCAGAGTCCACGCGACCATATCGCGCTGTTGCAGAAAGGGATCGTGGAGCAAGTAGATGAAGGTGAACACCGCCGCGCTGAGCAGCAGGTGGTCCTTCGCCTTCCAGAGCACTTTTTTTAACCAGCTTGGCAGCGTCTCGTCTTTGTCTTTTGAACTGAACACGAAATCCAAGATGAGCGGCACGAGCGCCCAGGAATGCATCCCGTTGTTGGTGGAATACGCGAGAAAGAGCGCGGCCAGGCTGAGGGGGCGCGCCCAGGCGCGGCGCTTCTCGTAGTGCATCACGAGGAGCGCGAGGTTCGCGCTGGCAAAAAAGCACGAGGCTTCGTGGAACCAAACAGAGGTCCAGAGCAGAGTCTTAAGGTGCACGCCGGCGAGGGCGAAACCGCAGGCGGCGGCGAGCGCGACCGGGCGGTTTCCGAAAAGGCGCGAGATCGTGTAGTAGAGAAACGCGGTCGTGCCGCCGAGCAGTGCGAAGCTCACGCGCTGGAAATGCGCGAACTCGGTGGCGCCGAGCGCCGAGCTCCAGCTCCAGAGCAGGCGCGCGAAGGGCCGGTAGTAGCCGTTGTCGTCTACGGCGGTGCCAAACCAGTAAAAAAAATCGCTGAACGAGAGCGGGCTCACGGCACGGAAGCGCGGGTCATCCCAGAGGAACCAGCCCTCGAAAACGCGCGCGAAGGCGATGCGCCAGAGCACGAGAGCCAGCAGCGCGCTCGCGGCGAGCGCACTTGTTCTGATTTTATTTTTGCTCGATTCGGTCAAAACCCACCGTGTTCCCGGAAGCAAATTTCTTGCGCCGCACCCGGCTCCTGAATACCATGGGATCTTAGCGAATTTTCAAGAATTGGGCGATCTTTGTTGGCTTCCCTCAAACGCGTTTTTCCCCGGTTGTTTCTTTTGTCCGCGGGCGCGGCTCTTCCGGTCGCGACCCTTCTGCTCGGCGCGCGCGTGCTCGGCCTTGCTCCTCTCAACGAGGGCGAAAAAGGCGGCATCGCCAACTACCAGCACCTCAACTTCGACGACATCGAGCCGCTCTGTCGCCAGGGCCGCAAATTTCATGGCGGCAGGAACCAGATCGTGACTTTCGGCGCGAGTTCGGTCGAGGGCGCCGAAGCTACCTACGAGCGCGATTTTTCCACACTACTGCAGCTGCGCCTGCAGAAGCGTTTCCCCTACGAGTGGACCGTGCACAACCTGGCCCGCAGCGCGAAAACCTCTTTCTGGATTAAGCGCTGTATGGAGATCTCGGCGAAGGACCCGGCAAAATTCTGGATCGCCTACGAAGGGCACAACGACTTCATCGACATTTACGGCGGCGGGGTAACCAAGACCAATTTTCTTCTGGCGCATCCCTGGTCGTACCGACTGCTGCAGTGGCTGCTGGATTCTTCCGCCAGCGGCTGGCTGCGCCCCTTTATCAGCACAGGAGCCCCGGCGAAAAACTGGGCGCAGTTGGATGCCGATGTTCGGCGCGTGCTCGCCATCTCGGAAGCCAACTACCGCGAAATGATCTCCACGGCCCAGCGCTCCGGCGTGAAGCTCGTGCTCGCTACGGTGATCAGCAACCTGGCTTGGGAGCCTTCGCCCGCCAAACTGGAGGGCGCGCCCGATGGCCTCGACGCTCCGACTGCGTTCAAGCGCGCCAGCGATGCCTTCGCTGCCAAGCGCTTTGATGAGGCCCTCTCCTTTTACCGCCTTGCCCGCGACCGAGATGTAAATATGTGGCGCGCCCCGTCCTCCTTCAACGAGCTGATGCGGCGCCTCGCCGCCGAATTTCCGGGTGATGTGCTCCTTCTCGATCTCGAGCGCGACTTCGAGAAGGAATTCGGGCGCGAGCAGATCGGCTGCAAATTTTTCGGCAGCGATTCTTACTGCGACCAGCTCCACCCCAATGATTTCACCCACGCCTGGATCATGCGCAAAATCGAACAGCTCCTGTTTCCGGAGGGCGGCAAGTGAAGCGCGCGCTGATGTCCTTGCTCGCCTTAGTACTTTTTTTTGGGATTGCCGAGCTCGTCCTGCGAGTCAGCGGCTTTCACTTCCTCCCCCCCGGCGTGGGCGTCGCGGAGCCCTTCATGGAAAAGCAGGGCAACCTGCTCGTCACGCGCCCTGTATTCACCCAGGTCGTGCAGCCGCAGCGAATCCGGCTCGATACGCCCGACAGAGACTTCCGCATCGGCATCCTTGGAGGCTCCAGCATCCACAATCTCGGCACCCTCGAGCCCCTTCGTATTCTCCTTCACGCCCGCACGAGCCGTTTCCTCCCTGTGATCAACTTCGGCGCCGTGAGTTACGGCACCGTGCGCGAGCTGATTCACCTTCCCGAGCTGCTTTCGTATAAACCAAACGTATTGATAATCTACAGCGGGCACAACGAGTTCGAGGAAAACCTCCTCAACGACCTGCGGCTCCGTGCCGCGCCTTTTCACTCACTCGACCTCTGGCTCACTTCATCACTCCGCCTCTATCAGGGCGTTTCCTGGGGCATCCATCAGGCGGGCGGAAAGCTGTTGAAGCAGGAGCTTCTTTCCCCGATCGTGAACCCGCAGAACCGGATGGGCTGGAACACTGGCCACGACAAACCAAAAGTACTCGACCTCTATCGGCGAAACCTCGAGAGCATGCTTTCCCTTGCCAAAAGCGCCGGCGTTCCGGTAATCCTCGGCACGGTGGCCTACAACCGCCGCATGGTTCCTTTCTCCGAGGCGCCGGGCAATCCCTACCACGAAGGCGAAAAGCTCCTCAAAGAAGGACGCTTCGTGGAGGCCAAGGCCCTGCTTGAGCGCGGCCTCGACGAGGACCTCAGCCCCCACCGCGCGACTGAAACGAGCAACCGCATCGTGCGCGAGCTTGCAGGCCGATTTGGGGCGCGCCTGCTCGACGTAGACGCCGAGATCGTGCGCCTCGCGCCTCACGGTATTCCTGGGCCCGAGCTCTTCGACGATCACTGCCACCTGAATCATAAATGGGGCAATCGCGTGCTGCAAAGGCTCTTCGCCTCGAGCATCCTTGAGCTCGGGCTTCCTCTTTGACCGAGAAGCAGAGAACGGCGCCTCTAAGAACTCTAGAGCATTTGTTTATAAACTCCGGCGTTTCCGGTCGATTTGCCTCGACCCACACTCGACAGTCTGCGCTCAGAAAAGATAAACGCACTGCATTTTCGTGCCGCACCTCCTCAAAGTTATCCTCGCGACTTCTGATTTCATCCACAGCTCCTCACCTGTTGGCGGGGAAGGATGTGAAAAAAATGTGCAAAAACAGCGATTTTATTTTTCGCGCGACTGGCCAAAAAGATTTTTGATTACGTTCCATTGACAGGCTCGACCACAATCGGTAGCGTTTTTATATAGACACTACCACCAGCGGTATGGTGAAGCCGGAAAACGCAGGACGCGACCCTTACACGAGAACAGGGAAAAACCGGCACCAATAAATGGAACTTATTGGAGCGCAAAGGATGCGGGTTACACACGGAAGCGTAAACAAAACTCAACGAGATCTTGACGTGGCTCAAGAGCGTTCAGTTGCCCTCCGCAGAAACTTGGTAAGGTCGATCGTTCTATTTCATTGCTGATAGGAGCCCCGGCTGCGAAGCGCAGGCCGAGGTTTTTTTGTCCGCGCAGGCTTAGAACGCAAGGTGGATTCAATCAGGAACAATCGCAGCGCAGCGCGTAAGACACGCGCCAGGGCACTGCTTTATTCTAAGTGCTCTATTAGAGCATTTGTCGAAGAGGGGCTAATACCATGATGGAAGTCGTTAAAAGAGATGGAACTCGCGAAACCGTACGCATGGAGAAAATTCTCGATGCCGTGAACCGCGCCTGCCGCGGCCTTCCGCAAGTAGAGCCCATCGAGATCGCCAAGCGCACGATCGCGGGCCTCCACAATAATTCTACCACCGAAGAGCTCGACCAGCTCTCCATCTCGAACGCCGTAATGCTCATGGCCGACGAGCCGAACTATTCCAAAGCCGCCGCCCGCATGCTGGCCGAAGGCATCATGAAGGAAGTGGGCCGCGACCAGGTGTTCTCCGACTATGTCGAGCTTGCGTTCGAAAATGGCCTGATCAGCGGCCACGTCTACGAGCTTGTTAAAGGAAACTCCCAGGCGATCGACTTCGCGATCCGCCACGAGCGCGACGACAACTTCGAATACTTCGGCCTCAAAACCGTCGCCGACCGTTACCTCCTCCGTCACCCCAAGACCCGAAAGATCATCGAGCGTCCTCAGTACATGTTCATGCGCGTGGCGCTTGGCTTGTCCCGCGACGTAAAAGAAGCAATCGAACTCTACGAGATCACCTCGCAGTTTTTCTACATGCCTTCCACTCCTACTCTTTTTAATTCTGGCACCCGTCACCCCCAGATGAGCTCCTGCTACCTGCTCACCGTGGCCGATGACTCTCTCGAGGGTATTTATAAGTCGATCACCGACTGCGCCCGCCTCTCGAAATTCTCCGGCGGTCTCGGCATCGACTGGACCCCCGTGCGCGCCTCAGGCTCCCTCATCAAGGGCACCAACGGCCTCTCGAACGGCATCGTGCCTTTCCTCAAAGTATTCGACTCTTCCGTGCACGCCGTGAATCAGGGCGGCAAGCGCAAGGGCGCCGCCGCCGTTTACATCGAACCGTGGCACGCCGACATCGAGACCTTCCTCGAACTGCGCAACAATACGGGCTCCGAAGAACGTCGCACCCATAACCTTAACCTAGCGCAGTGGATCCCTGATCTTTTCATGAAGCGACTCGAGACCGACTCCGAGTGGAGCCTCTTCTCTCCATCTGATTGCCCGGAACTGCTCAACTGCTACGGCGAAGTTTTCGATCGCAATTACCTAGCCGCCGAAGCCGCTGGCAAGGCGCTTAAAAAAGTGCCCGCCCGTGCCCTCTACGCGCGCATGATGCAGGCCCTTGCCGAAACCGGCAACGGGTGGATGTGCTTCAAAGACAAAGCCAACCTCCGCTCGGCGCAAACCGCCAAGCCCGGCAACGTGATCCACTCTTCCAATCTCTGCACCGAGATCCTGGAAGTAACGAGCGCGTCTGAAACCGCCGTGTGCAATCTGGGCTCCGTGAATCTCCCCGCGTTCGTTCGTTCGAATGGCGAGTTCGACTACGACCTGCTACGTAAAGTCGTCAACGTAGCCACCAAGTTTCTCGACCGTGTGGTCGACATCAACTACTACCCCACAACGGAGGCCAAACACTCCAACGAGAAATGGCGCCCCGTGGGCCTCGGCATCATGGGCCTCCAGGATGCATTTTTCAAAATGAAGCTCCCCTTCGTATCCCCGAAGGCCCGCGAGACCTCGAGCCGCATCCAGGAAACGATCTACTACCAGGCCCTCAAATCGAGCATGCAGCTCGCGAAAGAAACCAGCCCCTTCCCCGAGTTCAAAAACTCCCGCTACGCGCAAGGCAAGCTGCAGGTGCAGCTCGCAGAAGAGCTGCAAGCCACAATGCCCGACCTGCATTTTGACTGGGACGCCCTCGCCAAGGAAGTGCAGCAGAACGGACTCCGCAACTCTCTGCTCATCGCCATCGCCCCCACCGCGACCATCGCGTCGATCGTGGGATCGTACGAGAGCATCGAGCCCCAGATCTCGAACTTCTTCAAGCGTGAGACGCTTTCGGGCGAGTTTCTACAGGTAAACCGCTACCTCATCAACGAGCTCAAGGCGCGCAATCTCTGGAACGACAACATCAAAGGCAAGATCATCTCTGCCGAAGGCTCAATCCAGAATATCGAAGAAATTCCTCAGGAGGTGCGTGAACTCTATCGCACCGTCTGGGAAACCCCGCAGAAAGACCTCATCGACATGGCCGTGGACCGCTCCGCGTTCGTTTGCCAGTCTCAGAGCCTGAATCTTTTCCTCGAGAACCCGAATATCGGCAAGCTCTCGTCGATGTACATGTACGCCTGGAAGCAAGGGGTGAAAACCACCTACTACCTCCGTACCCGCGCAAAAACCGGCATCCAGAAAACTACTGTAGACTCGGCCGACAACGCCGCCCCCATCGCGTCCGCCCAGGAAGCCGTGGTGTGTTCTCTCGAGAATCCTGAGACCTGCGAAGCCTGCCAATAGGATTAACTGTTTAACGATTTTTTCTGGAGTATTAAAAAATGATCCTGAACCCTGACCTCGACCTGACCCTACGGCCCATGAAGTATCCGCAGTTCTTCCAGCTATATAAAGACTCGCTGAAGAATATCTGGACCACCGATGAACTCGATTTCTCCATCGACTTCGAGCACCTCCGTGACCGTGTTACTCCCCAGGAAGCCCACCTCATCAAGCGGCTCGTAGCCTTTTTCGCCACCGCCGACAATATCGTGGCCCATAACCTCGTGCTGAACTTCTACAAGCACATCAACTCTCCCGAGTTCCGCATGTTCCTCGGGAAACAATTGTTCGACGAGATGCTGCACGTCGAAACCTACCTCCTCCTCGTCGACAATTACATCCCCGACATGGACGACCGCCGCGAAGCTTTCGATGCCTTCAAAACGATCCCTTCCGTAAAGAAGAAGGCCGACTTCTGCTTCAAGTACATGGACTCTATCGAGAAGCTCGACAAGCTCGACAACGACGAGAAGCGCCGCCAGTTCATCGAGAATCTGGTGTGCTTCGCGAGTTGCGTGGAAGGCCTCTTCTTCTTCGGCTCTTTCGCCTACGTATACTACCTCCGTAACAAAGGCCTACTGCCCGGTCTTGCCACTGCCACGAACTGGGTATTCCGCGACGAAACCATGCACATCGAAGCGGCCATGCAGGCGCTCCACGTGATGCGCGCCGAGTATCCCCACCTCTTCGATGCCGCCCTCGAGAAAAAACTCAACTCCATGATCGAGGAAGCTTTGGAGTGCGAAATGGAGTTCTGCTCCGACGCCCTTTCCTTCGGCGTAACCGGAATGTCGCCCGGCCTGATGTACGAGTATCTCCAGTACGTGGCCGACCAGCGCCTCGTGCAGCTCGGCTTCAAGAAGCGCTACAATGCCAAGAACCCTTTCTCCTTTATGGTTCTCCAGGATGTGCAGCCCCTCACCAACTTCTTCGAGAAGAAGGTGACCGAGTACCAGAAGGGTTTTGAAGCCAAAGCCAGCTCCGTGGCTTTCGATTCAGCTTTCTAGGTTATTTGTAGCGAAATTATTGGCAGCTGGAAACGGTACGGACATCCACGAAACGGGTAACCTCGTTCTTGCTGTCGATAATAACTTTGATGGCTTGATTTACTTGGCGGGTGCCGTAAGTGCGGGAGCACTGGTTCCCCCAACAGTCTTCCCTAATCACGCAGGATTCGGAATGCGGAGACTTTAGAACCTCATCGAGCAAGTCGACCATAGTGTCAGAAGTCAGAGATCCGGCGCAGCCCGCTCGAAAATACTTTTTGCCATTTACTACCATCGTGGTTTTCCAGTAGTCGCCGCAGCTTGGGGTTTCTTTCACGGAAAAAGAGAAGTCTTCCAAATTCGAGGAATCGATCACTACTATTGCGCCACTCGCGCCCATCGGAAGCAGCAGTGAAAAGGCAAAAATAATAGACTTCAACGAACCCATAAAAATCTCCTTCGGAATTAATTTGTTCACACGATGGCCCACCATAATGCGCCGCCCTATTCGCACTCAAGCGCGCCTCTCGATTCTGTGTACCTTTTGGTCAACAAAATGATTCCGCATAAGCCTAAACGCAGGAAGGGCTTAGGGAAAATCCCTAAGCCCTTCTTTCTCTAGGAGAGAGCGCGGCTACTGGTTACAGGAGCAGGCTCTGGTGCCTACTGCTTGGCCGTGCAGGCGGCCTTACCGTCTTCCTTGGCGCAGGTCTCCGCAACCTTCTTGCCGGAGCAACCACAGGCCTTATGGTCCTTGCCCGCTTCATGCTTCATTCCGCAGGCGCAGGTTTCTTCCTTCGCCATCTTCTGGGCCGTATTCGCGGGAATGGCGGAGTTGCCCACCACGTAACCACCGCCATTAGAGGCCGCACAGCCAGCGAACACAAAAGCCATCGAACCAGCCAACAGTAAGTTTGTTTTCATGATCAGTCCTCTACGGTGTGAAAGAAAAATTGTACGTTCAATTGGCACACGTCGCTACCCGAGTCTTCGAAAAAGTCCTTGTCGAACTTGTCCCTGAATTCGCGGATCGCTTTTTTGATTTCGGGAATTTTTTTGCGATTCATGCGCAGCGTGAGGCACGTGAACTCGCGATCCGAGAGGCTCTGGCGCTGGAGCGCTTCCTTGGCCTGGTCCATCTGGTCGGTCAGATGCTTACGACCCGCTGCCGAGGGCACCTCTTCGTTACCCACCATCGGATCTTCATTGGAGATATTGAGGCGACCGGTAGAGAGGTCCTTCTCCAGGAACTTCAGCTTCTCCAGCAGCTCAAGAGACTTCCGGATCTCACCCTGGTCAAGACTTCCGCCCAAGCGCTTCTCAATCAAGCCGGCGCAGTCCGCGTCCTTGCACTCCTTGAAATCGGGCGTCGAGAAGAGCTGGAGGATCACATAATGCTGCCAGTCAGCCACGTAGCGAAAAACTTCCCCTTCGAGGGTCTTGCGGCGGATCTGCTTCGGACTGAGTTTCGTGAGCTCTTCGGTGATCGAAGTTGGCACGTTGTCTTTGTGCTTTTCCTTACGCACAAGCAGCTCGAAGTAGCGGCGCTCATTTTCGGAATGCTTCAAGTCCTGGGAGAACGCGAGCACAAGATCTTCGGAAGGGAGCCGCTGGCCTTTCAGCACCATGGCGATCGAACGCGGGGAGCGGTAGTTCAGTTTTTTGCACCAGCGCTCGAGCGTGATCGGCCTGCGCATGCCGGGATAATGGTCGCGTACATAAACGAGGTACGCCCGAAAATCGTCGAACTCGAATACAGTCATGGCTTCTGGTGTCTCTACTTTAGGGCTACCAAAGCGAGCCTTTTTTGTCCAGTTTGCCTGGGTTAAGGGTTCCAGCAGTACAAAGTTTGTTGCTTCCATTCCCCTAGAATCGGCGATTCCGGGCGCTCTGCCCAGCGCAGGTGGCCTTATACGAGGCTGGATGTGTGAAAGGACGCACGTCCTGTGCGCCGTTACCAGGATGACCGAAGGCGCCGTTCTATGCAATAGCGTCAGCAAAGCAATGGCTTAACCGGGCGTAAATTTGAGTTTTACCCCTGGAAGTGACATAGCTGTTCGCATGGAAAAATATGAATCAGCGATGCGGATGGCGATCAATGCGGCGGAGCAGTTCGTCGGGCAAACGGCGCCCAATCCCCCGGTAGGCGCGATCGCCCTGGATAAGAACGGCAAGGTTTTGCTCGGCGCCGGACACCAGAAAGCCGGCCAGCCTCACGCGGAAGCCAAAGTGCTCGAACTCGCGCAGAAGCTTGGAAAGCTCTCCGCGATCGAAACTCTCGTGGTCACCCTCGAACCCTGCAATCACCATGGAAAAACGCCTCCCTGCACAGAAGCGATCCTGAAGCTTAAGAACATCAAGCGCGTCGTTTACGGCTGCGATGATCCAAATCCCGACGTCGCTGGCAATGGCGCTGATCGCTTGCGGGATGCCGGCTTGGAAGTGATCAGTGGCGTTCTCGAAGCCGAATGCACGATGCTGATCCGGGCCTTCGCCAAAAAAGTTCTCAGTGGGCGCCCTTATGTAACCGTGAAAGCCGCCCTCACGACCGAGGGAGCTATGATTCCTCCTCAGGGCAAAAAGACCTTCACCAATCAATCCTCGCTCACTTTCGCCCATGAGCTCAGGAAAAGGGCGGACGCGATCTGGACGGGGAGCGGCACCGTGCTCGCTGATAAACCTGAGTTTACCGTACGGCACGTTCCCGACTTCCCCGGCAAAAAGCGATATCTGGTGCTTTCCGACCGCCGGAAGCGAATCGGCAAAGACTGGCTCGCAAAGGCCGAGAAAAATGGCTTCCTGCTCCATTTTGCCGAAAGCCTCGAAGACGGCCTCGATTTTCTCGGTACAAAGGGCGTTTTGGAAGTTCTGGTCGAAGGCGGCCCCACCCTCCGGAAGGCTTGGCTCGACAGCGGTCTTTGGGACGAATCTGTGGTAATAACTCAGGGCAAGAACGAAGAGGACGACAAGGTCGACGTAGAGTTTCGATCTGAACCAGGAGACGAATGATGTTCACAGGCTTAGTGGAACAGCTGGGAAAAGTGGAAAGCGCAGAAGACCGCCGCGGACAGCGCAAAATTCAAGTGCACACCAAGTTCAATGACCTGGAGCCGGGCGAAAGCGTCTCCGTCAATGGTGTTTGCCTTACCGTCTCGGAAGCTGGCCCTAAAGGCGAAGCTTACTTTTTCGTTAGCGAAGAAACGCTGGAACGCTCAACGCTCGGCAAGCTCGCGAAAGATTCCCGCGTGAACCTGGAACGCGCCATGCAGTTCGGATCTCGAATGGGCGGCCACTGGGTTCAGGGCCACGTCGACGTGCAGGGCATGGTACTCAACGTAGTGGAAGGCTCCGACCACCACAGGATCACCATTGCGCTTGACCCGAAGTACGGCCGCTATTGCGTTGAAAAAGGATCCATTACGATCGACGGCGTAAGCCTCACCATCAACTCCATCACCGAAACCAAACTCAGCGAATTCATGGTTACCTTTCTGGTGATCCCACACACCTGGAAGAATACCACCCTTTCAGAGCTGAAAATCGGCGACGCAGTCAACGTCGAGGTCGATATCCTCGCCAAATACATCGAGAGATTATGTCCACAGTTCAACGCGCCTTCGAACAACTAAGAAACGGCCGGATGGTGATCCTCGTCGACGACGAGGACCGCGAGAATGAGGGCGACCTCGTACTCGCCGCCGAGTTTGCCACTCCCGAGACCGTGAATTTCATTGCTCGTCACGGCCGCGGCCTGATTTGCCTTTCACTTGAAGGCAAGCGAGTCGATGAGCTTCAGCTCCCGATGATGGCCCCCATCAACCGCTCGCCACGTAAAACCGCGTTCACGGTTTCCATCGAGGCCCGCGAAGGTATCTCCACGGGCATTTCCGCCGCCGACCGCGCGCACACGATCCGTGTCGCCTCCGATCCCCTGAAGGGCGCCGCCGACATTGTTTCGCCAGGGCATATTTTTCCCCTTCGCGCCATGGAGGGAGGCGTGCTCGTGCGGGCTGGCCACACAGAAGGCTCTGTCGACCTCTGCCGGCTCGCAGGCCTGCGTGCCAGTGCCGTGATCTGCGAGATCATGAACGAGGACGGCACGATGTCGCGAATGCCCGACCTGGAAAAGTTTTCTGCCGAGCATAACCTTCCGATCCTCACGATCAAGGAGCTCATTGAATATCGGATGTCCCGTGAGTCCCTCATCGAAGAGGTCGCAATCAGCAAACTCCCTTCCCTCTATGGAACCGAGAGCGGAGAATTCCGTCTTCACGCATTTCGTTCGCGCGTCGACGGCACCGAGCACCTAGCCCTCGTATCTAGCAAAGATGGGAAGCTGGAAAATCCAGCTCTCGTGCGCGTACATTCCGAATGCCTCACCGGCGATGCCCTGGGCTCTCTTCGCTGCGATTGCGGCGCGCAGCTCCAGGCCTCGATGAAACAAATTTCAGCCAGTGGCAATGGCGTGCTGGTTTACATGCGTTCGCACGAGGGCCGCGGAATCGGCCTCGCGAACAAAGTCAAAGCCTACGCGCTCCAGGACGGTGGCCTCGACACCGTCGAAGCCAATCGTCACTTAGGTTTTCAGGCCGACCTTCGTCATTATGGCATGGGCGCACAGATCCTGCGCCACCTAGGCATCAAGCAGATGCGCCTGCTTACGAACAACCCCCGCAAAGTGGTGAGCCTTGAAGGTTTCGGGCTCGAAATCGTCGAAAAGGTTGCGATCGAAATCGAAGCCAATCCCAGCAACCTCGCCTATCTCACCACCAAGCGCGACAAGCTTGGCCACTCGCTCCGCTTAGACAAGAAAGAATAGGAAGTACTCAATGCGATTCGCTATCGTCGTAAGCCGCTTCAATCCCGACGTGACCAACGGCCTGCTCACCGGTGCAAAAAAATTTCTTGCGGGCAAGAAAATCAAAGTGACCGACGACGACATCTTTGCCGCCCCTGGCGCATTCGAACTCCCGCTCATCGCCAAAAAGCTTGCTGCCAAGAAAAAATACGCCGGTGTGATCTGCCTCGGCTGCGTGATCAAGGGCGACACGATGCATTTTGAGTTCATCAGCCTGGCGGCCACCATGGGCATTCTTCAAGCAGGCCTGGAAACTGGTAAGCCGATCACTTTCGGCGTGCTCACGACTTTGACCGACGAACAAGCCACGGTTCGTTCTCGTAGTGATTCCCACAACAAAGGCATTGAAGCGGCGGCGGCTTGCTGGGAAACGGCGAGCCTTTTGGCCGCACTGTAAACCGAGGATTCTAGTGATGGAGTATACTTACGTACCTTGCTCGAGCTGCGGAAAGCTCAATCGCGTTGGCTGGGAGCAGAGCGCATCCAGTGAGCCTATCTGCGGCAGCTGCAAGAGCGCTCTCCCGCTTCACTTCGGCGTAGCCGAAATCAGTGGCCTCGGGCTGAATACCCTTATCAAAAAAAGCCCACTGCCGATCGTGTGCGATTTCTGGGCTCCCTGGTGCGGCCCGTGCAAAGCCTTTGCTCCCGTTTTTCAGCAGGCTGCCAAACGCATGTCATCTCGTTTTACCTTCGCCAAGCTGAACACCGAACAGCACTCCGATGTTTCCAATACCTACGCTATCCGCGGCATTCCTACTTTGATCGTTTTTTCTGCAGGAAGAGAAAAGGCCCGCGTGTCGGGAGCGCTTCCGCTCGAAGACTTCGTCAACTGGCTGGAAAAGAACGGATAAAAAAAGCCTCCCGGTTTACCGGAAGGCTTTTCGTATGGACGGAACTACAGGCTTTAGAGCCGAGTGCCATTGGTCGCGGGCGGATTGTTGATCACGCCGCCAGCGGGAATGTAGCCGGAGTAGCCGCCACCATAACCGCCGTAGCCGCCGCCATAGCCGTAGCCGCCACCGCCGTAGCCATAACCGCCACCGCCGTAGTAACCACCACCACCGCTCATATTGCCGAGCACCTGCTGGTAACGCTGCTGCGATTCCCAAAGAGCACGCTGTGCGACTTGAGAATCCTGCGAAGTGATCGCCTGCTGTTGCATTTGTCGCACTTGCGCGCCCATCTGTGCTTGTTGGTTTGCGTAGAAGTCGGTCATACCGCCGTTGTTGTATTGGCCGTAAGTGTTCGAAGACCACGGATTGTAGTTACACATGCCGCCCATGCAGTTCGGGTTCATCCCGTTCTGTGCGAAAGGACTCGCATAAGGATACTGGTTTCCGGGGAAGCCAGGCTGAGCCAAGCCTCCGCAGCCCATGGGGCCGCACTGTCCGGGCATTCCGGGGCCGTAAGGCATACCGGGACCGTATGGCATACCTTGACCGGGCATTCCAGGACCGTAGGGCATTCCTGGCCCCTGAGCGTAGGGATAGCCAGGCATACCGGGCATTCCAGGGTAACCAGGGTGACCGGGAGGGCAGCCACCAATATAGGGATTATAGGGACCCATCGCATAGGGATTGTAGCCTCCAGGAAAGCCGCCGCCAGGGAATCCTCCGCCGGGGAAGCCTCCAGGGTAACCGCCAGGGTAGCCTCCGCCGCCAGGGAAGCCTCCGGGATAACCGCCGGGATAACCCCCGCCCATGCCGCCAGGGAAACCCATCCCCATGCCGCCGGGATAGC
>Ga0247843_1003598_pt1 | contig 24944 bp, 20 predicted proteins | sample LaCruzMarch2017__FD_192420 | JGI IMG/M metagenome (GOLD analysis project Ga0247843, IMG submission 192420) | Freshwater microbial communities from meromictic Lake La Cruz, Castile-La Mancha, Spain - LaCruzMarch2017_8m | ecosystem: Environmental > Aquatic > Freshwater > Lake | place: Spain...
ATATCCTTGACGTTTAAATGTAGCAAAAATAGCCCTAACTACGGTAGTATTCAATTTAATGTTTAATATTAAATCACCCAGTTCCATCTGGCTCACCATCATTCCCAAGACTTTTGCACCGTTCTCTTCTACCCACCTGCAAATGGTAGAAGGTGAAAAATCCCGATCCGTTAATCGTATTACAATCACCGCACCAATGCCTCTGTATGTTAACGATTCCGTAATTAATTTGTTAATTCTTTTCTGGTCAATGATTCCAACATAATCCCCATTTTCATCGGTAACGGCCAAAATACTCAACTCATTTGCCGCAAGTAAAGGCACAATTTCATAGAGATGATGCTCGGTTACAGCAAAAGGCGCGTGTGGATTTTGGGGGATGTTTTGCGCTAAACTGCTTTGTTTATTATCTACGGCCGACAAAACAGATAGTCGAGCATAATTGTAAATTTTTTTCTTATCAATGATAGGCAATTCACTTACACCCTGACTTACCATAAACTCTATTGCACCCTCCACCGTATCGGAAGTGCGAAGCACATGTAAATTATCCGTTATTAGTTGGCTCGCAATCATTATTTACAAAAGTACGGAAAAACACTCTACCAATGATGAATGCTCTCGCTATTCCATGTTTGTTGAATTTTTAATGTCCGCTCAATCACGTCCCGCACACATCCATCCCCCCCAGAAATTGGAGAAATATAATGGCAAATATCCAAAACATCCACTGCCGCATCCTTCGGACAAGCAGCAATTCCAACCATCTTTAATACCGGAATATCGGGCATATCGTCGCCCATATACAAAAAATCAGAAGCATCAAATCCAGAATTTTCAATAATCTCAGAAACTGCATCTACTTTATGCATTTGACCCATATAAATTTGTTTTACTCCCAATCCCTGAAAACGCTTTTCCATTCCCAACGAAGTTCCACCAGAAACTATGGCCACTGTATATCCTAATTTAACCGCATGTTGAACAGCAAAACCATCTTTAATGTTTACAGACCTCAACATGTGTCCTTCTTCATTTACCAGAACCTGACCGTTAGTCATAACTCCATCTATATCAAAAATAAAGCCCCTTAACTTCTTAAACTTAGGTATTAAATTTTCCATTACTCGTCTGTTTTTAATATTCCCAATTTATATTGAAACATAACACCCAACTGTTCCGCTTTGTTTAACATTTTTACTGCTGTTTCTCCTTCAAATTTTCCTAAAACTGCATTTTTTAAACATTGTTGCCAGACCTCAAAATCCTCTGGTGTAAGATTTAAACGAACATGCGGCTCAAAAGCACTGCCCTTGTAAGCATGGTTGATAGGATCTACTTCTAAAATAAAACTCCAAAAATTATAGATTCTAGGCAAATGCTCTTCCAAATTCAAGCCCTGAAAATGCCTACCAGCAACTGGATGAGCAAGTAGCTGACTGTATTGATTATCAACTATTTCACACACATCTTTGAACGTGGTAATATCTTTTGGCAAAATAGTCATCTACCAGCCTAAAATCCAAGCAAAAATAAGTGGTGCCACAATGGTAGCATCACTCTCAACTATAAATTTGGGTGTATTGATATCCAATTTACCCCATGTAATTTTTTCATTTGGAACCGCGCCCGAATAACTGCCGTAACTTGTTGTACTATCGGAAATTTGACAGAAATACGACCAGAAGGGAATATTCTCCATTTCCATGTCTTGATACAACATAGGCACAACACAAATCGGGAAATCACCTGCAATACCACCGCCAATTTGAAAAAATCCAACCCCTTTGCCTTCGCTGTTTTTTACGTACCAATCTGCCAACCAAGCCATATATTCAATTCCACTTTTCATAGTGGATGCTTTTAACTCAGACTTAATTACGTAACTGGCAAAAATATTTCCCATGGTAGAATCTTCCCATCCGGGCACTACAATAGGCAAATTGCGCTCTGCTGCCGCCAACATCCAGCTGTTCTTAGGGTCTATTTCATAATATTGTTGCAACTCTCCACTCAAAAGAATTTTATACATGTATTCATGTGGAAAATAGCGTTCATTAGAATCTTCCGCCTTCTTCCAAATACCGTAAATGTGTTTTTGCAATCTTCGGAATGCTTCTTCTTCGGGTATGCAGGTATCTGTAACTCGATTGTAATGATTTTCTAACAAATCCCACTCGTCTTGCGGACTCAAATCGCGGTAATTAGGCACTCTTTTGTAATGATTGTGCGCCACCAAATTCATGATGTCTTCTTCCAAATTTGCTCCAGTACAACTAATAATATCTACTTTGCCTTGGCGAATCATCTCGGCCAAACTTTTGCCTAATTCTGCAGTACTCATAGCACCTGCAAGCGTTACCATCATTTTACCACCCTCAGTTAAATGGGTTTCATAGCCTTTAGCCGCATCAACCAATGCCGCTGCATTAAAATGCAAATAATGATTTTCAATAAATTGTGAAACTGGACCTTTCATGGCACAAAGTTAAGACTTCTGTTTGGTTGATAAAGATTAAATCTAATTATTCAAAAGAAAGTCGTGGTTTTCTTTCTTAGAAAATTTTGTTAGTTTATAGGTATACCAAGATTGGCTATGTGTGACCAAAAATAAATATTATTCCTATTAGCACATCCTATATTTGGCTGCAATTTGAGATTCCTCATTGAGCGTTTTCTCGAAGCCCGAGGGCCGAAGCCCTATAATTATAATCTCACAAACGTTTTATAATTGTCTAATTCTCTATTACATTAAATCGCAGAATACTGTGCTGATTTATTTTTATTGTATACACTCCGGGCGCTCCGTTTAGCTTTATTTGGGATGTATACTGGTTAACTTTTTGCCAATCTGCAACAATTAATTTTCCAGTATTATCGAATATTTCTATAGAATTGATTGGTTTAGTTCCACTGAGGATAAAACTGCCATTGTTTGGATTGGGTTGAATTTTAAACTCTTGTATTAAAATTGCCGTATTTTTTAACGTTGCAACGGCATATTTTTTGCTTAATGTATCACATTGGCTATTTTTTCCAACTTTTACACTGTAATAACCTGTACTATTTAAAATTATCCAGTTTTTTGCAGATTCATACAGTAGAGTATCGTTTTTGTACCATTGGTATGTGGTTCCAATACCCATTGAAAATAACGTGTCTCCACTACGGTTAAATGAGTCTATGTATGAATAGTTGTGACAAATATCTTTTTGTGTAAATAGAACCCAATTAGAAGTACTGAAGCATCCATTTACATTATACGTTCTTAAGGCGTATTTGCCAAGTTTGTTTGGCCAAAATACCGGTTTATTTTCCCCATCTAACCCAATGAGCGCATTAGAATCAGTGGTAGTATACCACTGGTATTTGAATGCCCAATTTTTTGATTCTATGGAATTTTTGTTTTTCTCAATAATGGCAACCTGAGCAAAACTATCGCATAAATCTTCTGGCAGTACCCTTACAACAGAGAATGTTGTATCACCACACCCTTGCAAATTAAAGGTTTTCAGACCGTACACGCCACTATCCTGTGCATGGAATAAGGACATATTTGCATCTGCAATAGATCTGAAATAATTCATTGTATCAAGACGATACCACTGATATATATGCGCCCATTCTTTTGAAAAAAGACTATCACCCATTTTTTCAACACGAGCTGTTTGGGCAAAACTATCGCAATATTTAATTTTTATAGTATCATAAAAGGTACAGAAAATACGATTGGTAGCGCGACAGATATAACTGCCGGTATCGGTATAGGTAAAATCAGGTTGAATGTGTTCGGCATCTTGTCCAATTTTATACCAATGTTTACAATGCATATTCTCTGGCCCTAGCAAAGTGCCGAAACATGCAGAGTCTAAAGGATTCACAATAATGTCGCTGCCTAAAAAATGGGTTTTAACCGGCGATTCTACATAAATCATTTTGGTAACACTATCCATTTTGGCTGCCGATTTAGCTAAAAAAGTGACAGACCACAATCCAGTATCGGGGAATGAGTATTGCCAAGATTGTCCTTTTCCTGTGCCCGAATAGGTATTTTTTTTAATTTTCCATTGATATTCTGAACTGCGAAATGTATCAAACCCTGTAAAATGAAATTCATTTTTGGAACAATCGAGGGTGTATTTAAAATCAACGGCTGGTGTATGGAAATAACTAGCATTGAAACTCGGAAATCCGTCATAAGACTTCCGCGGGTAAGTGCTTATTGAGGATGTGTCGTATAAATAAGTGTTTCCACTTTTGTATATTTTGCCTAGCTTAAATTGTTGCCACCGCCCTACATATAAATTTCCATCCATAGCGCGTTGTATCGTTCCCAGAATTTTGTGCGCATTTGCGTCTTCAAAAATCATTTTTTCCGAGGACTTAATGGAGTCTTTGTCGAAATGTGATAAATCGTATTGACACAACATATCAATCCCTTGATTTGAAACAAATAGCTTGTTATCGTAAATTTCCAACCCATACGGATTGGTGTAAAAATAGCGTTTTGAAATATTGTCATAATATGAACGCGAATAAAAATCAAAAGATTTGGGGATGCTACCTAATTGATTGTTAAATATGCAACCAACAATTTTTTCAAAATCCCATGTCGTAAAATAAAGTTGGCTGCCGTCTTCTTTGAACTTAAAACTCCCTTGGGTAGGGTACCAGTCTTTAAAAACCGGTCCTGCTCTATTTATAACGGGGCAGGGTTCCACGCCTTGGTTGGTAATTAAAAAACTAAATACAGTGTCTCTGGTAGCACTGTGGCAAACCACCCATTGCCAAAGACCATTTTGGTGGTTTACATGAGCTTGCATTTGACCAATATGGGTTTTAAGAGTTCGATGGTTATTCGTGTATTTATTTTTGGTTATATCTATTTCAGTCAGAAAATAACGAGAACCACTCGTTGTGCCAAAATGGTGTAGAATAGAGTCATCTAAACTTGTAAGAATAACTGCTTGGGAAGCAGTACTAGATCCCCCTGATGGAAAATTTCCTAATTTTAACGAATTTAAAAATGAATCCGTGACACTTTCATTTCTAAAATAAACCATTCTGCCGTCTTTGGAATTATAAATTCCTGTACCTTCCCACATTGGTGTAATCTTGGACTTGTCTATAAATTCAAAGCGCAAACTGTCTTTTTCAAAATGCATCAATATACCCTCTCCAAAATACCACGTTTTGGTCCGTTGAATTTGCCCAAGAGCAGAACCAGTGTAATAGAATAACAAAAAAATGGTTAAAAGCAGCCGCATTGAAATTGTATAATCAAAGTTAACTTAAAAAAAAAGAAGTAGTTGCGATTTTTAAGATTTTTTTTTTGTAAGTTGCAAAATGAAGGTTTTAAAACTACTTTTTCTGATTATTGTAATTCCCCAAGTTGCTGTTGGACAAATTCAGAATCAATGTGCTTTTGATGAAGTAAGATTCGAGAATCAAAATGATTCTCAAATTCAAGAACAACGTATAGAGGATATTCGATGGTGGAATTATTGGAGAAATAAATATCCAAATGATGCGCATATAAAAACACGAAGCCTAGTTGAAACAAGATCTTCTAATTGCAAAATTGCTAAAATGCTTATTCCATTGGCAATTCATGTTGTTCATGATAATGGACCAGAAAAAATTGATTCTTCTCAGATTTATCATTCGGTAGATGCCTTAAATTATCATTTTGCGAATGATAAGAAATCTCCATCTCCCGCGGTTAATACTGGAATATAGTTTTATGTCTCAAAAATAGTATATGTAAATTCAACTCAAACCCAGCACCTTAGGAATAAAGGAAAAGAATTAATAAGTTTAGGAAATGGAAACTTTAATACTGATTCATTTATTAATGTATGGGTTGTTAAGACCATTTTAACACCTGATAGTATTGATAATTATGTATTGGGATATAGCACGTTGCCAGGTCCAAATTTAACAACTCAGGATCAAGGAGTATTCATTCGTTACAATTGGTTAGGTAGAGGAAGTTTTGGGTTACCTATTGTAGATTCTGCCAATGGCGATGTCTTGGCACATGAAATTGGCCATTATTTGGGGTTACTACATCCATTTGAGGGTGGATGTGCTGGCTTAAATTCTACGGATTGTTACACAAGCGGAGATTATTGTTGTGATGTTCCGGCAGAAAATAACGCTTCACATTACTGTAATTATGGACCTTATAATACTTGTAATGAGAAATACGACAAAGACCCACCAGACCAAAAAGAAAATTACATGGGTTATAGTTTTCCATCTTGTAAAACTACATTTACCAGTGACCAAACAAAATTAATGTATGCTCGATTGAAGCAATATAGACCAAAGCTTGGAATGCCAAGTACAATAATAGATACTTCATTAAACCCTTGCTTTTTAGTTGCACACATAGAATCTGAGTACATCGCAAATTGCAAAAATCAGCCTCTCAAATTTCAAACCTATAAAGTACCTTCAGCTGTTTACACATGGAAAATTTTTAAAGGGTCAATTTTAGATACCCAAATAGTTTCTAACTTTAATGAACTAGTAATCGGCAGAGATACTGGGACATATTCCCTGTTTTTGGAAGTAGAAGTAAATAACGTTAGAGTTGTAGATTCTCTAAAAAATGAGATAATTTTCTACGATTGTGGAAACAAAACTCCAAGTATTCATGCAAATTGGTATTTTGGCAAATATATAGGTTTAGCATTCGGAAATAATAAAAATTATTTTGACCGAGGCTTAGTTACCAATCAACGTCCTGTTCAACTTTATAATACAGAAGGAGTGGCTGGTATTAGTGATTCCGTCGGCAATTTAAAATTTTATGCTGGTGCAGATATTCAAGGAACAATTTCACTAAATACGCAGTTGCATTTTTTTGGAAAGAATTATGAAAAACTTATAGGAGATGAAATTATTGCTAATTCATCCAACAGTCAAGGACCATTAATTTTGCCTTTATCTGATTCCGTTGGAATATATAAGGTGTTTTATGCGCTCACGGGATTTCCTTACTTTTCTTTTGCAAAAATAAATACTAATATATACAAATATAATTCAATAATCTCAGACACCTCATATGGAACTGTCCATAAAATTGGTGACGTATATTTACCAGATAGCGCAACGGAGCCACGAAGTGTGGGAGAATCCTTAACTGCGGTTCCAAAATGCAATAGGAAAGACTATTGGTTGTTTGTTGATCAAGTTTTTGGTTTAAATGATAATTTAAACAATTTTGATAAATTTGATGTTTACAGCGTTACAAATGATTCAGTAAAGTTCGTTAAAAAAGTGTATTCAGAAAACCTTTATTATGCCAATCAAATTGTGTTTAATCGCTTGGGCAATTACTTTACTTACGGTAAAAAAATATATTCATTTGATAAAAGTAATGCTGAAATTGTGGAATTTAAAAATTTAGCAAGTGATAGTTGCGCATTTACTTGGAATACATGTTGGAGTCCTAATGGAAAAATTTTATACAGAGTTGAGTACAATGGTTTTGATGAAAATTTAGGAAAAGATGTACACGGTATTTACCAGTATGATGTGGAGAGCAATGAACTCAATCTCGGTCGCCGTTTTATATCGGAATGTGGTTCAGAGCGGATGATGCAGTTGGGGCCGGATGGTGCAATTTATATTGCAACAAATCAACAACGTTATCTTTCAAAAATTAAATATCCAGATAACTTTAACTACAATAACGCAAACGAGTGCAAATATGAACCCATCGGTTTTGATTTTAGCTTTGAAACAGATGCTCTCAGCTATTCTGGCTCTATTCCAAATATTTTAATAGCTGAAGTTGAAAATGACAAAAATTCAAATTTTTTAGTAAAGCATCATTCGTGCGACAGTATAGAATTAACCCCCGAAGCATGTTGTGCTAGTAGCTATTTATGGGATTTTGGCGATGGTAATTTTAGTTCTGAAAAGCACGTAAAGCACACATTTTCGGATACTGGGGTATATGAAATAAAACTTAAAATCAATGGAACTGATTCTACAATTAAACAAATTCGGATTGGTATACCTCAAACTCACAAAATTCCAGTTGGCTATGATAGTATGTCCATTTATAACAATCCTGTAGATTTTACTGGCCCCGACATGATTACCTATCCAAATTATATATATACTTGGAGCATTGTAAATGGTCAGGTATTAGATGCATCTGGAAATAGACTGAATTGCATGTTGGATTCAGGGATATCTGTAGTTAAATTAAATTTGAAAAATTTACATACTGGTTGTATTGATAGTGGTTTTAAGAATGTTTACATTTCTAAACCATTTCAAAATAATGAAATATTTTCTAGTCAATTGAAGTGTGCAGCAACCTATTTTGATACCATTTTCGGAAACAGCATTGATTCTATTTTAAATGCAAATACGATATGGAGATATAAAAATATTGATTCTTCCTTTTGGGATATTGTTCAAAACCAAACTAATTCACATTTTCTTGTTCCTATAAAAGATGGAAAAAACTATAAGTATGTAAGACAAATTTCTGTTAATCAATGTGAAAGTTTTAGTAATGAAGTTGAACTTGTTAATTTTTCTGATCAAATAAAAATACGCACTAGAGACAGTGCTTGTTTTAATATTTTTGAGTTGGATCAATTAAATTTCCCATCCATTAAATACCAATGGCAAAAAAGCTTAAACGGTCAATCATTTCAAAACTTGACAAACGACACTTTTTCTAGTCTTATAATTAATAAAAATAATGAAGCCATTTATTTGAGATTAAAAATAGATATCGCTAATTGTACAGTATTTTCAGATACACTCCAACATAAATCCTTAATCAATATTCTAAAACAACCAGAAAATGATTATGTCTGCAGTGGAATTCCTTTTGTTCTTGAAGTAATTACTGACTCAATAAATTCGTATGGTTTTCAATGGGAATATCGAAAATATTTACATGAAAACAATTGGACAAAAATTAGATATAGAAATCAAAATTTATTTTCCGCAAATTTAAATTTTGTATCGCTATCTGATTGGCCCTTAGAATTCAGAGTTCAAATCTTTAACAATTGTGGTTCTAGATATAGTGATAGTGTAATCGTATCGGACAATGTTGCGTTTAATGGGAAATTTGTGGGTAAAGATTCAACTGTAATAAGTAACAACGATAGTATATTTTTGGATTCAAAGTGGACTGGAAATAAAAAATCTACTCATTTGGTTTGCCTAAGAAGTAAAACACCTGAGGGTTCAAATTGGGATACTCTAGGTATTACTTATCTTGATTCCTTTAAAGTACTACCAAATATTACGGATTGTCAAAGAAAGGAATATTTCAAGTTTGCATTACGCGATGTTTGTTATTATAATGATCTCTTAGATCGATATTTATATGAACAATACAAAATTATTGAGGTTGTAGATTCAGTAACTACCCCGAAATCTGATTTGTGGTTACCTGATAGTTATCGTGACAATGGCATTGAACCTAATCACGCAGATTCTAATAGTTTTACAGGTAGTTTGGCTCTATGGAATAGAATACCTCAACGTAAAGGTATAAGAGTTTGGGATTGGTTGGACAGAGAAAATGTGCAAACTGATAGAGATACTAATTTTATTCATGCCATGATTTATAATCGAGGAAATTTGCCAGAATCAAATGGCAAGATTAATTTTTATTGGACTGTAATGAGTACAAATGAAGATTGGCCTTACAGTTGGACTGGTTTAGCAAAATTTAAACATCTTGATTCTACCCGAGGCCATTTGAATAAAACTTTTCCCACAGGAGGAAGAATTAATAAAACACCAATATCCCTTTCTACATTTTTAAATCAGACACCATTGCTACCCAATCATAGTCCATATAACGGAGAACTTCAACCAGGTGATTCAATTTTAATTGAATACCCTTGGACTCAAGCAGATACTGTTCCAAGGCCAGATTGGTTTTATGGTAAAGTAAATGGGGTCAATAGATTTGCAAAGGAAATAGGCATGTGCATTCTTGCAAGATTAATTGAATGTGATACACCAAGTTTTGGAATGTCTTATCCGGAAAAAATCAGCTTGGGCAATTATCAAAACACTAAGAAATATAGAGGAAATATTAAGTACAATGTCACGTTCAACAACAATATAGTTTCGGAGAATTTTTATTTGGGTTATATGTCACCTGCAAATACTGATACAACTCAAGTTTGGTCCATTGGTATGCTAGCATCACAGGGCGTAGATTCTATTTCTACAGGCGAAGTTATATTTGATCTTTGTGCCGACCAAATCCAATATTTTAACAATGCGGAAGTTTTAGTTTCTATAAATGATGATTTTTGGTCAATTTTAGATTTAAATAATTTCCCTGGAAATGGTTATACTGTGGTTCCAAATTCACATCAAATTATAATAAATACGTTGTGTTCAAGAATTGGGCCTGTAACAGTTTCAGATTCCTTACCTATTATGTTAGGCTTTTCTTGGCGTTACTTACCAGGAAGTAATCCCACTGGTTCAAATTTGAATTCACTGTTTACATTGAATCAATTTTCCGATAATATCCTAACTGGTGTAACTCAATTTGGTATAAAATCTAAAACGAATTTTCAAAATGGCGGTGAAAATACCCCGAATAGACTTAATGATGATAGCCAACCTGACGATTCATTTTTAAATCAGAATTTAAAAGTAAACCCAAATCCATTCTCTGAATATTTGGAAATTTCATACAATGGGCAAGCTAATTCGAGGGTAAATTTAAATTTATATGATATTTCCGGCAAAATAATCAAGGAAATTGGTGAATTTGATTTGGACAATGATGGTTTATTAAATATTAAATTAAACACTGAAAATTTAAGTAAAGGTGTATATCTTTTGAGAGTCATCGATAATTACGATAATATAGTAGAAAAAGTTATAAAATATTAGGCAGTAAATTCCTGCTTTCTATTAGAATATTGTCTGCCTCTTCATGAATTTGCAAATTTGATTAAAAACTGACACCTTTCTCCTTATGAGCTCAATGTGGTGGTGCCTTTAATGACAAAATTTAGTTATTTTAAGGACCCAAAATTGTTGAATGTAATATTCATAATTGGCATTAAACATTTAAAAAATTTCGACAAATTCTTGTATTTTGCTACGCAGTAACCTCTGTTTTTCCATCATTTATTTCTCAAATCTGTAATATAGCCATAAATCTTTAAACCAGAATGCGGCATAATTCAAACCAAAATATTAACTTAGCACCACTGAACTTTTGGTCCAACAACTAGGGAGTATTATAGTAACGGCCCTGAATTGTGTCAGGATCACCAACTTTAATATCATCAAACTATGTAAACAATCTTTTCAGGTTGAAATACAAACATCGTTAAGAAATGTTCATTGTTGTTTTGTTCGTAAAACCCGCAACTGGGCATCATACAAAAAATCGAATTAAAAAAAATCGAATTAAAAAAAAATGGTCTTTGTACCTTTGCAAATAGAATTTTAATTATAGAAAATGACAAAACCGGAAAAAGAAAAACATAAAGAGAAGTTTGAAAAAGCTTTGAACGAATTTGTAAAGGAATTGAAAACCTATGTTTCAACAGACACAGGTGAATGGACTGTAAAAGGTTTTATAGACATCTACAAAAATATCTATACAATCTCATCCGACACGAAAATAGTTTCAAAAATCCTTGAAATTCACATTTTTCCTGAGATACTGAAATTTGCTGAAAAGTATGGCTACAATATCATATTAGCCGAGCATCAAAATTGGTATCCCGACCTTACCATTATTGACAAAGTCAATTCAGACGCAAAATTTGCCTTAGACCTCAAAACAACATTTAGGAGAAATTCAAAAACAGCAGGATTTACCCTTGGTAGCCACGGAGCATATTTCAAAGAAAGAGACAAAAGCAAAAACATACAATTCCCTTACAACCAATATTTGGGACATTACTGTTTAGGAATCGTTTACACGAGAGAAGATTTTGAAGACGATTTGGCTGAAACAGAAGTTTACGAAGTACAAGAACTTCAAGAAGAATATGGAGAAAACAATGACACTATCAAGGACAGAAAAGTAACAAATGTTGCTAATCTCAAATCCATTACATCAGTCATTAAAGACTTTGACTTTTTTGCAGTTGAAAAATGGAAAATCGCAAGTGATAGACGTGGTTCGGGTAATACCGCTAATATTGGTTCAATCAATGATATCAAAGATTTGAAAGCAGGAAACGGAGTTTTCAGTAAATTAGGAGAAGAATGGTTTGACGAATATTGGGTAAACTATGGTTCGGCAACAATGATAAAAGACGGAAAGACCGTTAAAGTGAGTAGCATTTGGGACTTTCTTGAATTCAAAGGAAGAACAGACCTTTTTAAAAAGGTTGTTTCAAAAGGTGCTAAACGTAAAAGAAAAGACCAAGAATGATGAAAGTAATAACACCACCAATTAAAAGCCAAGGCATTAAAACCAAGTTAGTTCCGTGGATTAAAGAGATTCTACCGAACCAAGAAGGAACTTGGATTGAACCGTTTTTGGGTACGGGTGTGGTTTCATTTAATATTGGTTATAAAAAAGCTATTTTAAATGACACAAACCCACATATAATTCAACTCTACAAAGAAATTCAAGAAGGGAAAATAACCGCACAAATAGTAAAAAACTATCTCGAAAAGGAAGGCGAAGATTTAAGAAATGCAGGAGATAATGGGTATGACCATTTTAGGCTTATCAAAAACAGATTTAATGAAAATCCAAACTCTCTTGACTTTATATTTCTTTCAAGAGCAGGCTTTAACGGAATGATGCGGTTTAATAAAAAAGGGCAATGGAACATTCCTTTCTGCAAGAAACCAGAAAGATTTGCACAGGCATACATAACCAAAATTGTAAACCAAACAGCAAAAGTTTCTCACGTTATAAAACCTGAATGGGAGTTTCACAACAAACAGTTTTCAGAAATTATTCCTTTGGCAAAAAAAGGAGATATAGTTTATTGCGACCCACCTTACTATGGCAGATATGTGGACTATTACAACGGTTGGACAGAAGAAGATGAAGAACTTCTTTTCAATCAATTAAGAGATACAGAAGCCAAATTTATTTTATCAACTTGGCATCACAACGACTACCGAGACAACGAAATGATTGGTAAGTTTTGGAATAAATTTAACATCATAACCAAAGACCATTTTTATCATTCAGGTGGAAAAATAGAAAATAGAAGAAGTATTGTAGAAGCCTTGGTTTGCAATTTTGACTTTGACGAAGAAATAGCAGAACATAATCACGGAATCAAGGAAAAACCGAAGCAATTATCAATTTTTGAGATGGCGAAAGAAGAAGTACGAACGCCCAACAGCACCTACACGCAAGTGGCGGTGAAGTGATAAATTCAAGCTATGTACCTCTATCAAAGTTTAGTGATTATTGAAAGTTCAGTGCTTCTGAACGCCACATGCGAGTGGCGGCAAACCGAACACATTTTTTCATATATCAAATTGAAAATAAATCTATCACAACTTTGGCACAAGGTTTATTCACCTAGCCACCATTTTTTGTTGTAAATTCTGATTTTTCTTGGCATCATGGCTACCTTTTCTTGGATGAAATTAAGTGCTTCGTCTGCATCGTCGGTAATTAAAACGAATTGCTTGTCTTCTTTTGAAATGGTGCCTTCTGCCTCCATTTTATCGATTACATCAATTAATTCCTTCCAGTAATCTGTGCCCATCAACACCACAGGAAACCAAGGCATTTTTTGGGTTTGAATGAGAGTAAGTGCCTCAAACATTTCATCGATGGTACCAAATCCCCCAGGAAAAATAATAAAACCAAAGGAATACTTAAACAATAGAACTTTTCTTACAAAGAAATAGCGAATATCAATAGAAACATCCAAAAACGGATTGGGTTTTTGCTCAAAAGGCAATTCAATATTTACCCCAATGCTCTTCCCACCCACCGATTTAGCGCCTTCGTTGGCAGCCTGCATAATGCCAGGTCCACCACCCGTGAGAATCGTAAAGCCCAACTGACTCACCTGGGCAGCCATTTCCTTCGCCGCTTGATAATATCGGTGTTTCGGATCGAACCGCGCAGAGCCAAAAATAGTGATGCAGGGACCCACGAAATGGAGTTTTCTGAACCCTTTGAGAAACTCAAAGAATATTTTTACAGCAAACCAAAACTCCGTGATACGGTTGTGTGGTCCTTGCAACATCTCTAAATCCGTTAGTTTTTGTTTTGATTTCGCTGCCATAAATGGTTAATATATAAAACAATTCACTGGCCGACACTAAATCGACCAGTGAATTAAACATTTTTAATTAGAAACGTTCAAACGAAGAAAAGAAGAAATCTCCTTCAATGCGTGCATTTTCATCGCTGTCGCTGCCATGAATAGCATTGGCTTCAATGCTTTCTGCATACAACTGACGAATAGTACCTGCATCTGCCTTTTTTGGATCAGTTGCACCAATTAAATTTCTAAAATCTTCAATGGCATTATCCTTTTCCAAAATAGCTGCGAAAATTGGTCCACTAATCATGAAATTTACCAACTCAGAATAAAAAGGACGTTCTTTATGAACTGCATAAAATGCTCCCGCTTGCTCTGCTGTTAGTTGAATGTACTTTAAAGCAACTACTTTGAATCCTGCTTGAATAATGTGATCTAAAATTTTACCTGAATGACCATTTGCTACAGCATCAGGTTTAATCATTGTGAAAGTGCGGTTTGACATGTATTTTTAATATTTCTGCAAAAATCGACATTTTCTTCGGTATTTAACCAATAAAATCGGTTAAGTAGCTAAAGTGTTCGGTTAATTTTTGACTTTCACAAATGGTGGCTCTATTTAACAAGTCGGAATGCGGTTTCAATAATTCAGGAATTACACTATTCATTAACATACCCCCAAATTCATTGCTGGCATCCTCCGGAAGTTCGTTGGGTAAATTGTCTACAGCCATAATATCAATATTTCCGTTTTCGAACAATTCACCGGGTTGTTTTTTCACTCTATTCCAAGAAATAAAAGGTTCTTTAATCGTCGTGGCTTTATAAGTCAATGGCACACTGCCGTTTACATCACAACTAATGTCTGCAATAGTGGTCATCTTAAAACTAGCCAATGAGGCCTGCTCAATGGAAAATAGCGGAGGCAAATCTTTGGTCCAAAATATCCCGTTGAACAATATATCAGCTACTCTCGTATACGGTTCAAACAGGCTTTTATATTCAGAATGATGCGTGTAAAAATACTCCGAATTCCACTCTTTCAAATCATTGTGACCATATAAATCTGGACTATTTAAATGAACAAAAACAGGTTCATTGTATTGATCCTCAATAAACTGTTTGGGTGTTACCTCCTTCACACGGATATTTCTCAGAAAATCGATTGACCCATTGGATACTCTTCCGCCACCGGTCACTATCATCTTTACTGGGGGAATTTTAATTTCTAATGCCCCACGCAATACTTCGGCAAAATTAACACAGGTCCAGGCCGGCTTTAAATCAAAAATTTTATGTTTCAAACCGAACAAACGCAATCCATTGTAAGCCCCTATTATTCCAGCCCACCGTCCAAATCCCAGTACCCGTTGTCCAGTTTCCCATTTTAAAACTTCATAATCAATGAGTCGTATATTATTTGCTACCAAATCTTTCAGCATCTGCCGATTATAGGGTTGCTTTTTAATGGTATGCGAAAAGAAAAAATAGGTCTTGTTTGGGATTAAATACTCGGATGGAACTTCTTTGATTCCAAAAAGTATGTCCGCCTCTGAAACGTCTTCAAGCACCGGTATTCCCACTGAAGTATATGCTTCATCATTTATGCATCTGTGGCTGCTCGACTCCACAATTACCTTTATTTCGGGGAACTTTTGTTGAAGTGCGACACATTGAACCGGTGTTAAGGCTACCCGATTGTCTGCCGATTTCTTACGTTCTGCAATTAAGGCTATAATCATAATAACAAATTTCATACTTTTGATGGGTAAATCATGTAAAAGCCATGTGTTTTTCTTATTCCATCAATCTTTCTTCTGAACAACTCCAAAGCAAATTCAATTTCAACGACATAATTCCACCTACTCCAGCCTTCTTTTTCAGCGGATTTGACCATCCCAAACTACCTATTATTAATCAAAACCACGAACTTGAAAACGCACAATGGGGACTCATTCCTAAATGGTGTAAAGATGCGCATGAACAGCTTAAATTAAGAGACCTGGGATTAAATGCACGTTCAGAAACTGCTTTCGAAAAACCCATGTTTAAAACGGCTTGGAAAAACCATCCTGTTGCAATCATTGCATCAGGATTTTTTGAATGGCAAACCAAAGGCAATAAAAAAATTCCTTACTACATTTATCCCAAAGAACATGAAATCCTCTATTTTGCGGGAATCGCAGATTATTTCGAAAATCTAAACAATGGCATGGTTGAATGCTCTTTTTCCATTCTTACTACCCAGGCAAATGCGTTATTGAGTGAAATACACAACACCAAAAAAAGGATGCCTGTAATTTTACAGGAAAAAGAATTAGAGCAATGGCTCGACTCAACCGAAATAAATCGCAGCGATTTGTGTGTACCAACTGCAGACAATTACCTGAGTGCCCATACCGTTAATCCTAAATTAAATAAGTCAACAACAAATAGAAATGAATCTTGGGCGGTAGAACCTGTTCGATTTTCAGACAATCAACTTGGGCTATTCGATTAAATAACAAATACTTAAAGTGGAATCTTAAAAATAAAAATTGATACAATCTTTTTTGTAGTTTTGCCAACTTATTTTATGTTAAAAACATATTGGTTAGGTATCGCTGTACTACTTATTGCGTGCCAAAGTAACACTAAAAAAAACGAACCATCCCCCAAAGATAGTATCGTAAAAGATTCTCCCAAAGAAATCAAAGCCACAACAAATAACAAAATTCCAGTAGATGCTCAATGGAATCGCATGTGTTTGCTGCTGTCTGGCAATGCCAAAGAAATTGATGCAATACAAACCAATCAGGAAATTTGGAAGAATTATGCCAATCAATCCAACGAAAAATGGAATGTATTGAATCAACGCATCGCGAAACCTATTTCTAATTGGACAAATCAAAAAAACTACGAAAACAAGTCCTGCAAGACATTACTTTATCCTTTTGCTGGGGGGGATTTCTTTTACGCCCACCTCTTTTTTCCGAATGTGGATACCACCATCATGATTGGGTTAGAACCTCCAGGATATTTGTTTAATCCAGATACTTGCTCTGCAACCAATCTCAACAACTATTTAAACAATCTAGAAAAATCGCTGTTTTACCCTCATAAATTAGGCTTCTTCAGAACCCTAAGTATGGAAACCGATTTTCAAAAAGGTTTACTCAATGGAACAATTCATACTTGCCTTTATTACTTATCCAAATTTGGCAACAACGTACATTATATTAAGGCCTTTAACATTGACGAAAACGGCAACATCTCCAATGAAGTCAATCTCGGCAATAAAGCGCACTTTAAAAAAGGCTTTAGAATAGGATATTCGTCGCCTACAGACAATCAGGTGAAAGAGTTAATTTATTATACTGCCAACCTCAGCAATAGCGGATTACAATCTGAAACTGGTGAAAAACACAATGGGCTTGCAAAATTTCTAAATGCGAAAAGAAATACAATGTCGTTTTTTAAAGCTGCCAGTTATCTCATGTACAACAGTTACTTTTCTACTATCCGTGATATTTCTTTAAATCACAGTAAAGTTATATTACAAGACGACAGTGGTATGCCCTATACAGCGCTAAACAATGGAGGATTCGATGTAGAGTTTTTAGGGGATTATAGCCGAACCATTGGTTTATTCAAACATAGATTTCAGCCAAAAATGAAAACCCTTTACGATAGTTTAAGCCCTCAAAAGTTGCCTTTTACCATTGGTTATAACGCAGAATTTGGTGAGTGTAACCTCCAATTGGCTAAAAAGAAATAATGTCAGATTTTTTAGAATTAAAAGTACAACCCATCGACAATTCGGAAGATGGATTGGATATTATTGTTGCTTTACTCAGCAATTACCCCTTCGATATTTTTGAAACCGAAAACAATATTGTTCAAGCTCATGGCGGCATTACTGGCTTTTCATCCGATCTTAAATTGGAAATTGAATCTACCCTTGAACCGTTTAGTTTAGGGATCGAGTGGATTGAAACAGACAAAGTGAACTGGAATGAATTATGGGAAAAAAACTTCTTTGACCCATTAAACATAAACAATGTTCACATTAGAGCACCCTTTCATCCAGAAAAAAAAGAAGGCATTGTTATAACAATAGAGCCTAAAATGAGTTTTGGAACAGGTCACCATTCCACTACACAACTTATGGTCGAAGAAATGCTCCATTTTAAAACCCATTTTGAAAAGGCTACTGTACTGGACATGGGCACTGGTACAGGTATCTTGGCCATTCTCGCTGAAAAATTAAATGCATCTGAAATAGTAGGCATTGAAATAGATGACTGGGTGGTTGACAATGCCAATGAAAATATTGAAATTAATCATTGCCAAAATACAAAAATTATTCATGGTACCGCAAATGAGTTGGCTCCTTTTGGAAATGAATATTTTGATGTATGCATTGCCAACATCCACAGAGAAATCATTCTAAACGATTTTTCGGCTTATTACGACGTTACTAAAAATGAAGGATTAATATTCTTAAGTGGACTTCAAGAATCAGACTATGAATCAGTTAAATTCCATATTGATAATTTTAATATCCAATTAATGTCAAAAAAATTATCAAATGGATGGATGTCTTTGGTATATCTCAAAGGGAAATCGTAAATTTGAGGAAATTGAATTGAAGTGTCAGGAATAATAAAACTTTTAACCGATGCCGTTGCCAATCAAATTGCCGCTGGTGAAGTAGTACAACGCCCAGCCAGTATCGTAAAAGAATTACTAGAGAATAGCATAGATGCTGGTGCTACCGAAATAAAATTATTAATCAAAGACGGCGGAAGTACTCTGGTTCAAGTAATTGACAATGGGAAAGGCATGAGCGAAACGGATGCAAGGCTTTGTTGGGAAAGACATGCCACTTCAAAAATTCGAAAAGCTGAAGATTTATTCTCTTTAAAAACGTATGGTTTTCGTGGTGAGGCATTAGCCTCCATTGCGTCCATTGCCCAAGTGGAAATGAAAACCAAAAGAGAACAAGATGAAGTCGCTACTTATTTAAGAATAGAAGCTTCCGCAGTTCAAGAACAACGTGTAGACAACTCCCCAGTCGGAACTTCTATTGCCGTTAAAAATGTATTTTACAATATTCCAGCACGCAGAAATTTTCTTAAATCTATAACCGTAGAAACCAAACACATTTACGAAGAATTTCAAAGGCAAGCCCTCGTAAATCCCAATATATCGTTTCAGCTCATAAACCAACAAAACGAGGTATTTCAATATTCAAAAAGAAATGCCCTAGAAAGAATTATTGATGTTATTGGCAAGTATAAAGAAACAGATTTTATTGAAGTCATTGAAAATACCGATATCATTCAAATCCATGGATTTATTGGTGCACCAAATATTTGCAAAAGAACCAGAGGAGATCAATATTTTTTTGTAAATGAACGTTTTATAAAAAGTCCTTACTTTCATCATGCTGTTTCTCAAGCTTATGAACATCTAATTGATGCAGATTCATTTCCCACTTATATTCTGTTTTTGACGGTTAAACCTGAAAAAGTCGATGTAAATGTGCATCCTACAAAAACAGAAGTAAAATTCGAAGATGAAAAGCACATTTATAACATTTTAAAAGCCAGTATCCGCAAATCACTTGGACAATTTATTGTTCCAAACGATTCACAAATTCTGGGAACTGAAAACTTAAGCCAATGGCTAAACAACGATTCCATGCACAGACAATGGGAGCCACCCAAGGGACATACTTCTAATTCAAATTCATTTAATCCTTTCGGAAACCAAGAAGTAAAAAAACAATATTCTCACCAAGACTGGCAGAAAATACTGGGATCTACTGAATATTCAAATAATACTCCTTTTCATCAATCTCAAAATCCAGACTTTTCAAACCCCGTTCTTTTTGAAAACAAACCCGTGGTTCAAATCTTGGGTTCGTTTACACTGAGCGCCAAGTATATTGTGGCCAATATCAATCATGGATTATACATTATTGACATTAAATTGGCACTTCAACATTTTCACTTTACCGAATATTTAAAACAACTTGAAAATAAAATTGGCACAACCCAACAACTATTGTTTCCAAGAACAATCGAGTTAAATCATACCCAATTAAATGTGCTGTTGGAAATAATGGAAGACCTCAAATATCTTGGTTTCGATATAGGTCACTTCGGTGGAAATACATTAATCATTAATGGAATACCAGCACAATTATCTCAGTCAAACGAACAAGAAGTTTTAGAGAAAATCATTTCAGACTATTTAAGCACACAAGGAGAAATAAGATTGTCGAAGCATCAAAGTATGGCACTTAGCATGGCACGTCAAAATGCTCAAGTGTCATCAAACCTAGAAAAATTCGAAGAAATACAGCATATTATTAATCAACTCTTTTCGCTTGATTCTCCACAATTCACCTTCGATAATAAACAAATCTTTATTTCTCTCGGCTCAGATACTATCTTTGATATGTTTAACAAGAATCGCAAATTATGATTTCTAACTTACCGCCTGGACTCAAAAATATTCTTATTGTTATGGTTTTAGGAGCAATGGCTCAAACTGCCTTGCCCAGAATTGGTATTGACCCTGTGCAATGGTACTTGTTTTACCCAGATAGTGATCAATTTAGGATTTGGCAATTGGTGACACACATGTTTTGCCATGGGGGTTTCAGCCACATACTTTTTAATGGTATTGCCCTTTTCTCATTTGGAATGGTTGTGGAACACCGCTTAGGAACGAACCGCTTCTTGCGTCTATTCTTCACCTCAGGACTAGGAGCTGTACTTGTTCATTTTCTATGGATGGCCTACTTTATCAAATCAGAAACAGGAATGTTTTTTCCAAATATGTCCTCAGATTTATTTCAAATACCCTATCCTCCAATGCTCGGTGCTAGTGGTGCTTTATATGGTATTATGACTGCTTTTGCACTTTTATACCCAAACGAAAGCATGATCTTTTTATTCATACCTTACCCAATTAAAGCGAAATATTTGGTGCCTGTTATTGTTGGGATTGATATTATATTTGGATTTGCCGACTTGGAATCAGACAATATCGCCCACTTTGCACACATAGGTGGGGCTTTATTTGGTTTCCTATTTGTGAAAATTTGGCAAAAAGAATGGTTCAAAATATGAGACTAAATCCGAATTTTCAATTCACCTCAAAACCATTTCAACCTACAAACAAAGCGATTGTAGATATAATTTGGATTAATGCCATTGTTTTTTTCTCATTAAAAATAATTGGATTTCTGCCTTTTGGCCAATTCGTTTCATATCTTTTTGCCTTTGTTCCAGGGCGTCCAATATACCTCAGTTTTTTTACCTATACTACCTCTATTTTTGTCCATTACGGCTTCATGCACATTCTCGGAAATATGCTCTGGCTCTATTTTATTGGGATCATTTTGGAGGATTTAATTGGTAAAAAACACATTTGGATTCTTTATTTAGGGGGAGGAATTGTTGGAGTTTTAACTTACCAAATCTTTTCATACTTCTTAGGACAAACAAATCCATTGATCGGAGCCTCAGCAGGAATATCAGCAATCATAGTGGCCACAGCCATTTTTACCCCGTATTATCAAATTCTGCTATTCGGCGTATTAAACATTCAACTTAGATGGATCGTAATTGCAAAAGTATTCTTTGATTTAATTGGAATTTTCGGGCCAACAAATGCAGGGGGATATCAAGCACATCTTGGGGGATATTTGTTTGGATTGTTATACATAACAGAATTAAGAGGCCATTGGAATTTTCCAATAAAAATACCAAAATTCAAATCAAAACCCTCTAGAAGTGCTAAGGTTACCATAAATCATTCCAGCAGTGACATTCCAAATCAAGCTGAAATTGACCGAATTTTAGATAAAATCAGTGAATCCGGGTACGACAATCTTACAAAAAAAGAAAAAGAAACCTTATTTAAGGTCAGTAACAAACGTTGAAAGTTCTTATAAAAATATTTAACATTGTCATTTTCCCTTTTACCTTAGTCTTGGGGTTATTACTTGTGGTTTCTGGACAATCACCGTCTTTGTCTCCATTGGTATCGCCATATTTGCCTTTGTTGGGACTTTCATTTCCCATATTGTACTTTATAAACATCGTACTTTTTATTTATTGGATAGTCCAGATTAAATGGAAAGCACTCATTCCATCTGCTTTTTTATTCCTTAATCTCGGGCAAGCCAGCCTTTATTTTCAGTGGAATGAGAAATATGAATTTCCTCCCACCAATGCCGACAAGTTGAAAGTCATAACCTATAACGCAAATTTGTTTGGCCATTTCTCTGACCAATGGAATTTAGATAGCGTTGTTTCTGTGATTAAAACTGAAAACGCCGACATCACTTGCTTACAAGAAGTTTATTCTAAAGAAAGTTCCCTCGAAAAATTGTTTTTAACACTCAAAAAAACATGTAATTATAGATATGGCGTAGTGTATAAACTCACTAACAAACGCCAATATGGCATGGTTATGCTGTCAAAATTTCCCATTTTAGAATGGGAAAAAATAAACTTTAAAGACACCACTGGAAACATGGCTATGCAAGTTGATATAGAATTGAGTTCTCCAAATAATTTCCCGGAAATGAGCGAAGTAGTTCGATTATACAACATTCATTTACAATCGTTTAGATTTAACAAAGACGATTATAAAACCATAGAAAAAGCAAGAAGTACGAATCAAATTGACGAAAAAAATACCAAAGGATTAATTGATAGAATTACCCTAGCCTATAACAAACGCACCAAACAAGTCGATATCCTCAATGATAGAATGAAAAGTTGTGAATTACCAAGAATTGTTTTGGGAGACTTTAACGATGTTCCTGTTAGCTACGCATATAGACAATTATCCAAATCATTGAATGATGCCTTTTTAGAAAGAGGCATTGGTCTTGAAACAACATATAAAGGTCCTTTCCCAAGTTTTCGAATCGATTACATTCTCCATTCCGAACAGTTTGAATGTGTTCAATATAATAGTAGAGAAAACGTACCTGGCGACCACAAATTAATTTCAGCGGAATTTAATCTTTCACCGCTTTTACAAAAATAAAATTATTGTTGTCTACGGGCACCAGAATTCATGCGCTGCAATTCCATAATATCTCTTTTGGCAGCGTAAAAATTAGGTTCAATTTCTATGCATTTTTTTAACAATTCAAAAGAACCAATTACATCTCTTTTAACATTTTTTACCAGCGCATTTAAATAGGTAAATGCAGCTTTTGCAGCTATATTCTCTGTAATTTGTGCTGTAATGGCTTCCATTTTGACTTTTTTACCTTCAATTTTATCACCTGAATTCAACACTGCTGTAATCATTTCTTCAGCCTTGGCAATGTTTCCCCTTGCTATTTCGATGTAAGTCATGTCCCAATAATAGGTATAGTCATTTGTTTGCTTCCACATCTCTTCAAACATAGCATAAGCCAAAGTGTCTTTCCCTTTTTCTAATAATAATTTTGCCTTGATGTCTTTCAAAAAAGTATTTCCTTTGTTAATATCTAAACCCTTTTCTGCATAAAACATAGGCGTGGATGGATTTCTTACAGCACCAGGATTTACCTTGAAAAAATAATGATAATAAGCCAAAGTGTCATAGGCCCAATTTGAAATTGTACTGTCATTGGCCAACCATTGAGTCAAAATTGAAATCGTTGATTCCCTATCCAACGATTTATGAGCCAATTCATACCCTTTTTTAAACTTACTTTCTTTAGTTTGATTTATCCCTTGTTTACAGGAAAAAAGAATTAACATTAAACTCAATAACCCAATCAATCTATTTTTACTCATCAAAACAAAGATAATTGAAAAAACAAATTATACTACCCTCCTGTTAATTGGCATGAACACGTTTCAACGAAAATTCATCTTTCAAAACATGGTAACTCATCTCCGCATAATAAGCCAATGCGTCTATTACTTTGCCTAAATCTACTGGAGAAAATGCAGAACCTGGTAGCCGTTGAGACAAAACAACCACATTGTCTTTTGAATTATATGAGAATTTTCCAAACATCAAATTCAAATTTACCACCAACAACTCCTCCAAAAATTCATTTCTTTTTAATGTGGGACCATAACAAAAAGGAATTGTAATTTGAAAAACAGTGGGGTCCTGTTGGTAAATAAAATAATTCCATGGTGACGATTGTTCATCCTTCCAAGCATCAATGTACACAGGCATTTCATCTTTCAATAAGATCCATTGGCCGTTTTCATCGGCACTTGCTTCATGCTCACTCAATCCCATTGTTTGAATGCCTAATTCAATGTTTGCAATTAAATCGCTCAATTCCATTCTGCAAAATAAAGATATATTCCATTAGCTTATCCCTTTTGTGATACAATTTATACTCGGAAAGAATCATAAATCTAAAATAAATAATGTTTGTATTGATTTGAAAAAAACGTAAATTGCACACTTAGTGTAATATTGACACCATGGAAATAAAATCAATTGCCCTTGCATTCGTAGCAATAATCAGTTTCTCACAATGTGGAATTTCACAAAAAACCACTTCTGCAGATCCACTATATACCGCACCAGAATGGAGCGCAAATTCCGTGATATATGAAGTTAATATCCGTCAACACTCCCCCGAAGGAACCCTACAAGCATTTACCAAAGACATTGGCCGTATCAAAAATTTAGGTGCCGACATTCTTTGGATTATGCCCGTTCAACCCATTGGAATTAAAAACCGCAAAG
>Ga0247843_1003599_pt1 | contig 24939 bp, 19 predicted proteins | sample LaCruzMarch2017__FD_192420 | JGI IMG/M metagenome (GOLD analysis project Ga0247843, IMG submission 192420) | Freshwater microbial communities from meromictic Lake La Cruz, Castile-La Mancha, Spain - LaCruzMarch2017_8m | ecosystem: Environmental > Aquatic > Freshwater > Lake | place: Spain...
CCCCTAACAGCTAACCCCTAACAGCTAACCCCTAACAGCTAACCCCTAACAGCTAACCCCTAACAGCTAACCCCTAACAGCTAACCCCTAACAGCTAACCCCTAACAGCTAACCCCTAACAGCTAACACATGAACACCAACCAACTCAAAAAATTTGCCCAGGACGCCCGCCGCAAACTCCTCGCCCAGGTGGGCGCCAAGCTCGAATACGTGCTCAACACCGACTCCGCCGAACTGCGGGAAAAAACCGCCCAGATCAATGCCCTGCGCGACGAACTGGCCCGCACCGACAAACCCCGGCTCATCGACAAGGTAGCCTATACCTGGTTCAACCGCCTCATGGCCCTGCGCTTCATGGATGCCAACGACTTCCAGCCCGGCGGCATCCGCATCGTGTCGCCCAAAGACGGCTTCACCCTGCCCCAACTGCTCGATGAAGCCAAACAGGGCCACTTCCCGGAAGAGGTGCCCGTGGAGCGCCAAAAAGTACTCGACCTGCTCGATGGCCGCCTGCCCAGCGCCAACCCGCAAAACGAAGCCTACCGCCACCTGCTCATCGCCGCCTGCAACGCCCTGCACCGGCAGTTCCCCTTCCTGTTCGAACGCATCAACGACTACACCGAACTGCTGCTGCCCGACGACCTCACCAGCGAGTTCTCCATCGTGCACGACGTGGTGCAGGGCATGCCCGCCGACGACTGCCAACAAGTGGAAATCATCGGATGGCTCTACCAGTTTTATATCTCGGAGAAAAAAGACGAGGTCTTCGCCTCCAAAGACAAGGTCAAAAAAGAGGACATCCCCGCCGCCACCCAGCTCTTTACGCCCCGCTGGATCGTGGAGTACATGGTGCAGAATACCCTCGGTAAACTCTGGCTCCAAAACCGCCCCCACTCCCGACTGCGGGAGCACATGCCCTATTTCATCGACTCCCCCTCGCAGCAGGGAGAGTACTACCTGCGCATCGGCTCGCCGGAGGACATCACCCTGCTCGACCAGGCCTGCGGCAGCGGCCATATCCTGGTATATGCCTTCGAGCTGCTGACCAAAATCTACGAAGAGGAAGGCTACGCCCCCGCCGACATTCCCCGGCTCATCCTCGAAAAAAACCTCTACGGCTTTGAGATAGACGGGCGGGCGGCGCAGCTCGCCGGCCTTGCCCTGCTGATGAAGGCCCGGGGCTACTACCGCCGTCTGTTCCGAAAAGAAGCCCCCGTGCCGCATATCCTGCAATTCGAAGACGTGGCCTTTGCCGAGGGCGAACTCGAAAACTACCTGCGCTCGGTGAAACTCGATAGGTGGAGCCAAGACCTGCTAACCGACCTGCGGCAGTTTGAGCAGGCCACCAACTACGGTTCCCTCATGCGCATCCGCACCCGGGAACTGCCCCATTTGCAACGGGAACTGCCCACGCCCGACCTCTTCCTGCTCGACACCCACCAAAAAGTGCTGTCCGCCTTCCGCCAAATGGAACTGTTGGGACGAAAGTTCCACTGCGTGGTGGACAACCCGCCGTATATGGGGAGTGGGAACATGAACACGGTACTTTCGAATTTTGTCAAAAATGAATATCCCGAAAGCAAGGCTGACTTATTGACCTGCTTCATGGAAAGGGCTAATGACCAGTTGGTGGAAAATGGCCTAATGGGCATGATAAACCTGCCCTCTTGGATGTTCCTTTCTTCTTTCGAGGATTTTAGGAAACGGCTTCTACGTGAATGCCAAATTGAAACCTTGCTGCACTTGGGCAGGGGCATATTTGGCCCCGACTTTGGTACGGTGGCTTTTACCCTTCGTAAAACGGGCAGAGAAAAAACTAATGGGGTTTATCGCCGTTTGTTCCGGGAACATGTTCAGGTAAGGAACGTTGAAAAAATCCGGGAACTGTTTTTACAAAAAGACTATGGATACTATGCTGTTGACCAAAAAGACTTTGAGAAGATACCGGGAAGCCCGGTGGGGTATTGGTTGAGTGAGAAAGCATTGAGTTCTTTTGAAAAATTTGAGGCTTTATCAAAAATTTGCGATACTAGAAAAGGCTTAGCAACATCTGACAATAATAGGTTTCTAAGGTTATGGTTTGAAGTAGAACATCAAAGGACAAGTTTTTCTATTTTATATCAAAAATCCTTTAAATGGTATCCTCATCACAAGGGAGGTTCGAGGCGTAAATGGTACGGAAATCATGATTATATAATCAATTGGGAAAACGATGGTTTTGAAATAAAAAACTTTAAAGATACCGATGGAAAGTTAAAATCAAGACCGCAAAATCTCTCATATTCTTTTAAAAAGGCTGTTACATGGTCAAAAATCACAAGTGGTGATTTCTCCTCGAGAATTTGCCAAGGTGGATTTCTTTTTGATGATGCTGCTGCAATTTGCCATCATAAAGACATTGACATTCTGAGAAAAGTAAATGGTCTTTTGAATTCTAAAGTTTCTCAATTACTATTAAATTGTATAAACCCAACCCTAAACATTCAAATTGGTGACATTGGTGGTTTGCCAGTATCAACAAGTTTTCACTCAGATTTAATTGAAAATTGTGAGCAGTTATCCAAATCCGACTGGGACTCCCGAGAAACCTCATGGGACTTCCTCCAATCCGAACTCCTCCGCCTCCGCGGTCAGGACCTTGAAGAAAGCTACGACCTCTACTGCCAATACTGGACGAACAAATTCCACCAGCTCCACCGCAACGAGGAGGAGCTGAACCGGCAGTTCATCGAAATATACGGCCTGCAAGACGAGCTCACGCCCGATGTGCCGCTGGAAGACATCACCATCCTGAAGCAGGAGACCCGCATTGAGCAGGGGCAGTTGGTGTTTGATGCCCAGGAGGTCATGGCGCAGTTCGTCAGCTATGCCGTCGGCTGCATGATGGGGCGGTATTCCTTAGACAAGGAAGGCCTCATACTCGCCAACCAGGGCGAGACATTGGCAGATTATTATCAAAAGGTGTTAGGAGTTAGCGAGTTAGCCGTTAGCGAACAACCGTCAACCGCTAATAGCCAACAGCTAACAGCTAACAGCTCTTTCCATCCGGATGAAGACGGCATCATTCCAGTGCTGGACGACGAGTGGTTCGAAGACGATATCGTGGGCAGGTTTCATGCCTTTCTCAAGGCCGCCTTTGGCGAGCGGGATTTCAAAAAAAACCTGTCCTTTGTGCAGGAAAAGCTCGGCAAGGACATCCGCAAGTACTTCGTCCGGGACTTTTACGCCGACCACGTGCAGCGCTACAAAAAGCGTCCGATCTACTGGCTGTTCAGCTCGCCCAAGGGCAGCTTCAGTGTGCTGGTTTATCTGCATCGCTACACCCCCGACACCCTGAACAACATCCTGAACCACTACCTTCGGGAGTTCATCCAGAAGCTGCGCGCGCAGCGCGACCATTTTGAGCAGGTGAAGGTCTCCGGCTCCACCGCCGAGCAGACCCAGGCCATCAAGCGCATCGACCAGCTCGAAAAAATGCTCCACGACTGCGAGCAGTACGAGCGCGAGATCCTCTACCCCCTCGCCACCGAGCGCATCGCCCTGGATCTCGACGACGGCGTGCTGGTGAACTACAACAAGCTCGGCCGGGCAGTAAAGGAGGTAAGCGGGCTGAATGATAAGGTGACGAAGGGGAAGGTGCGGGGGTTTGATTGGGTGGATGGGGAATTGATTAGGGACTGAGGAATGACCAAGTGATGAATGTAAAACAAGAAACTTTAACCAAAGACTACCGTATTCACAAATTGTGTTGCGTATTCTCCAACTAAACAATAGGAAAATGGCTAGAGAAGCATGGTACATCAACGAATCGGAGCTGGATGATTATCAAGTACCCATCATCCAGAAAAAAATGGACAACTCGTTTGTAGTAAAAGGGTGCGCTGGATCCGGAAAGACAGTTTTGGCACTTTGGAAAGCACGTGAGATTGCTCGTACAGGCTTGGGGAGCTACTATGTAATTGTTTACACCAAAGCGCTACGGCAGTTCATTAATGACGGAATTGAAGAGACTGGTTTATCCCATGATAGGGTTACACATCATCATCATTGGAAGAATAAATTACATATGCAAAAGGCTGATTTTGTCATTATTGATGAAGCACAAGACTTCACAAGGGAAGAACTATCTGAGCTCCAACAATCAGCAAAAAAAGCCTTCATCCTTTTTGGGGATTCCGCCCAACAGCTTTACAAAGACTTGAAAAAAGACCTCATGACCATGGAGCAAATTGCACACCACACTGGGCTTTCAATGGAGCAACTTGTGCTCAATCATCGACTTCCAAAGAAAATTGCCCGGGTGGCGGAACCAATTAATACAACTGGAGATGCGCTGGAAAGCCGTTGTAAAAAAGAGGGGGCTAATAAGCCTTTTCTGGTAAAAGCCCACTCCAGGGAGCAACAATTAGATTTTATTATCGATACTATTGAGGAGCGTGGTTATACCGACGCTGCAATTTTATTCCAGGACAATCTTTTAGTGAAAAATGCAGATAAATACTTTGCTAACAAAGGAACCCGAGTAGAAGCCAAGTACGATATTAACTGGCCTGATGACGTAAAGTTTAACCTGAATTTTCATAGTCAAAACCCTAAGTTGCTGACCTATCATAGTGCAAAAGGTTTGCAGTTTGAAGCGGTGTTCATCCCAGGGTGCGAGATGGACTCTTTACCTGGGAACAATGTCAATCCGCTATATGTTGCTATGACTAGGAGTTACCAAGATCTTTTTATCCTTTATTCAGGCAGTCTCACCCCTTTACTGGATTGCGTGCCAAAAAATCTTTTTGAACTTGTAGATTTGACCATTGATAATGGTGACGATCTGCCTTTTTAACTGAAGACATGAATAACTATTACTACATACCAATCAATAGTCTAAATTACAACAATCTGCTTTCCACGGAAAGCGTTTCGCCTCCTGCTTTTTATGAAAAGCGGGGATATGGTTTCAAAAGGTTTGAAGAATTGACGTGCAATCCTTTCAAGTTTTCGCTTTTGGCATACAGTAAGTTGCCGATCCTTGAACTTGGCCCGAGCAATCGGGAGGAATTTCCGTTTTATATTGCTATCCCCGAGAATCGGCTTCCAGAGCAAAAAAAGGAAAACCAGTTAGATTCAGTCAGAATTCTCCAAATTCTTAGCCCTATTTACCTGAATATAAAGGAATGCTTTCTGGTGGCAAGAAATGATCTGGAAAGGCGTAAGTTAATTGTCACATCAGAAAGAAGTTTGGAAGTCAAACATACCGGGCTTTATGAAAAAAAGATCAAGTTAATAGAGGAGTTAGGTATTGATCAGGTTATTAAATGGAATAGCAAATTTATTAATGATATTACAGATCCACAGGCCTTCCCCTACCCAGAGTTAGAAAAAGACCAGGTTTTAAATAAAGCCAGAGGCATACTTTATGGTTTGACTTGTGGTAGCCTAATGCAACAGCCAAAGGAATTGAGCGCGCTAAGCAACCTTTGGCAAGAGTTTATTAATGTTTTCTCAGGTCTGATGAATGACTTGTCTGTGATGGCAAGAGCTTCCAGCAAGCAATCTATTGACCATAAGAAAGCTAGGCAGGAAATGGATCAATTAGAAGAACTTAAGGAGAAGATTCAAACACTTTTGAGTGGCTTCGATGTAATTCATCTCGACGAAATCATCATGGACTCCTTTTCACTGAACCTGACCGAATTAGAACAATTACGTTCCAAAAGGTATAAGGGAGGCCAAGTAACGATCTACTCCATGCTAGCTGATTTTGTAAAAGGTCGGGATGAAAAAGCCTTAGGTGTCGGCGACTATGTTGTTTTGCTGACGAATAAAGTAAAGGAGTTTCTTAAGTATAAATCTGCCTCCCTCTACCTGAGTCTCGAAGATGATTTCAACTTGGCCATATCGAGAGTCAACAAAAAGTTGACAGAACTCAGTCAAATGGCAACAACATCCGACCCGATAACTCATATTCCCATTGTTTTTTCCAAGGATTTGCAGGCTATCACCTCCCAAATTCCTCTATTAAGTGAGTGGGAGAATAATTGTTATCAAGCCATTACTACAGAGCTGCTGAAATTGAAGGAGATGTCTACTGCGGATGAATTGGGGCAAAAAAGATCTGAATTAATCACCAGTGTCGCAAAGAGTCTGGAAAAAACCCATCCAAAATTTGATGGTTCTGATGATCAGGAATATTTGAGAAAATTGTGGAAAAGCCTGCGCACTGTTGGTGTTGGCTTTAAGGTCAATGAAACGCCCAATCAATCTCTTCGGGCCTTTGCATGTTTCATGTCGAAGCATGCCGAGCTGGATAAGCTGAAGACTTTCATGCTGAAGAACGAATTTGATCGGTACGATCTGGTCTTCGGAATTTGGGGGGCCGCCTATGGCTATGCCGGTTTATCCAAACTCATACTCGAACCGCTCTATCTTAAGAGAGGGGTACTGGAAATAATTCTCCAAGAAAGTGCCAAATTGGCTGGCCATAATGACTTGGAAGGAGATGATTCCGTGATGACACCCACCAAACCTGCCAATGTTCCTAGCAATTATATAGAGTGGGAATTAACTTCACCGTCACCGGTCAACCAAATGAAAGAGCCTACGATAGATTACAACGTTACTGGTAAGGATAGGTTTGAGCAATTGATCCGAGAAAATGCTAAACTTCGCAAACATGAGGATTGGGTTCAAGCTATATTAAAATCATATAACCAGGTAATGTCCAAACAGGAAAAAAAACTGTTCATTGATGTAGTTAGTGCATTCAAAGAACAATTGAAAAATCTAGGCGCAAACCTAAAAGGGTTTGGTTCTGATAAGGTTAAAGAAGCGATAAAGGTGTTCGAACAGTACCAAAATTCAAATGAGTAGAATCGAAGAATCACTCCATAAACACTTCCTAACCCACCGCGTCATCCTCTGGTACGACGAAGGAAAAAAAATGCGGGAGGAGTACGAGCGGGTGGCCCTTGACGGGATCGAGAAGGTGGAGGTGAACAACAACGAGTTTGCCGTCAAGCACCGCATCTTGCGCGAGGCGCCGGAGGGGAAATACCTGTTGTACTTCCCCCACGCAGAAAAGCCGCTGGGAGACAACTGGCTGCTCGATGTGCAGTTGGCCCACAAGGAATTCCACACCGACCAGGAGGCCCTGTTCCTGCAGGAGCTGGGGCTGGACTACTACTTCAAGGAGCTGGTACAGGAGCACATCGACTTCTTCCAGAGCAAAGAGCGCCGGGCCAGGCTGAAGAGCTACATCGCCGAAGGCGACAACGAGCAGGAGCTGCGGTTCAAGATGATGGCGGTAGTATTCGGCAGCGATTTTATGACGCAGGAGGCGTACATCCAGGCGTATGCAGCGGCATTCATCAGCGGAGACACCCGCATCGAAAAAGAACTGGACCGCTTTCGGCTGGCCGAGCCGTTCTGGCGGTCAGTGAGTCGGAAATTCCAGTACCCTGCCGAGAAGCCAACCATCTACGACTTCCTGCTGGAGGTGTTCTCCCGAAATTTTACGCCCACCAACCGGGGGCGTTCGGTCAAAGAGACCCGCATTCTGCTTTCCCTTTGGAAAGACGCGCTATCGCACCAGCAAACCTTTCGCCAACTCTCCGATAAGATAGCCGAAGACCTGAATGCGGCTGCCCTGCTGCAATCCGAGCCCCTGGAGCACATCCTGCAGGACGACCTGTTCCGGGTCATCGACCTGAAAGTCATCCACGAACTGACGGCCCGCCTGCTCAGCCGGGAGATCAGTCTCGACCATCTGCTGGGTATCCTCAAGGTGCGGGAAAACAAATACTGGTATCCGGAATTCCGGCACTACTACGCTTGTCTGGAATACGCCGGGCAGATGCTCGACAAGGTAAATCGGGCGCCACACCATCCGGTGGGTTCGGTGGAAGAAGCGGCCATGCAATACGCCGGAGAAGGGTACCTCATCGATTTTTTTTACCGCAAGTTTATCTACCACCACCGCCAGACCCGTCAGGACGGCGTCCTCAACACACTGCTGCAACAGGTACTCAAGGTCTACTCCAACGACTGGCTGCTGCCGTCGACCAACCGACTGCAAGACCACCTCAACGGCCTCGAGCAGTGGCCTGTCGCATCACAAAAAGCACAGCGGCGTTTTTTTGTCAACCACGTGAAAAATGTTGCCAGTGATAAATCGAGGCTCTTCGTCGTCATCTCCGATGCCCTCCGCTACGAAAACGGCTGGGAGCTGTGCAAGGACATTCAGGCTGAAAACCGCTTCGAGGCCGAACTGGATTACCTCATCACGGGCTTACCTTCCTATACCCAGCTGGGCATGGCGGCCCTGCTTCCCCATCAGGTACTAAGCCTACAGCCCGGCAAAGACACGGTACTGGCCGATGGCCTGTCCACCGCAGGCATACAAGCCCGCATCAAGGTGCTGGAAGCCCATGCCGGGGTACGCGCCACAGCGATCAATGCAGAAGATTTCATGAAAATGAACGCCAAGACCGAGGGGCGGCCCTTTGCGATGCAGTACGATCTGATTTACATCTACCACAACCGCATCGACAAGGCCGGCGACGACAAGACCACGGAGGACAGGGTATTCGAGGCGGTGGAGGAGGAAATCGCGTTCTTGCGGGAATTGCTCCGGAAAATAGCCAACGTGAACGGCAACAACATCCTCGTCACCGCCGACCACGGTTACATTTACCAGCACGACGCACTGGAAGAAAGCGAGTTTTCGGAAGCAGACGTGCAAGGGGATGTCTGGAAAGTGAATCGGCGCTTCGTACTGGGGCGCAACCTGGAGGCATCCGGCGCCCTCAAGAAGTTCACCGGCGAGCAGGTTGGGCTGGCCGGCGACGCAGAAGTATTGATCACCAAAGGCATCAATCGGCTGCGCGTGAAAGGCGCCGGCTCGCGCTATGTACACGGTGGCGCTTCGCTGCAGGAAATTGTGGTGCCGCTGCTGAAAGTGACCCGACGACGCGAAGATACCACCCGCCGGGTAGAGATCGACCTCATCAAATCCACAGACAAAATAACCACCAACATCCTGGCTGTGTCCTTCCTGCAAAAAGAGCTGGTGACCGATAAGGTCCTGCCCCAGCAGTTACGGGCGTATGTACAGGCACAGGACGGCGTCGTCCTGTCGGATATTTTTTCCTATACCTTTGACGTGGCCGCAGGCAGCGAGCGGCAACGGGAGGTCCGGCACCGGTTCCAGCTCAGTTCGCAGGCCGGCGGCCAGTATATGAATCAACGGGTGATGCTCGTGCTGGAAGAGCCCGTGGAAGGCAGCTCAAAGTGGAAGGAATACAAGTCCTACTATTACACGCTCAACATTTCATTCACGAACGATTTTGACGATTTTTAGCGGTTAGCTGTTAGGTATTAGCTATTAGCAGCTAAAACCTAATAGCTAATAGCTAATAGCTAAAAGCTAAAAGGTAAAAAAATGAAAGACCTGGATCACAAACTCAACCAACATTTCGGCGGCAAAGTCGTGCGCAAGGATCTCACCAAGCTGGTAAAAGGCAACGCCATTGTGCCTACCTATGTGCTTGAATACCTGCTTGGGCAGTACTGCGCTACCGACGACATAGAAACGATCAACGCCGGCGTGGAGACGGTGCGGGAGATCATCGCCCGTCACTTTGTGCACCGGGATGAGGCGCAGATCATCAAGTCTACCATCCGTGAAAAGGGAAACCACCGGATTATCGACAAGGTTTCGGTGCAGTTGAACGAAAAAAGAGACTGCTACGAGGCCACTTTTTCCAACCTGGGCCTGCGTCGGGTGGCCCTTCAGGATCATTTCATCAAATCCTACCAGAAGCTGCTCTCCGAAGGGGTTTGGTGCATCGTGGTGATTGGTTACCTCGCCACCGACGAAAAAGACGGTTCGCCCTGGATCATTGAAAGCCTGAAGCCCATCCAGGTCAGCAATGTGAATCTGGCCGAGTACAAGGAGCTGCGCCGGGCTTTCACGAAAAACGAATGGGTGGACGCCATCATGCAGACCATCGGCCTGAACCCGGAGGAGTTCACCTTTCGCTCCAAGTTGTTGCAGTTGAGCCGCCTGATTCCATTTGCCGAAAACAATTACAACCTGATAGAACTCGGCCCCAAGGGAACGGGGAAATCACACATCTATTCGGAGCTTTCCCCGCACGGCATCCTGCTGTCCGGCGGCGAAGTGACCAAGGCCAAGCTCTTTGTGAACAACAGCACCGGCGACATCGGGCTGGTGGGTTATTGGGACGTGGTGGCATACGATGAGTTTGCCGGTCGCGCCAAGCGCGTAGACCGCGGCCTGGTGGATATCATGAAAAACTACATGGCCAATAAATCCTTTTCCCGGGGCACCCAGGTATACGGTGCTGCTGCCAGCATGGCTTTTGTGGGCAACACGGAGCACTCTGTTCCCTACATGCTCAAGCACAGCAATCTGTTTGATGCCTTACCGGCCGAGTACTACGATACGGCCTTTTTAGACCGCATCCACGCCTATTTGCCCGGTTGGGAGGTGCAGAAGTTGCGCAACGAAATGTTTACGGATGGTTATGGTTTCATTGTGGACTATTTGGCTGAAATCCTGAAAGAGCTGCGCAAGGAAGATCACATGCACGACTACAAGGCATTCTTCGAATTATCGAACACCATCACCACGCGCGACAAGGACGCCATTGCCAAGACTTTTTCCGGTCTGGTGAAAATCATATACCCGCACGGCGAATACGAAGAGGCAGAGGCCCGGGAACTGCTGGATTTTGCCATTGAAAACCGAAAGCGGGTCAAGCAGCAACTGACCAGGATGGATGAGACCTTTGAAGAGGTGGATTTCAGCTATCGGGTGATTGCTACGGGTGCAAAGAAAACCATCGAAACGCTTGAAGTGCTGGAATACCTGAAACCCACCCAAAGTGAAACTGAGGAGCACCTGGCAAGCGACCCCAAAAAGGTCGAGCCGGCAAAATCAAGGTCTTCCAGGGCGGAAGGCCAGCAAATCATCCGCGACAACCAGACCGGCATCTCGTACGATATGCTCTTCGGCGATTATCTGGAGGAGGCCACCGAAGTTAAAGTCATTGACCCTTATGTGCGTTTGCCCTATCAGTTGCGGAATTTCATGGAATTCGCCCAATTGGTCTCCAAACGCAAAAAAATGGAAGATGAGGTCAAACTCCATCTCGTTACAAACAACAATGAGGACTTTATCGAAAATGCCCGGGAGGCCTTCCGCCAAATGGCAGAATCGCTGGAGCCGCTCGGCATCCTTTTTACCTACGAGTTCGACAACAATATCCACGACCGCTCCATCAACCTGAACAACGGCTGGAAAATTGTGCTGGGCCGTGGCCTGGATATTTTTCAAAAAACGGGTGGCTGGTACGATATTGCGGAGTATGACCAGGAGAAGCGACAGTGTAAGGGGTGTGAGGTGACGTTTTTGAGGGGGTGAGGTCAAATACTAAATGTCGATGTCTGACTCCGTCATATTATTGCGAATAGCAGTAAGTTTTTGGATATACCTGGTCAGGACTTGTACCAGCATATTATGGTCATTTTCCATGTCGGATTTTGTGAGTTGGTTTTTTGAAATAATGAAATTTCTGTACAGCCCCATATTTAGTCGATCCTTAAAAGCGCTCAACTTGCTAACAATCAACTAACTGTTTGTAAAAAGTAGTGTATAGATTTGCAAGAAGTCGTAAATTACCCCCGAAAACCTTGCAAATTATGAAAGGAAAATTACCCGACCAGAAGCAGACCAGTTTATTTGAGCCCAATTTGCACCAAATTGTGAATCCGGCGCATGAATTGGTTTTATTGGCTGAAAAAATAGAGTGGGAATATTTTGACCGTGAGTTTTCATCTCATTATTCCCATACAGGCAAACCGTCGGTACCCGTTCGGGTGACTTCGGAGAGCCAACTCGGCCAAACGTCACATCAAAACCATTGCCGGGCGCATGGTTCGGGAAATAAACCGAAAGTTATCCGAAGATAAGAAGCTGAAATATGCCTTTATACTTCGACTTTTTGAACAACAACTTGCACAGAAAAAAAAGATACGGGCAAAATCTATTCCTTTCATGCTCCCCATAGCTACTTCTTTCGAACGGTGTGGCAATTTCTGGTGCACCTGTTGCAGCAATTCCAATCCTTTGGAATCCTTTCTGGACATGTCAATCCAACTTTTCTGATGGATATAGGTAGGTGAATTGGGTTTTTAAGGATCGACTATCAAAACCAGTAAACAGGGACAGCCAACACGCAAAAAGCAAAATTTTATGAATACGCTCCACCAGCTTCAACAACTCATTGCCGAAGGCAACACCGAAGCTGCCATTAAAGCCTTCCTTCAACTTGTTGAAGCCGGAGAATTACACAACCGTCGCCTGCACGACGACCTCCTCCTCCTCAGCAACCGCTTTGAAGACCTCAAGCGTAAAGAAACGCTTGGCCTCCTGGATCGCGACGATGCAGTTCGTGAGCATGCTTTAGTGAATGAAGCGCTGCTGCATCTGATCGCCGAGTTCGAGTCAGGTAGTGGGGATAAACCCGGTGCCAATACAATCACGAAAAACAGACGATGGATTTGGCTGCTTGCAGGCCTTGCCGCAGCAGCCAGCTTGGTCACCTTCCTGCTCTTGCGCCAAAGTGGGCCTTCGTCTACTGGAGATGAAACGCCGGCCTTGCATATCAGACCGGGCATGGATACGGTTTGGGTGGAAGGCGGCATGTATGAAATGGGAAGCAACCGTGGAGAACCGGACGAATTCCCGCACACGGTGGTGGTCAACAGTTTCTACATGGACAAATCGGAGGTGACCAATGCGCAATATGCCACCTTCCTCAATGCCGTGGGCAAACACGACACTGCATGGATAAATTTCACCATGACTTACAAACAGGAGCGCTGCCGGGTCTACCTGGCTAATGGCATTTACAAGGTAGAGGAAGGATACGACCAACACCCCGTGATCAACGTATCCTATGCCGGAGCAACGGCATTTGCTGCCTACTATGGCATGCGCCTGCCCACCGAAGCCGAATGGGAATACGCCGCCAGAGGTGGTAAATCCGGTAAAAGCAAACCCCACTTGTATGCCGGAAGCGACACGGCAAGTGTCGTGGCCTGGACCCTGGAAAATGCCGGAGGGCTGCTGCGACCAATCAGAACCAAGGCTCCCAACGGCTTGGGCTTGTACGACCTGAGCGGCAATGTTTATGAATGGTGTGCAGATTACTACAACGACCGTTTTTATTTCCAAAACCTGCGCGAAAACCCGATGAATAGTACTCCTACGCGCTGGCGTTGCGTCCGCGGAGGCAATGTGTTCTTTAATGTTGAGTTTTCCCGGGTCTCCAACCGGGGTTATTTGTCTCCGGATATGCCCAATCCAGGTACCGGTTTCAGATGTGTCATGGATAAAAAACAAACCTTCTGACATGAAAAAGTATAGCCTTACTGTTGCTTGTTTCTTGTTGATTATCCTTCCGATTTGGGGGCAAACAAAACCATCCAAGCCCAAGCGCCTGGCGCTTTCCAACGAGGTAAAAATAGCTTATACAACTACCGGGAAAGGCGATACGACTTTGGTATTCATCCACGGTCTTGGAGGGTATCAGCAAGTATGGCACAAAACAACCCGCGAACTGAAAACCAGGTTTCGCTGCATTGCGCTGGATTTGCCGGGGCACGGCCTTTCATCCACCGGCGATTATCCATTTACCATTGAATTTCTCGCCAATACAGTGTTAGAGTTTATAGACTCCATGCAACTGAAAAAAGTGGTGCTGGTAGGGCATTCCATGGGTGGCCAGGTGGTATTAAACGCGGCAGCCAAGCATTCACCAGCAGTCAAAAAAGCGGTGGTGCTGGCTCCTTCCGGACTGAAGGAGTACTCTGCTGATCAAAAGTCACGAATGTTGTTTTGGGCGAAACCCGAATGGACCAGAAGTCGTTCCGAATTTTTTATCAGAGCAGCATTTGACACCCTGTTCTCCGACAACAAGCTTCCTGCAGACGCGAAGTTTATGCTGGATTATCGGCTGAATATGAAAAACCGTCCGGAGTATTTCGATTATTTTGCTGCGATGAACTATAAATTGCATAAAGCCATACTGGATGAGCCTGTGGTTGGGCTGTTGAAAAACATAGACATTCCGGTGTTGATCCTGTGGGGTGAGCAGGATTATCTCATTCGCCCTGAACAGGCCAAAATTGCAGGCAAATTGATTCCTGAAAATATCATTCAAACTTTTTGGCCCTGCGGACACCTCCTGCAGTGGGAATGTGCCCCAGAAGTTAATGAGGCAATTGCCCAGTTCATCTCCCCCAATATGCAAGTCTATTCTACTCCTGTTGCCCTCATTCAGGCAGATCAGAGAGCCTGCATCGCACCTTGTACCATTCGATGTATCAATAAATCCCTTAATGCGGACCACTATATCTGGCTAGTCAACGACAAAGTAGTAAGCCGTGAAAAAGACTTGGTGTTTACCCTCCAAAAAGCGGAGGGATACCGGATAACCCTTATTGCTAAAAAGGGAAATCAGTCAGACCAAATGGAAATAACGGTGCGTGGTTTGGGGGAGTAATACGTATCCGCTGATGGGTGGTACACACACCATCCATCAGCGACTACACCGGACATTCGCCCGCATCCATCTGCTCTGGTACTGGCGACGGTCAAACGTGACGCATATACACAGTGGCACTTGGGACATCCGCCTACAGTAAGGCTCCAAGAAGCACTTTATATGCGAAAACGCTGAGAAAATGATTTGTTTTTGAGCAAAAAACAAACATATATGGCTATAACTTTGCACTATCGGACATAGCCCGCTATGCGCGGCTACGTCGGTAGTGCCCCCGTTCAATGAAATCAAAACATAAAAAATATGAATAGCATTAAGACTTTGGCAGTACTGACCATTTCACTTTTAGGTATAGGTATCCTCCTAATGTAGCTTTTTGGGAAAGGAGGAGAAATAAATGCAATGAGCGGCATTGGATACGGAGCAATACTTTTAGGAGGCATATCATTTATAGGGTTAGTTTTAGCACTGGTTGTCCGTTCAATAAAAAGCCCAAACCAATAGTGGTGTTTTTTTCGAGATATTTTGGACTTATTGGCGTATTTTTGTCTTAAAATTTGCAAAATGGCAAAAAAGCACATCCGGTTTGACTGGGCAGCCAAAAAGATGCTGCGAGACAAGAAGAACTTCGACATCCTCGAAGGCTTCCTTTCTGAATTGCTTAAAGAGGATATAAAAATCGAGGGACTTTTAGAAAGCGAGAGCAACCAGGAGGAGGAAGACGAAAAATTTAATCGGGTTGACTTGTACGCTGAAAACTCAAAAGGCGAACATATCATCATTGAGATACAAAACACGAGAGAATTGGATTACCTCATGCGAATGCTGTTTGGTACTTCAAAGGCAATAACAGAGTACTTGGAGATTGGTAAGCCATATTCAGACATCAAAAAAATCTTTGCGGTAAGCATCATTTATTTTGGATTGGGCAAAGGTGATGACTATATTTATATTGGTCAAACCAAATTCACTGGACTACATACAAAGAAAGATCTTGAACTGACTAAAACGCAGCAAGAGTTACTGAAAAAGCCAACCGTTCAAGAAGCCTTTCCCGAATATTACTTAATCCAAACAACAAGATTTAACGATGTTATCAACGAGCCGTTAGACGAATGGATTTATTTTTTCAAAAACAATGAAGTTTTAGATACTTTCAAAGCCAAAGGCATGAAAGCAGTCAGGGAAAAAATGGTCGTCAATAATCTGACTGATGACGAGAAGAAAAAATATGATCGATTTTTAGATAATCTTCATACAGAGGCAAGTATTGCTGATACAGTGAGGATTGAGCAGGAAGAAAAAATTATAGAAGAACGTGAAAAAGCAGAAAAGAGAAAAACCATACAAATTGCACTTAATCTTATAAAATTAGAATTAAATAATGCTCAAATTTCCCAAGTAACAGGTCTGCCGGAGTCAGAGATCGAAGATTTACGAAACAATCCAAATCTGCCATCGGAATAAATTCCAGAACCGGAACGCCCGAAGAAGGACGGCGGCGCACCGGCATACGCCCTCAAGGTGCTGCTCAAGTGTTACTTGTACGGTTACTACTACGGCATACGTTCTTCCCGGCGTCTGGCACGACCAGTGCCGAATCAACATAGAAATGATGTGGCTACTCCAAGGCCTGTAACCGGAGTAATATTTGAAGATGGGAATGGTAATCAAGATTCCCTGAAAATTGATAGAACTTCAGACACCGAATTTTTGGGCGGAGATGAATGTGGAACAGATAGCGACGTAGAAAGAGCTGTTCTAAGATCAGTACAGAATTCCAACTTGAAGTTTACAATTGAGTCAACAAGGATAAATTATGTTGCACTCAATTATTCAGATGACAGACAGGAGTATATCTATGCAGAATTATATGTTAAAAATAATAACATTTATATATTTAATGAGAATACATCAGGAATATTTGAAAATGAATTTTTTTGGAATGGAGAGACAATTTCTGTTTTGATAATTAGTTGTGATAATTCTTTAAATTGTTTCGATTATCAAATGAGGGAAATAATAGTTTCTAAAGACTTAGGATTATTAAGTTATATGGATAAAAATGGAACACATTGGAAAAGGATAAATTAAAAAAAACAATGCATACAAGCAGCTGACGGCTTTTACTGGCAACTGCGTGTATGTGAAACCGTGCACTGAAACATTCTTCGCGTCGTTGAACTTATCTTTGCCCCTGTTCACGCCCCATACCCCAACCCGCTCACAGCTATGAATTTTCCTTTTTTCGTTGCCCAACGCATCGCTTTTTCCAAAGGCCAGCGTTTTTCCCGCATGATCATCCGCATTGCCACGGTGGCAGTGGCGTTGAGCGTGGCGGTCATGATCGCGTCGTCGGGACTCATTTCGGGGTTTAAACGGGAAATCAGCAAGAAGATTTTTGAGTTTTGGGGGCATATACACATATCGGACACGGCCTACTCGCTGTCCTTTGAGCCCTCGCCCATCAAGCGCGACCAGGATTTTTATCCAAGTCTCGACACCTTCAACCAAGTGACATTTGACGAGCGGGAGTACGACCGCAACGGGGCCACCGGGCGCATCCTTTCCCAGCGCTCGTTCGGCGGTGTAAGGCACATCCAGGTGTACGCGCACAAACCCGGCATCATCCGCACGGCCACGGCCATGGAAGGCATTTTGCTCAAAGGCGTCGGGCCCGATTTCGATCAGGAAAACCTGCAACCGTACTTGCAGGCTGGCCGGTTTATGCAATTGGACAGCACAGAACCCTCGCGAGACATCCTCATCAGCCGACAAACCGCCGACCGACTTCAGGTGGACGTGGGCGACAAGTTCGTGATACACTTCGTCAAAGAACAACAACAACTGCGCCGCCGCTTTGAGGTGTGTGGCATCTACAAAACCGGCCTGGAGGAGTATGACCGCAAAATCGCTTTGTGCGACATCCGCGTGGTGCAGGAACTGCTCGGCTGGCAGCCCGATGAAGTGGCCGGCTTTGAAGTCTGGCTCGACGACATCCGCGACCTGAACGTGTTCAGCGGGTTTATCTACGACGAGGTGCTGCCCACCGACCTGCTGAGCGTAACCATCCGGGAAAAATTTCCGGCTATTTTTGAATGGCTGCGCTTGCAGGACTACAACGAGGTGGTCATCCTCTCGCTCATGCTGGCCGTGGCCATCATCAACATGATCACCGCGCTCTTGGTGCTGGTACTGGAGCGCACCAACATGATCGGGATGCTCAAGGCCCTGGGGGCCCGCAACAGCCGCATCCGACAGGTATTTCTGTACCACGCCGCCCTGATCACCCTGCAAGGCATGTTTTGGGGCAACCTCCTCGGGCTGGGTTTTTGCTGGCTGCAAGACCGCTTCCACTTCATTCGGCTCAACGAGGCCGACTACTACCTCTCCTACGCGCCGGTGCATATTGAACCGTGGAACATTTTGCTGGTGAACCTGGGTACCTTGCTCATTACGCTGTTGTTTTTGGTGCTGCCATCGTTTGCCGTCACCCGCATTTCGCCCCTCAAGGCCATCCGCTTTTCATGAGGCCACGTTTGTCGCGCCTGGTGGTGCACCTGAAAGGCGAGACTCCGACAGGGTGCTTTCCACGGCATGTCGGCTGGTGGTTGCTCGAGTGCGTGTTTTTGGTGCTGGATGTGTTGCTTGTACCCGACTTGCTGATGTTGATCGACCGCCTGGTCAAACCACGGCGGCGCGCACTTACCCGGCGGGAAATCGAGCTGGCGTACTCGGTTTTTGGTCACCACATTGATTATGATAAGGTGCGTGTAGATTCGCGGGCGCATCTGGGACCCCGGCAGTTCAGGTTTGCGTACGTGGGGTTTCAAGTAGTCAAAAGCTGGGGCGATTTGTCGGATCCCGTTTTGATCCACGAACTGGTGCATGTGTGGCAGTACGGCCGTTTCGGCTCGGTGTACATTCCGCGGGCGTTGTGGGCGCAGCATGTTGGCGGCGGCTATGACTACGGCGGGGAAGGCGCACTGATGCGGGTGCATGCGCAGGGGGGGAGCCTGCTGGACTTCAATTACGAACAAATGGGCGAAGTGGTGGCCGATTATTTCCGCTTGTTGCATGGGTATCGGCCGCAATATTGCCAGGCGGATGCACGCTTGCTGCCCGTGATGAAGGCGGTGGTGGAGCGCGGTTTGGGCTCGTGATGGAATAAAAGCGCTACATCAAAAAAGACAAATAATTGTCCCGGTTCACCACCTCAAAATGACTGCCCGGATATTCGTTGATCCACGTTTGTGGGGCTTGGGCTGTTTTTTTTGAAAATTTGAATTCATACCCGTAGAGTTGGCCGCCGGTTTCTTCCACGTAATCCAGTTCAGCGCCAGTGTAAGTGCGCCAGAAGTAGCGGTTGGCGTTTCTGCGGGTGTAGGCGAGTGTTTTTTGCCGTTCGGCAAGGAGGAAATTCTCCCAGAGGGCCCCGTACAGGATAATGATTTTGTTGGGTTGTTCGCCAAGACGTTGAACCAACACGTCTTAGTACAAGCGTTTTACCATAGTAACCTGAAATATTCACGCAAATATAACGGGTACACCTGTAGTATTCGCGTGAATATTTCAGGTTGATGGTCTTAAGGTTGGTCAAAATGCCCGGGTGAAAGCAACACCTCCCGCACGTGCGGCCCTATGAGTTTGCTTTTGTCTACCACATCTTTAAACGCCGGATCCACACCGCAAAAGGCGTAATAGTGAATCATGGCCAGTTCGTACCTGGAGAAGAGCGAACGCAGGGTATCCAGGAAAAAAAGTTGTTCCACGTCACTTTCGAGGGCATAAAGCAGCAGGTGTTTGATGTTGTTGAAATACACTTCAAAAGCGCCGTTTTCGTGGGAAAAATACTCCTGGAAATACGTTTTTACTTTGCTGATGCCTTCAGGTTGGTCCAGTTCGGCCGTGTTTTTCAGTCGCCGGCGATGCGCCGTATAAAACTGATACATGCCTTCACGGGCAAGGTATTTTTTCTCTGCGTTGTCGGCATAAATTTCCGTGTAACAAATGGCGTCCAGGTTTTTAAAATGGATGTCGAGGAGCCGGAAAAAGTTTTCCCGACGGGTGGGCAACGCATTGATTTTGAGGTCGCTTTCCAATTTGGCCGACTTCAGTTCGTCTTCATCGATCCGGTCTATCAGTTCGATCAGGGAGCTGCGCAACTTGTTGAGGGCCACTTCGACCTGTTCGTACGGCAGGGTGTTCACCGAGGTCATGTACATCAGGTCGTTGTACTTGCTTTTGAGCAGCACATAGTCGTTGAACGCCGCGGCGGAAGGGTCAAGCACTTCCTCTACGCCCTCAATGCCGAAGTTGAGGCCCTTGGCCACGCGCTCCTTGAGCTGTGTTTTGATGTTCTGGATCTGCAATGTGGCGCCTGTATTTTTGGAAATAAAATGGTTGCCGGAGTGGTTAACCCAGCATCTCCTTTAGCGTGTTCAAATGCCATGCTTCGTCAAAAACGGCCCGGATGTCGATGGAAAAACCGGGGACGGCGTGGCTTTGTATAGGCCCCTGGCCCGCTTTCAGGTGCAATTTGTAGGCGTTTTCGTGCAACACATACTGTTCCACGGTTTCGGCTTCGGGGTCAATGATCCAGTATTCGGACACGCCGTGGGCGGCATAGTCATCCAATTTTATGCCCCGGTCACGGTTTTCCGTGCCGAAAGACAGCACCTCTACGACGAGGTCAGGGGCCGGGTATTTCCAATGGCCTTTCTGAAAGGCTGATGCCTTACCGGGGCCAAAAAACACCACGTCGGGCTCGTAATCGTTGCGGGTGAGGGCAATCAGCACTTTTTCGTAGCCCACATAGCCCAACTGGTTTACCCGAACGTAGGTGTTGAGCAGTATGTACAAAAAACCGGTAGCGTCGGTGTGTTCCTTTTTGACGGGCGAATGGATGATGACTTCCCCGTTGATGAACTCAGCTTTCAGGTCGTCGTCAATGTCCTGATAAAACTGAAGCCGGCGTTTTTTTTCTGCTTCCAGCGCCGAATTGAGCTCGGCTGCCAAAGCAGGGGCTGCCGGACTCTCCAATATGGCTGCAATGTGCGGATCAACTGCGGATATACTCATGGCCTGAATTATCATACAAAATTAAACGAACAGTCCGACTTTTTACGCAAAAAACGTCATCTCCGCTTGCCCCCTTTGGGCATGGGCATGTTTTTCGGCATGCCGCCCATGCGGCCCATGGGGGTGTTGACCATTTGGTGCATCATCTTGCGCATGTCGTTGAAATTCTTGACAAACAGGTTGATTTGCTCAATTGACTGTCCGCACCCGCGGGCGATTCGTTTTTTGCGGCTGAGGCTCATGATTTCCGGGTCGCTGCGTTCGCCGGGTGTCATGCTTTGGATAATGGCTTCCACGCGCACGAGGGCTTTTTCGTCTATGTCCACGTCTTTGAGGGCTTTGCCCATGCCGGGGATCATGCTCATGAGGCTTTTGAGGTCGCCCATTTTTTTGATCTGCTGCATCTGGCCGAGGAAGTCGTTGAAGTCAAACTTGTTTTGTTTGATGCGTTTTTCGACGCGTTTGGCTTCTGTTTCGTCAAATTCGGCCTGCGCTTTTTCCACGAGGCTCACAATGTCGCCCATGCCGAGGATGCGCTGGGCCATGCGGTCGGGGTAAAACACGTCGAGGGCGTCGAGTTTTTCGCCTGTGGAGACAAACTTGATGGGTTTGCCGACGGTGTATTTGATGGACAGTGCCGCGCCGCCGCGGGTATCGCCGTCGAGTTTGGTGAGCACCACGCCGTCGAAGTTGATGCGCTGGTTGAAGGCGTCTGCGGTGTTCACGGCGTCCTGGCCGGTCATGGAGTCTACCACAAACAGCGTCTCCGTGGGCTTGGTGGCTTCTTTGATGGCGGCCACCTCGTTCATCATGGCCTCATCTACAGCCAGGCGGCCTGCGGTGTCGATGATGACCACGTGGTTGCCGTGCGCTTTGGCGTGTTTGATGGCGTTGAGGGCAATGTCGACCGGATTTTTGTTGTCCGGTTCTTTGTACACGGGTACTTTGATGCTTTCGCCGAGCACGGTGAGCTGGTCTACGGCTGCCGGGCGGTACACGTCGCAAGCCACAAGCAGGGGAACCATCTGGCGTTTTTCCTTGAGGTATTTGGCGAGTTTGCCGCTGAAGGTCGTTTTGCCACTGCCCTGAAGGCCGGCAATGAGCACCACAGCAGGACTGCCCTTCACGTTGATGCCCGCGCTTTGGCCACCCATGAGCTCGGTCAGTTCGTCCTGCACGATCTTGACCATGAGCTGGCCGGGGTTCACGTTTTTCAGGACGTTTTCGGTGCCGAGCGCTTTGTCTTTGATGCGGTCGGTGAATTCCTTGGCAATCTTGTAGTTCACGTCGGCCCCTACCAAGGCCTTGCGAATCTCCTTTATGCTTTCGGCTACGTTGAGCTCGGTGATTTTATGGGAGCCGCTGAGGACTTTAAAGGCGGAGTCTAATTTGTCGCTTAAGCTGTCGAACATTTTTTTTTAGTCGGTTAGTCGGTTAGTCGGTTAGTCGGTTAGTTGTTAGTCGGTTAGTCTGGTTGGTTGGAGGGTGTTTTTAAGGAGGCGGGATGTGGTAAACAAGAGCAAAAGAGCGCAAGCGCAGGCTGCGGTTGGGCCCCACCAGTTGCCGTATTGTTGCGTGAAGTTGAACAAGGCGTCTAATTGCCTGCCCAGCAGAACGAAAGGAATGACGTACAAGCTTGCCCATCCAAGGTGCGACTGGCCATTGTGGGCCTTGCTCCAGCGGTGCGCGTTTGTTAAGCCCCAAAGGGAAATGGCCATAAGCGCAATGCATAGGATGATTTGGAGGATCATGGTGTTGATTTTATGCAATTTGGTGTGCAAATATACGGATTAATGGGATAATATTGCCTTCAGCCATGTTTTGTGCTCGTCTTTCAACGCTGGCAGTGGTGGCTCCACCTGGTAATCGATGGACAAATGGTACATGCCCCTTTCAGTGGCAAGGTTTAGGGCGGCTTGTATGTTCAGCGGCACGTCGGCATCGGGCGCGTCCAGGGGTATGGGTATCACGGGCAATGGCGATGGAATTGGGGAGGGTTCATCAGACAAAAATAATGGATTTGTTTGAACGGCGTTCCCGAAAAACTGAATTTTTTGCCGCAACGGGCGTCTTCGTCAAAAAGGCTTATGCCCTTGATGGTGTCTGCTTAGTCAATATACCGCTTCCCCAAATCCCCATACGCATCTATCCGCCGATCCCTGAAAAACGGCCAGATGCGGCGCACCGCTTCGGTGCGGGCTTTGTCTACTTCCACCACCACATTCTCCTCCCGACCCGGGCTGCACTGGTGGAGCACTTCGCCTTGTGGGCCAGCCACAAAACTTTGTCCCCAGAACTGGATGCCGCCGGTCACGCCCGTCCAGTCCGGCTCCATGCCGGTGCGGTTGACGGTGATCACAGGCAGCCCGTTGGCCACTGCATGGCCGCGCTGGATGGTGAACCAGGCACCGTGCTGCCGGTCTTTTTCCGGCTGCGGGTCGCTGCTTTCCCAGCCGATGGCCGTGGGGTATATGAGCATTTCGGCGCCTGCCAGGGCCATGAGGCGCGCGGCTTCGGGGTACCATTGATCCCAGCAGACGAGCACGCCCAATTTGCCCACAGAGGTTTGAACGGGTTCAAAACCGAGGTCGCCCGGGGTAAAATAAAATTTTTCGTAGTAAGCCGGGTCGTCCGGTATGTGCATTTTGCGGTACATGCCCGCGGTGGAGCCGTCTTTGTCGAACACCACGGCGGTGTTGTGGTACAGGCCGGGTGCCCGTTTTTCGAACAGCGAACTCACCAGCACCACGCCGTGTTCCTTTGCTGCTGCGGCAAACACGTCGGTGTCGGGGCCCGGAATCGGCTCGGCAAGGTCAAACATGGCGGTGTCTTCCGCCTGGCAAAAATATATGCCGCAATGGAGTTCTTGCAACACCACCAATTCGGCGCCTTGCCGGGCACAGTCGGCTATGCCGGCAATCGATTTGGCGATGTTGGCGGCTTTGTCGGCCGAACATGTTTGTTGAACGAGACCAATTTTCATGGCGAAACGGGTTTACAAGGTTCCTGTTGGGTACTGCATCGTAATACAATGCAACGACCCGTGTTGTTCGATCAGGGGCCTACAGTTGATGCCGATAACTTCCCGTTCCGGAAACAGTTCGCGGAAGGCGGACATGGCGGCGGCGTCTTGCGGCACGTCGTACAAGGGCACCAGCACAGCGCCGTTGATGAGCAGGAAATTGGCATACGTGGCGGGCAGGCGGTGACCGTCGGCAGCATAACAGGCCTGCGGCCAGGGCAGGGGGGCCAGTCGATAGGGCTTGCCGTCAGCCCGGGTAAGCGCCCGAAGTTCTTTTTTCATGGCCTCCAGGGCCTCGTAGTGCGGGTCGGCCGGGTCGTCGCAACGCACATACGCAATGGTGTGCGGGTCGCAGAAACGGGCCAGGGTGTCAATGTGCGAGTCGGTGTCGTCGCCTTCCAAATACCCATGATGCAGCCACAGCACCCGCTCGAGGCCAAACAGCGTTTTGAGGGCGTCTTCGGTTTGTGCCTTGTCGAGGTGCGGATTGCGGTTGGGCGACAACAGGCATTCGGCGGTGGTGAGCAGCGTGCCTTGGCCGTCGGATTCAATGCCGCCGCCTTCGAGGGCGAGTCCGCCGGGTATGCACGGGACTTTGAACACCCCTTGTTGGCACAGGTGTCCAGTGATGCGGTTGTCTTTATCGGCCGGAAACTTGAGTCCCCACCCATTGAATACAAAATCGAGGACGACGGGTTTGCCGTCTTGTTCCACGGTGATGCCACCATGGTCGCGCGCCCAGGTGTCGTTGCTGGGGATTTCCACCAGGATCAGCCGATCTTCGGGGATGTTGCGCAACAGGCTGCGGGTTTCAGGGGTGTTGTGGCACACCACCAGCACGTGCTGGAAGCGGGCGATGGTTTCGGCAATCTGGACAAAGACGGGCAGCACCTCCTCCAGCATATCGGCCCAATCGGTGCCGGCGTGCGGAAAAGTGAGTTGCACAGCGCTTTGGGGTTCCCATTCAGCGGGCAGGCGTCGTTTCATGGGGTGAAGGTACGAGGAGTTGGATGGAAAGCAAACAGGGGTATATGCTCTATGGCTTGCCAACTTACAGGCTCTCCATGTACGATAAACGCTTCCAACAAGCGTGCCACTGTTATTCGTAAAATTACATTCAATTTTTGTAACTATTCAGCACGTCGGAGTACTGATTAATTGAGAAGGGAAAGAATTATCCATAAACAAATTCCTCAATGCCTTAAAAGCATTGATATTTTGTTTTTGGGCGGTGATAATAAAACTGCGAGT
>Ga0247843_1003601_pt1 | contig 24921 bp, 23 predicted proteins | sample LaCruzMarch2017__FD_192420 | JGI IMG/M metagenome (GOLD analysis project Ga0247843, IMG submission 192420) | Freshwater microbial communities from meromictic Lake La Cruz, Castile-La Mancha, Spain - LaCruzMarch2017_8m | ecosystem: Environmental > Aquatic > Freshwater > Lake | place: Spain...
CCCGTCTGTGCGCCGCAATTCGGGCATCAACCCTTCCTCGAGCAACTTCTGGGTCGCATCTGCAGGCTGATCTGTTTCAATTCCATAAATAAGGACGGGTGTTGCGCCCACGTCGACGCGCGCAACAATTGGCTCCTTGGCACCTTGCGGAAACTTTCCTTTCACAATTGAAATTTTCTCGCGTACCGCGTCGGCGGCCTCTTGTTCATCAGCCGACATTTTGAAACCAAGAATGAGCTGACCAAAACCAGGACGCGCAACACCAATGACCCGACTGATCTTTTTTAGACCCGCAACTTCAGCTTCTATTGGTTTGATGATTGCTGATTCAATTTGTTCCGGAGAGGCTCCTGGATAAGGAACGGTCACAGATATAAAGGGGATCGAAACATCCGGGTACAAAGAAACAGGCATTTTAAAAAGATAAAACAAACCCAAAATAAAAAGCGCGAAACTAATAATCCCTGCAGTTACGGGACGCGCAACCGAAAACCGGGCCAGATTCATATTTCAACCCTTTCAATTGCCTTTAACTTGAACACCTGAAGAGCACGTCGAATTCAAAACTTCGATACTCCCGAGAGATTGCCCGACCTGAACAACCATGCCCAAAATAGTCGGTAGCCCCTGAACACGCCCCGCAACATCAGCTCTTAATGTTGTGTCTTCGAGCTGAACTTTGACGCGTTCCGCTGCTGCCTCTGCCTGTCTTTTTAAAGCGCGCGCTTGACTCACGCGAATCTTCGCCTCAGCAACCTGTTGAGCTGTGACAGCCTCGCTTCCTTGAAGTTTTTCCAACCGGCCAAGACCGTCGGCGGCAAGTTCTTCGTTGCCCTTTGCAGCGTCAACGGCAGCTTGTGCCTCTTTATATCCGGCTCGCAGAAGACGCGAATCAAAATCAATAATGGCTTCACCTTTGCGCACCGTTTCGCCATTAGAAGCATGGTAGCGCTGAACAATACCGGTGGAACGCGCAGTAAGTTCCTGACGCGTGATGCAGGGTTGTTTGGCAACTGCATCTCCAGCCCAAAGAACTGTTGCGAGAAGCAAAACCATTGATGCCAAATTTTGACGCATGAGCCCTCCAAGTCGTATTTGCTGCAAATGTCCTCTCAGAATACTTTTGAGAGTTTCACTTCTATCGAAACGGGGTTAGCATAGGCGAGCTGTCTTCAGAAATCTTAATTTGGAGAAATCTCTGACGTTGGATTCTCGCGTTTTTCCCAAAATTTTCGGAATTTGCCTGGCGTTCAGTATAGCCGCTGAAGCGCAGACGTCGCAACGTCGCCAAGGACGCCGCAGAACTCCTGCTCAACCGGCCCCCTTGTACCCAAGCGTCCCGCTTGCTCCAATGGGAGCCAGACCACAATATCCACCGAGGAACAGCACAACCCCTCCCAATGGGCCCGTGCCTCCGACGAATTTTCAGCAGCCGCAAATAATTGGGCCCGGGCAAGCTCAACCAGTGACGCCACCTCTTCCTCGCAATCAAAATCCCTATGGTCAACCTGCCGAGTTGCCCCCACACCTGAGGGCCCGCGAAGACTTCAGCGGCATCCGGAATTGGTATGGTTCAACGGGCGCGGCGTTTGGCTTCGACACTCTCACCCGAAGCAATCCGGGCGTTGCCGATTGCACCAGCGGGTGCAAAAAAACAATTGAAGAACCGCGATGGGCACTACAGCTTCAAGGTGCACTTGGATGGGGGCCAGTCAAGCACAACAATATCTCTTTCACCACGCATTACCGATACTCGCAGAACTTGCGCACAAACGATGAGCAAGCCGCTAGGTTCGGCAAGTGGTTCAACACATTCAAAACTACCGATTTTCTTTTTCCGACGCGAGACATGCTTCGCTCGCACGAACTCGTGACCGAGATTCGTTATTCTCTGAATCCATGGCAGTTAGGGTTGCACGCTATGTTGGATTTCGAGCGCGTTGGCTCAAGTGCCAGTTTCTTGGGAGAGCCCAACGAAATTGCCGACGGCGTGCGCAACATTGAGCAGGTTGTTCCCTGGGCACAATGGAGAATTCCGGGCGTTTACATTGCAACGCTTTACACACCGATGCGCACCGAGATAAACAAGGAAGACCCGCGCAACTCTTTTACAACTTGGTCGATGAAAAATTCGGGTCGTGGAATATTTATAAGCGCAATCCAAGACAACCTTTTCTATTTGCCAAAGATATCATCCACAGCTGGGCTCACTTTAAATTGGACGAATAAAAAATCGGCTTCGATTCAAAATGATTCAAGCAAAACAGGCATGAAAGCCAGCATGGACTTTCCAATCGCATTCAACTTCCGCATGCAGCCCTATGTGAAATACGACAGCGAAAAGTATATTCTCCAGAGAATCAGAATAGACAACATCAGCGATGGGGCAGCTGAGCTGCTCCAACGCACAGATTCAATTCTTGCCACTGGCGGTCAAACTTATTTCGACCTCAACAAAAACTGGCGCTTCTCTTTCCAGTTCGCCTACGAATCAACACAATCAACTCTGAGTGATTTCTCAGGGTCACGAATGTCATACCAAGGCGGACTGACATACAGCTGGCCGATAACTCGCCAAGTATTGCGACGCCTGGACCGGTTCAGCGATTCACTCACCGCTGAGGAGAACTGACGCATGCAGAATTATAAAGAATCTTTTGCATCCGCATTTGCCGATGCAGTAAGAACTAAACAGCCTTTACTGCTTTCCCCAAAGGGTAAGTCTTTGTCATTTCTGTGCTCTCCTGTGGGCATGATCGACGATGCAATTATTTTCAAAAATTCGATCCCCATCGACATCCTTCCAGAGGTTGTCACAGCAACAGAATTTACGGTGGCATGCCGCGACTATCAACTTGTGAGCGCAGCCTTGTTCGCGCACGGAACAGAAATTCGTTTCCCGACGCACCATATATCTCTACTTCCTCAGGCGAGAACCGACGAAAGACTGGTTTTTGCGGCTGATGACAAAGCTGAAGTTGTTATTGTTCACCCATTCGATGGAGGAACGGTTTTGCGTAGACGACTTTATGACCTCTCCAAGGGTGGGCTGAGTTTTCGCGCAAGTACTCAAACCAGACTTATGCAACCAGGAAGAGTTTTCGCAAAAATTGAGATAATTCAGCCCTCAAAAGGCAACGAAGTCCGCAGCGGGCGGATCGTTTATATCAAACAAATCTTTGAAGAGAATGGCCGAAGCTACCATCAGGTAGGCGTGCAATTCGTCAATACACCTTGAGGAGAATTGCAAAGATGCATGTATCTTTGTCTGAAATTGATCCAAAGAATCGGATCTACTGCAACCGCTCATTGAATATGCGCAATATCAAAGCGGTTGGCTTCGATATGGACTACACACTCGCTCTCTATAAGCCTGAAGAATTTGAGCTTCTCGCCTACCAAGAGACTCTCAAAAAATTAGTAAATGTGGGTTATCCGGAATCTATCCTCGGCTGGTCCTTTAATACCGACCACATGATTCGTGGACTTGCTATCGACAAGCACCGCGGCAACATCATCAAACTCGACCGACACCGCTTTGTGAAGGTTGCTTACCACGGTTTTCAAGAGCTTTCGCGCGAAGATCGGCGCTCCCTGTACGATGCCTCGCTGGCACAATCGTACGAAGAACCCGACTATGCGCTGATAGATACACTCTTCACTCTGGCTGACGCATACCTTTTTGCACAGTTGATTGACCTCAAAGAGAAACTGCCAGAACACATCAAAAAGACTCCTCTGGAGATCTATCGTGACGTACGCCACGCGATCGACCTTTGTCACCGAGATGGCAGTATAAAACTTAAGGTCGCGCAAAATCCCGGAAAATACATTAAGCGTGATCCTGCGTTGGCAGATACTCTTTTGAGGCTGCGCCTCTCTGGAAGAAAAGTTTTCGCTGTGACCAATAGTTTGTGGGATTACACACACGTTGTGATGAATCACATTTTTGGCAACGACTCACGACAACTGAATTTCGATTGGGTTCAATATTTCGACATCATTGTTACGGGCGCGGCAAAGCCATCGTTTTTCATGTCGCCAAACCCACTCTATGAAGTTGACCCCGAAACTGGCCTTTTGAGGAATACGGACGGAATCCTCAATTCCGAAGCGAAGATTTATCAGGGTGGAAACTTCAAGCAGCTGCATGAGCGACTGGGAGTATCCTCAGGACCCGAAATTCTTTATGTCGGCGACCACATCTACGGCGACATTTTGCGCAGCAAAAAAGAATTGGGTTGGAGAACAATGCTCGTCATAAATGAGCTTGAAAGCGAAGTTGATGCGCTCGCAAAATTCAAAGATGAGTTCAAGCGATACGAGGAATTGCTGCAGCTCAAAGATGAACTTGATGATGAATTACAGAAAAATCAGCTTGAGCTTGAGCAAATTCAAAAATCTCAGCCAAAAACAAAATCCCAGAAACAATCGAGCGTCGAGCAGCTGCAAACTTCAATTCATTCGCTTCTGCAGAAAAGAGATTCAACCCGCGAAGCTTTGCGCCGGAGTATGAAAAAATATCATCAGAATTTCCATCCAACCTGGGGGCAGTTGATGAAGACAGGCCACCAAAACTCACGCTTCGCAGCGCAGGTGGAAAATTACGCTTGTCTTTATACAAGCCAACTGACAAACCTTCTGAACTACTCACCCAATTTTAGTTTCAGAAGTGCTAGGGATTTCATGCCACATGATTTTGTTCACGATTGAAATCACACTGGCACGCGGGCTTTTTCCACAAGCCCTGTGGTGCTATGCCCAGGCACGAGCGATAGAATTTCTACCTTGCCACCAGCAGCCATAACGATCTCGGCACCAACAACTGATTCAATTGTGTAATCGCCCCCTTTAACTAGAACTTGGGGCAAGATCTGGCGAATCAGTTCAATGGGGGTGTCTTGCTCAAAACCAACAACAAAATCAACAGCTGCCAAACCAGCGAGAACGCGAGAACGGCTCTCAAAAGTTTGCACAGGGCGTTCTGCCCCTTTTAATCCACGTATTGAAGCATCTGTATTGAGTCCGACAATTAAAACGTCACCGAGAGCTCGGGCTCGCTCGAGGAGATCAACATGCCCCATGTGCAGTAAATCGAAACAGCCGTTTGTGAATACAACCTTACGGCCATTGCGACGCAAAGTTTGCGCAAGCACAGGAAGACTCTCTTCGCGCAGAATTTTTGGTGAATGAGCTGCCCTGAGCGAGGGGTCGGATGTGAGCGCCTGCAACACTTCCGATGAAGCGAGCGTCGCTGTTCCCAGTTTTGCACAGACCAATGCAGCACCGACATTGGCAATTTCAGTTGCTGCACTCATTGAAGCACCCGACGCTGTTGCCATGGCAAGGAATGCAACCATTGTATCGCCAGCGCCAGACACATCTGCAACCTGAAGTGCTCGTGAAGCGTAACGGCGCGTTGCCGTTTGTGACGCAACCTTGAGCGCAACGCCATGTTCCGACAAACTCAAAACAACTCCCTGCGCAGCCGATTGACGTGCGATTGTTTCGCAAATTGCGTCAACTTCTTCATCAAAATGATGGAGAGAAAGCGTTGCATCCCAACTGCGCAGCAATTCACGCCCCTCTTTTAAATTTGGCTTGATGAGAGTGGTGCCATGATACCTGGAAAGATCGTTGGACTTTGGATCGGTGACAATTGGGATTTTAAACGAACGAGCAGTTTCAATGAGAGTGCGGCAGAGTTGATGAGTGAGAACTCCTTTACCGTAGTCGGACAATACAAGCGCTTTGAGTCCGGGCCCTGCGAGGAAGCGCTCGAATTGCAGAACTATTTTCTGTTCATCAGTCGAAGTCAGTGGCGCAATTATCTCGCGATCAACCCGCACAAGTTGCTGATAACCAGCCAGGATTCTGGTTTTACGGATTGTTGGAAGAGTGTCGGACTCAATCAAGGCATGAGATTCTATTCCAAGAGTTTGGCACTGCTCTCTCACCAAACTGGCATCCGAATCGCGGCCGACTCTCCCGCAAAGAACTGCACGAGCGCCCATGGCAGCAATATTCGCAGCCACGTTTGCGGCACCGCCCAACACATATTTCCTCTCGTCCTCAAGAACAACAGGAACAGGCGCCTCTGGAGATAATCGCGACACCGAGCCATGAATATAACAATCTAGAACGACATCACCGACAACAAACACTGCACTGTTTTGCATTTCCAGCACGAGCTGAGTGAGAGACGGAGAATGCTGCATTTTAGATTCCTTTGTTTGGTCCTGCCTGTGTGCGGGCAGTCTCGAATTCAATTCTGAAAGAGTATGCCTCCCCTGGCGTGGGATTCAATGCCTGAAAGCGTTCTTGAAGCTCAACCAAGTGCTCTTGCCCAAGTTCATTCACGCAATTTTCAAACGAAGTCTTGATCAAGCGGTCCGCGTAGGGAAGCTCTTCCCCCTCCGGGAGCAATTTGAGAACCTTGAAGGTGCGTGCCCGAGAGATATCAATCAACGAAAATTCAACATTGTAGCGTCGGGGGAACAAATTCGGCATCCGTAACCAACTGTCAGGCAGAACGAGTGCGCGACAGGGAGCGAATGTATCGGCCAATATCGAAGGCACCTCGCGATTTTCTCCATCGAACTCTGCTTCTGAGCTTGGCAGAGCGCTTTGGCTCAAGGAAGGCAGACTCGGGGAGCTGCTTGAAACATCAGTAACCTGTCTTGGCAAAACATCTGTGGAAGGCTCTCGAACAAAAAATTCATGACCTTTGATGCGCTTGCCAAAATTCCTCTGTGGAGGATAAATCTCTGGTGACACAACAACATCAGAATTCAAAACAATTCGAGCAGTCACTGTTTTTTTTGAGAGTTGCCAGGCTTCACGCACGCTTGCTTCCTGTTGGCCAATAAAAATAATCGCAGCTGTGTGCAACAGAACTGAAAGCGTTAACGCCGCGCGAAATCCAAGATTTTTCATGGCGCCGGCACGCTCGTTGCGAATGAAAAGAATGGCAACGAGAACTCCGGACTTTGAATTTTTGTTTGAGAGCGATTTTCGTCCACAAAAGCAAAATCACCTGCACGACATGCTTCGGAATTGGATTGACAGGCATAAATAAGACTTCCGGATGCGAGTGCGCGCACGGGCCCATGGAATCGATTGTCAATCGCATAGCGGGCATCCGCGAGAGACACCCAACCCGATTCCACAACTTTCCCTTGATAGTCGTCGGACGTTGTTTTCTTCAGGCCAACAAACACCTCATCAGCCTTCGAATTGATTCCCCAGAGATCGATGCGCTGAATTTCATCAGAAGCTCGCGAGAGAAGCGTCCTCGCATTGAATTCTCCCCGCGCAGTGAGTTCGACCTCAAATAAAGTGACAACATCTCCGGCGAGCGGACCAAAATATTGGGGATTACAGCTCAATATCGCTTTGGAATTATTCAAAGCCACAGTCTGGAATGCATTTTTACAGGTCAGCATGTTGTTTGTATCAGAGACAGTTTTCTCAACCGCTGACCCATCACCGCCGCCTGCTTTAAAAACAATGGCCTTGGCATCCTTTGCACTGAATTTTATGAGGTCATAGCCCCCATCAATTGCAGCAAACCATCCGCCATTCTTGAGTGTTAATATTGGATTGAATTTTCCAAGTGTCTGCATCGCCGTTTCAGTATTTCCAGTGACTGAATCTTCCTGGCCCGACCAAACAAACTTGCGCAGATCTGCAAAATCAAAGCCGGTCACGACCCCTTGCCCTTGTGAGATCCGCATCACACTGTATACGTTTTGCGGCCAATCGCCGCGCTGAGTTAATTCCTCGCCCGATGAAGAGTACCAAGTAGCACGCGTGGGGCGAGCTGTTCTTCCTGAAAATCGCTCCACCAAAAGAGTTTGTCCGGTTGCGGAATCAAGCAACAAAAGTGGGTCGCGGCTTTCTGGGTTTAAGGTTTGCACCAATTTGAATTCATTTGATTGAGCCTGGCAAAGAATATTTGCGGTTGTAGGTGTTCCCAAGATCCAAAAAAGCCCATTTGCTTCGGAAGCGAGCCGCCCCGTTCCGCAAGCAGATTCGTTTTTTCCCGCTCCGTTGCCCCCGTTTTCACAACCAACAAGAAGCGCGGGTGCGATTCCCAGCAGCACCAAAATCAACAAACTGAAGCCACGAAATAAGTTCAGGCGAAAAGCCATGAATACATCCCTTCAATGAAACTCAACCGCGCTACCCAATACTCCGGAATTCAAGGCGTGAGCAACCTTAAAGACAGAACGAAAGCACGACCCATAATGGGTAACGATGGAAGATAACTCCACGGAACCTCAATGTTTTTCTCTCCGCGGCTTTGCAAAAGTGAACTTCGCCAGCCTGGAAGATTATCGATTCTGAAATTGACGACGAGCTCCCCATCCGCAGTTGAAAAGTCTCCCTCGGCCGCCAACGAAATGAGGCCTGGAGGACTCATTTTGTAGATCCCCTCGTTATCAAGGCCATAAGGTCCCGTTTGACTCCAAGCAACAGCTGACGACCAATTGCCCCAAGGCCTCGCTTCTTCCGCTCTCGCAAATCGGTATTTAAAACTTCCTCTGCTTTGCCATGAAGGAACAAAAGGTACGACACTCTGGCCCTGCTCTACTTCAATTGAATGCGCCCATGTTTGCTCGTGTGCGGCTGTTATTTCCCACATTGAAAACTTCACTTCACCGCTTCCGAATGCTCCAGTACGACGAACTTTAGACGTGTTTTCATATTGAACGAGGAAAGGGCTAACCTGCCGCACAGTGATGAGGTCGGTGTCGTTGGCAAAATAAGCACCCAGGTGGAAAAATGGCATGTGCATTCCACTTTCAATAAAAAGCGAGGATTCAGCTTTTAATCTTAAATTTGAGACGATTCCGTCGGGACGTCCAGCGAGTTCGACGGGTGTGGGGAGGCGGGTGCTGCGGCCCGAAAGCAAATAGAGAATGGCTCCCGGCAGGGCATTATATTGCAACTCAATTGCAGCTCCCGGAGAGAATGCCGCGCGTGTTTCTTTCTGGCCCACGCACAAAACCTGCGGAGAAAACGCGCCGCAAGTTTGTTCCTGTGTGGAATTCGCCCACTGCAAAAGAGATTCCATTCTGAGGAGAAAACGACCCATCCGGGATAACTCAACTCCCGCTCCCACATCAGCAGACGACAACTGCCCACTCAACGCAGAATCGGCAGGAAGAGCATCCGAATTGCTGGAGGGTGTTCTGTTTGTATCTGTAACCTCGAGACCATAGCGGCTGTTGAAGATGTTTGTGTCGTAGTTGCCATTGAGAAAAATGCGCGATTCAAGGCCCCCTGAATGAAGGGGAGAGGAAATTCCTGCGCCTAAGCCAACAACATTTTCCCTTCGTTTATCTTTCCTAAGTTGCTTTTCCTGATTTTTCAGATCACTCGTAAAAGAAGAGGAATCGCTCCGGCCACTGATGCGGTATTTCCAAACACGGCCCGTTTGTGGAGAAAAAGAAGACCCCGAATGCGAAACGAGAGACAAATATTTCGAACCACGATTGGCGGCAGAGGCCTTCGAAACTGGCAGCCCATTCACCCCCCGATTTTCCGCTCCAAAAAGTGATGTTGTTTCGAAGCTCATCCCCGATGCACTTGTATTGTTGGTGCGGATCGAAACTGAAGAGCGATTGAGCTCGTTGTTCGTGAGCTTCGAATCGAAATCATCGCTCGAATTATTGGGAGTGTTGTTATCGTCCAGAACCTCTTGCGAGCCTCTCCGAACCGCAGATTGCCAAGCCAAATTCACACAGCCCAAGAATCCGGCATCAGAGTTTTTGCAATTGAGCGTTTGCCGTTGAGCGAAAACAAGCGCACTGGGTTGCTCCACAGAGAGAAGCGTATCGCTTTGGGCTTTCTGCGAACCTGATTTCAGAACAAGGTCATAACCGCCCGCCAAACCGCGTCTCGGCAACCCAGGACCTGAGAGAAATGGGTAAGCATTGATCTCCTTGATTCCAACAAGCGGAACGAGTTCCTCTGAGTGGGCTCCCGAAAAGCCAGAGCTCAAGGGAATGCCGTCGAGGGAAACCTCAGGCTCCCGACCCGGATACCCGCGCATGGAAACTCGTCCTCCTCCCCAAACACCCGACTCTCCACCAAGAGATAAAAGTCCCAAACTTGCGAGCATTTCGTTGATGCCCCTCTGACTCGAGGGAGTCTCCTCTGGGGTGCTTAACTGATGAGCACTTTTTTGATTGTCGGCTGACGGAGAGAGGAGTTGCTGAAATCGCTTCGCACGACCGACTTCGGGTTGAGGCATTCCTTCTTTCCCATCCTCCACTGATTGTTGGCCGGTTCCAGAAGGCAAGACTGGGATCCGCCAAATTTGGAACTTTTGACTTTGAGACTGGCCGGTAGCAGGATGACAGAAGTAAAAAACGAGCGTCACGCAAGCTGTTCTCCGCATGTATCGCGTCATTTCGGGATTCCTCCTGAAGCCGGTGAGCGCGGACGATAACACGTAGTCGCAACCTCTCAAGGGATGACGAGGATTCAATCCATGATGGATTTTAAAGTTGCAAAGTTGCTATTGGCAACATCTGCTGCGTTTGCGGTTGTAGCCACGCAAGGATGCACCGAGGGAAGCCGGGTTAATCTCGCAACCGGATTTCCGGGGCCTGGCTTAATCGCGATGGCTATCGGCAACCCACAAATGCCTGCACCATTGGTATCATCCCCCTCAGGATTCAAAGACCCTGCCCACTACAAATTGGCCATTCAGGGCATTCCCATGGGAACAGCCGTTGTGGCGCGTCGTCAGGATGGCTCACAGACTGAATACTTTACCGAAATTAAAGTTGGGCACCGACTAGGTTACGCTCCTCTGGTGACAGGACTCCGACTCACTGCTCGTGGTGAAAACGGAAGCCTGCAATCAGCAAAGCAATTCATGATCGTGCAACACCTCGATTCAGTTGTGTTCGAAAGCGAATCGGAATGGAACAAGGAAGGCCAAGACGTTTTCAAGCTTCTAAGGGGCATGCCGGAGAATCATCTCATCCGGCTAGGCCTACGACCTGCCCAAAGCAGAGCGAAACTTCCCGCAAACGACAAGAACTCTGGTGTTTCTCTTCCTTTCTTCGAAATGAAAAAACAAAAAGATGCTCCTGAGCATGTAATCTTCAATCCGCTCACCGGAAGCCTTTTCTCCAAGACGGAAATTGCTGGAAGATACTCTTCCGATGGTTTTGCAGATGTAGTAAAAATTCCCTGGTTTGGCGGACTCACTCTCGATTTCGTGCGCGAAAGTGAAGAGAAAATTCAACAGGTCCCAACCCAAATGTCACAGAGCATGCTTGAGTTGGCTTGGTTCAGTACGCCTGTCACAATTCAAGATGATTTGCGCTCCTTGCAAAGCATGGCTTTGAATGGTGTGAATTTCGCTCGAAGTTCAGAAAAAACTGTGAGGAAGGATTTCCCTCAACTTCCCTACCTTTTCCACCGCAAACTTTTTAACTTCAATAAACTCTGCGATCGAATTGCATTTGAATTGAGCATGGCGCAAAACCGCCGACTCCAGCCTGAGCAGGCTCTCACACAGATAGGGTGGCTCATTCGCAATGCGCTTGCTGAGGATCACCGAGAATTGCCGCGTTCGCTGGTAAACTCTCCGGAACTCGAGATTCTTGCTGATGACGGAAAGAAATGGCAATGGGCCAGAATCATTACCCACATACTCAATCAAACGACTGAAGAACTCAGGCAAGTGCTTGCGATTGAAGATTCGCAAAAAGTGAACGTTGCCGTTCGAATGAGCGCGCGACAACTTGCACGAGGCTCCGTGGTAAAAGCCGTGCTCCGATCGGGGGCATTGCATATGCATCATCAGGTTGAAAGTGCTGGCAACCAGCCTCTCAGCGAGAGCTCACTCGTGCGTTTGCCCTTGAATCTTGTCCAACCCCTGCGTGTTGCACTCAATCAAACAGCCCAAGCAACACCCAATTTAACGGGCTCTGGGGCACAATCGGTGCTTCCACCTTTTGAGTTCATCAACGGTCAATCGTTCGCCAAAGGTGATTTCCAAACATTTTCTGCGCTTTGTGAAACCTATCGTGGTCGCGTTGGCCTCGATTTAGGCAACAGCAAAAATGAATTGTTCAGCTCGGTCATTGTGCGTGGAGTTTGGGATGAATCGACTCGGGTTCAACTCATTCGCCAGTTCGCAAGGCGAGCCTCGGCAAATCCTGCATGTCGGGACATTGTGCTGCGCGCCCCAAGCGATCTAACAACAGCTGCTAAGAGCGAATTGGAATCCTTTAGAAGAGACATCCTTCAGACAGAGATGGAATTTCAGATCAGCGTTGGTTCCACACGTTCACTCCGACTCGTCCCAGGTAGCTACGAACTGGTCATTAGTTCCCTGGTCAACGGTAGTATCCTTGGCAAGCGGGAAATTATTATCCCGCAGGGTCACCAGAATTTGGTGTTAAACTTGCAGCTGTGAGGGTGCTGACACGCACATTTGCGCACCCTACTCCTTGGGAGGTGCTGCATGCTCAAGAATATCTTTGCTCCGCTCTCTGGCGGAATGGTGCAAGAACGCGTTCTTGAAATACTTGCCAACAACGTTGCGAACATGAACACCACTGCCTTTAAAGAAGAGCAAGTGACGTTTGCTGCAATGGAAGCAAATCCCTGGTCCGCATATACAAATCCCATGCCACCAGCACAGTTCAAACTCGACATGCGGGATCTTTATCCGCTGCACGGCAACGAAATGGGCTATGTGACTCTATCGAATGTTGAAACGAGTCACGTGCAAGGCTCACTGAAACGCACAGGCTCAAACACCGACGTTGCTATTCAGGGAAACGCATTTTTTTCCGTGAACACACCTTTTGGCGAGCGCTATACCCGAGATGGAAGTTTTTCGCTGACGTCAGATGGCACACTCGTTTCGAAAAATGGAGCTACCGTCATGGGCGAGCGCGGTGCCATCACAGGTTTGAGTGAAGGCAAAATGCGAATTCTTCCCAGCGGAGAGATCTACGAAGGCGAAAAATTTGTGGATAAACTGAAAACTGTTGCCTTCTCCGATCAAAAACTTCTCCAGCGCCTAGGCGACAATCTCTTCGTTCACGACGGTCCACCGGAGAACACAATTGTCTCGAGTGGCGAAGTGACACAGGGCTTTCTCGAAGGAAGCAATGTGAATCCGATGAAGAACATGACCAACATGATCATTGCCCACCGCACCTATGAAGCATTGCAAAAAGCTGTTAAATCGTACGACAACACCATGCAGCTGTCGGCTCAAAAGATTGGTGAAGTTAGCTAACAATAGTGCGAGGCAATGCAATGAAACATTCAATAATTCATACCGAAAGTGCCCCAAAAGCAATTGGCCCCTATTCTCAGGCAATCGCCCTTGGCGACATGATCTTTTGCTCCGGCCAGATCCCACTCGATCCGGTTTCGATGCAAATTGTTGGCGAAGATGTCTCGGCTCAAACAACCCAAGTTCTCAAAAATCTCAAAGAAGTACTTAAGGCAGCAGGCGCGGATCTCTCACAGGTTGTGAAAACCACCGTGTTTCTTAAGAACTTCAACGATTTTCAAGCAATGAACTCAGTTTACGAAAATCACTTCTCAACCAACAAGCCAGCGCGTTCAACGGTTGAGGTCGCGCGCTTGCCGCGTGATGTGCTCGTTGAAATCGAATGCATAGCCCACAGCGGCTAATTACTGCGCTGCAGCCGATCCCTCGTTGAGAAATTCACACAAGTGAGAAGTGACCTCATCAGGGGCTTCCGTTGGAAAATCGTGTCCAAGCCCATCGAGAACCACAAGACGGCAATTCTTTGCCTTCTCCGAAAGCTGAACAGTATTTTGCCAAGGCACGAGCGCATCGTCGCGCGAAACCATAAAGAGCGTTGGTGCACTGATGCGCTCCAACGCAGGACGGCCGTCGAAGATGGCTGCAGCGAGAAGTTGCCTCAGAACCGGAAGAGTTCGAAATCCTTCTTGCCGCCAGAGATTGTCCCAAACTTCGGGCAACTCGGGTCGCTTTGCGAGAGTGGCCTGCGAAACAAGATAAGGCGCAAGCTCTGCGTTGGAAGGGGTGCCCTTGCGCAATGACCAAAGCAACTTAAAGAGTGCTGCTGGTTTGATGCGCCCGCCCTGCCCTCCTTGCGAGGAAGATGCCAGAACTGCAAGCCGCGAGACGAGTTCGGAACGCGCTGCAACCTCGAGCGCCACCATCCCTCCCAAACTGATGCCAACAAGATTCACTTTGCTATGACCCAGTTGGTTCAATGTAAAAATAACGTCATCTGCGAATGCAGAAATTCGACCACGCCCAAGGTTTGAACGAGATAATCCAGTTCCGAGCAGGTCGAGACAAATCACCTCATGGTGTTCTGAAAGCGTCTCGGTAAATTCCAGCCAAAATCCTGACGATCGCCCCAACCCCCTCAACAGAACAACTGGGAATTTTGGTGCCACTCCTGCTCCACGAAAGCGAAAGATGCGGTAACCTAATTTTACTGGTTCTGTCATGGAACTCGCTCCATTTGCCCCGAGATGAACGGAACTTGAGTGGGAGTATAACTGATGCGCACAAAACGTCGTTCTTTCCGGGCTTACTTAGTAGAGCCCTTCAAACAAATCCGTTTCGGCCTGCACGTGGCTCTTGTTTCGTTGTCGTTCGCTGCAATATTCGCATACGTTTTTCTCGAAGCCTTTCGTGAGCAATATCAGCAGGTGTTTGAGCTATTCAACGTTGCCGACCAAACAGCTCTCATTGAGAATGATATCTTCATTCGCAACAAAGCCAAACTCACTCTGACAATCGCCGCTTTCATAGTGGTCACTCTTTATGTTGTGATTCGCCGCACGCACAGAATGTACGGACCAATGATCTCCATGATGCGCTTTGTGGCTGAACTCAAAAAGGGCAACTACGCCGTGCGCATTCATGTCCGCGAGCGTGATGACTTTCAAGATTTCGTAACAGAACTCAATGCTCTTGCGGTAGAACTGCAGAAGAAGCATGGTGTGCTTGCATCGCATGCCCCAGCCCTAGGAATGGACGGACTCGACGTTCGTTTGCGCGATATTGAAGATGGCGTTGTAGTGATTAGCGATGCAACGGAAAACAACTCCGACTCAGAAGACACTCCCAAAGCCTCCTAACGCACTTGCGAGCGTTGGAGCAGCTTCAGAAAAAGGGACTCGATCATTCACTCGAGAATTTGAGTTCGCCCTGGAAGTTGGCTGGAACCTTCTTTGAGAAGCGAAAGCTTAACAATTTTTTCTCAAGACACGATTCAACCCATTTGTCCGAGAGTCCTTCATCACCAATTTTCAGTTTCTTGAGAGTGACACTGTCGGCTCCCTTCAAAACTGTAAAGCGGAGTTCTCCCCCCATATTCACAAGCGGATCTGCCTCTTCTCGCGCATGTAAGCACGTTGCATAGGCCTTCGATGCTTCTCCACGAAACTCTGCTGCAACAGGCTTCACCTCAGGAAGATCGTCCTGATTCGAGGCCGTTCTCATTACAGTGTTGACCTTCAAGGATCGACTCCGCGTGAGACGCTCAAGGGTGTAGGCATTGTATACATTTTTACTGCCAAGCAGTGCCTGAGCGACGTCGAGGCTGAAACTTGGCTTTAAGAATGTTTCAAAAATGCTGACTTTGTCGTTCTTTGCCTCTGAGCTCCGAATTTCAAAGTGCCCCAAAAAGAGCACCTGCTGATTCTCCGCAGAGGAACCCACTCGAAAAATATCTTGCCGGCTGCGTAATTCATTGTAGCGACGACCGAGCGACTCAACTTGAACCAACAATGGCTTTCGGATCTCTCGTTCCTTAGATGTTTCAAGCGACCAGCGGTGGGGGAGTTGAGAGAGAGAGAAATAATCTTTAAGAACAGCACTCGGTGATTTCAACCAAATCGTTTGAACGTCTGGCTGGAAGGAATTCACTTCCGCAATCATGGAAGACTTCAGCATCCAATCACCACTGGGTAATGCGAACGAATGCCCAATAGTTTGCTTCTCTTGGCACTCTTTTTCATTCGATTTGAGCGGGAACTGAGAGAGAAATTCACGCTCGTCGTTCTGACGTTTCCAAACAATCCGCAAAGTGCCATCGGCCTTGCACGGTGCATCAACAAGAAATCCAACCTTGGCCTTGGCTTCTTCGAACTGAGTTGTGGTTCCAAGCTCATTAGTTAAATTAATTCGCAACCGTGGAAAATCAGACGTGCCTGCCACCACACGAGCGAGGCTCTCAACAGAACTTCCACCGAGCTGATTCAACACAACATCCACCGGAATGACGTCGCGGTCGAGACTCTCCGAAGCACTCTTCAAACTCAGTCCCTGCGCTGCTTGAGCAAGAGCGGTTGTTTGCACAACCCTCGCTACGGAAGCAACTTTTCCTTCCTGAACCGTAATCACAAGCGGCTTAGATGCACTTGATTGAAATGGATTCACAAAAGGCATGTTTACGAGCGTACCGGCATTTTGGCCAAGGGCGCCAATTTCCAGACGAATGCTTTCAACCGTGTATTCTCCGGCGCCAAGCGCCAAAATACGCGGGAGGTAAAAACGCAGAGCACCATTTTGCGGTTCTCTGGAATTCATTTCAAACTTGTTTGATAAGTTTTCATTCTCTTCGCGCAAGTGAACCAACACTTCAGCCTTTGTTGCATTGTTCCGAAGAACCAAACGAGGCGCAAGGATAAACAAGTTCTCAAGAGCTGTGAGGCCTGAATCTTTTTCGGGAACAACCAACTGGGGATGCCAAACGAAAGGAAACCAAAGAAGCCCTTGCCCAGGCTCAGCGCGCGCAACAGCTGGCCCACCATTGAACAGCAGAGTGTTCAGTGACGGTTGAGCAATATTTTCGCCGCCACCCGCAGGAATGAGAGGCACCTTCTGAGATTTTGACACACAACCCGTTTGCGAACTCGCAAAAAATGCAACAACAAAAAGCAATGAAAGGCCTTTTGTGGGTTGTTGGTGGTGCAGCGTCGCGCGGTCTGACATAAATAACTTCTCCTCGGCTCAGATTCACGAGAATATCAGTGTACCGCATAGAACGGAGAGATAAAACCATGCCATTAACCGTCGGATCGAAACGAGTCCTGCTGTGCAGTCAGGAAAAGGGCTGGAGCGTTGAACCAGCTATTATTCAAATAGAGGGTGCGCAGATAAAATCAATTAAAACCTACCCGAATGCAGAGCAGATCACGGCCACCTCGCATTGGTATGCCGACGATCTCATTACACCTGGATTCGTTGATTCCCATACACATCTTTCACTCAATTTTTTAAGAGGAAGGGTTGCCGCAGAACAAATCGCGGGCAACTTGGTTGAGGATCTTTTTTTCAAACTGGAAGAGAAAATAACAGCAGCCGATGTGAGTGCATTTACGCGCATGGGCGCCTACGAGTGCCTTCTTTCGGGAACCACTTTTGTTTGGGATCACTACTACCACGCCGATGCAGTGGCCGACGCCATGACCCAAGTGGGCCTTACGGGCACGGTTGCCGCCACCCTTCAGGATCTCTCGGGGCCTGGAAAGAACGATTGGGAGAACAGCCTGGCGTTCACTCAAACTCTACATGAGAGCGATTATCATGCACAACTCGGAATTAGTGCAGCACTCGGGCCACATGCCACCGACACTGTCAGCGAAGACCTGTGGAGAAAAATTGTTGACGTCGCAGAAAAGCACTCGCTGCCCATTCACGTTCACGTCGCACAATCTCCAGAGGAATTCCAAAGAATCCAAACACAATATGGATGTTCGCCAGTTGATTTCCTGCGCCGAGCCGGGGTGCTCGATTCAGCAGTTGATAAACATCTTGTGCACATGATCTATGTGAGTCAGAAGGATCTCTCCTATTGCAAAAACGACTCCGTGCGACTCATTGCCTGCCCGCACTCACAAATGATTTTTCAATTCCCCGCTGCCTACATGGATTGGTGGCGGATGAACTTGAATTGGGCCGTGGGAACAGATTGTGCGGCAAGCAACGACTCCCTGCGTGTTCAAGCCGAAATGCGCACGTTAGCAACATGGCCCATGACCTCACTTGGCTTGTCTTCAGAGTTTTCTGAGTTTCGCAGATCAGCAACACCTGTGCAGGCCCAAGGCATGTCTGCACTCAGGCACACGCTACAAAGCGAATGCACCCTCTCCTTGAACCAACAAAATCTTCTCAATGTTCTTTTTCTTGGAACCGCTCGCAGCAAACCCATTTATCCAAAAGTGAATGGATTGGCGCCCGGTTCCCTGGCAAACTTGGTGGTTTGGAATTGGGAAGACCCGGTTTTCTGGCCAGGACATGCACCCCTCCATTCGCTTATCTTCAGCGACGTTCAGCCTGCGTTAAAGGGCATCATGACCCTCGGGAAATGGCGCGGAACAGTGGGCGATTTGCGTCGCAGTGTGCTGAATTCGAATGAGTACAAAAGCACCAGACGCGAGGCCACCGAAAGGCTCAACACGTTGCTCAACAGGGCTGGAATTTGAAGTGAAAAAAGGCTGACAGCCAGCCCTCTTGCCAACACTCTGCGGCTGCGTTATCCACACCCAGGAATGCTTTGGGGAATCGTCTAATGGCAGGACGACGGATTCTGAATCCGTTAGTCTAGGTTCGAGTCCTAGTTCCCCAGCCACTTCACCGCTGAAACCATTTTTTGTGGTGGGTGCGACGTAAACCTTCATACCTTGTGCAAGATCAGTAATCCCCACAACTGCCTCCAAGCGAGCTTCCGAGCCTGCATATCCTGCTACACCGACCTTTTGCGACAATCTCGCGACAACCTGTGACGTTGTCGCACGGTGGGTTTAATTCTTCAAAACGCTCACTTTGCCGACACAACCTGACGCCTCCCGAAGCGAGAAGAGTTTATGGACTTCGATGGGAGGGCATCATGCACAGTAGCCCGAATGAGAAAAATAATCCGGAGAGCGACAATAGCTCATTGCTCGTTGTCATTGGACGCGCGCCGAGGCATCCGAAGGTGAGCTCTCTTATCAGCCATTTAAGCGAACATGAGTGGCAGGCTCTATGCAATGCTCTTGCTGGCAAATCCGAACTACACAGTTTCATTCCTGTGCAACGGTGCGTTGTTCTTCCCGACTTCGAACAACACAACGAACCACTTGCCCCAGTTGTTCAAAAAAGTGTGCGATTGCTTTTTGAAGAGCACCAACGCCACTGTGCCTCGGCATCCATTGTGGTGCTGAACTGCTTTGCTGAGGGAGGGAGTGCGCTTAAAGTATTGCATCGTGCTTTTGCTTTGCACTTGACGCTGAACGGAATGGTTGGAAAGGCTCTGATATTGAACGTGGAGGCTTTTTAAGAAGCGAAACTAAAATATCTTATAATAAATGAGTCGCTCACTTTGAAATTTCTTAGGGAATGAGAAAGCCACGGTGTTTGAGTTCATTTTCAAGGAATTCTATAAACTGACCGCCCTCACAGTCGGGAGGGGCTTCTTTTGCCTTTCCACGCGATTCGTTCAGCACATAACGAAGCTTCAGATCATCAATGGAAGCGTCTTTACCAAGAGCCCAAATTGCGCTGATCATTTCGCACATTTGACGACGCGCCGCCGACGCATCTAGCTTCGCGTTGACCATTTCTTTTGCCTCTGGCCATTCGTTCATGAGCGCCTTGTAGCTGGCCCAACTCGCAAGCATCCAATTGCGAATTTCACCATCCTGAACTGAAAGTTCTCGGAAAATTGAGTTCGCAGCGGCGCGGTAAAATGCCTGCGCGACTGGTGTCTGCGAAGCGTCTCGCCAGGTTCCTCTTTGCCATTCAATGACCCTGTAAACATAGCGTTCAGCCGTGAGAGGGGTGAAATCGACCCGGGAGCCATCCATTTGCAAAAGAACATACACAGGCTCATTTTTATCATGAATCCTTTCAAAGATTCGGTGCACGAAATAGTTGCGAGAAAACTTTTCATTTGTGGTTTTTATAATCTTTTCATACTCATCATCGCTCAATACACGTTTCGGTAGCGTGAGAAAACGACCCCGACTGTCAGACACTCCCTTCAGCGAAAATTGAGTCGTTTTAATTTCAACATTACCACTGCGATCAAATTTGCCTTCCCACCCACTTTCATTGAAATCAAGGTTGATTGAGATTCTGTTTTTTGAATCTATATCAATCAGATAATGTTGGAATTTCATATCTGCACCACCCGAATGAACACTCCAGATCAGTGTTTTCTGGTTCTTTTTTTCTTGGATGTTAGCAACGCTCAATACTCCTTCCGTGAGGGTTTCATAATTGGTATGAAAGTATCCAATTATTTTCTCGTTGCGTTCAAATATTAAAACGGGCTTGCCGTGGTGCTCTGAACACAGATCTGGATTCTTCTCTCCGAGAAGTCTTGCACTCTTCAGCACGTATATACTGTAATGTTCGAGTTTTATTTTAGCTTGTTTCGGCTTCTTAGGGCTTTCGCATGCATTGAGATGAACGGCACCATTCATGAGGGCTTCGCTTTCAATTTTCCGAAATGGAATGCTCTGAAGCAAAGGTGCAGGATCTTGCAAATCGAACTCGGGCTGCTTTGGTTGCCGCGGCTGTTTCAGTTCAGCAGCGTTAGAGTTTGAATCCCGAAATTTATTGACCCACAATTGAGCTTGATTGATGGCTTCGATAATGACTGATTCTATTCTGTTAATACCATCCTTGTATTCACCGTTGGATAAGAAATGAGGAAGGCGCTCTGAAATCAACACGTACATAAAAAGAAGGCCAGCAATAACAACAATTGCATAGAGCAATCTTAAAAAGCGAATGAGCTTTTCTTTCAATGAAAACTCCTTTGAGGTGCCCCTGAATTTTCGGTCATCTCTTTCACAATTTTTGAAAGTTCATTTTCATCTTGCTGGTGGAATTCTGGTTTTGTGTTTACAAGAACTGCAGCATCAGAATTCACGGTTGCTCCAGCTTTGGCAAATGCAGAAATATTTTTAGAGGCAGCATACGCAATGCCTTCAGGCGAATTCTGTTCAACTTCGCGGACCATAATTCGCTTTATTCCAAGATAATCACAATTATTGATCACACAGTGATGCGAATCCAAATATGTGCTTCCGTTCTTGCCCCAATCAGCTCCCCATGAGTTACGTATATGAAACCATACATCGCCTTGCTTCTTAAGTCCGCGACTGACGCCACTCATGAGCATCGCATGGGAACTGCCTTCAGATTGTCGGCTTGCATAAATGTACCCAGTTTGACTCGTTTTCATTGATGAGACACCAGAATCAACAGAAGTCATGAGAATAACCGGATTTTTATCACTGATTGCAAATGCCAGCTTCGAGAACTTGAGAACCTCAAAATCACTTTCCTTCATTCGCACGTGAAGAATTGTTCCTGCCTAAAAGGGGTGGAGCTTTGATTCACTTTTAACAGTTGCAAAGAGCGCAGAGTTCGGGAGAACTGAAGATTTCAATGCATGGGTCATAGACGGTATTTTGTAGGACTCCCAGAAATACTGCGCGTCTACTTGGGCATCAATTTGATATCGACTTTTTAGAAGTGACTCAACAGCCGCAGCCAATGCATATGCAGTGCAAGCGCCCTCTCTTTGTTGATCCTTTGGTTCTCCGAGTGTCCAATCAATATTCACAGTGCGCTGATCGGCACGCAATGAATCCCTCAATTTTAAGAGTTCATTGGGAGCAATCTCTGATTGAAAGCCCTTTGGTTGTTCAAAATTACCAGTGTTCTGTGCTGCGGGCATCAATCGTGGGATTGCTTTTGACGATTGCAGTGCCAATCGCGAAGTAAACGCAGAGCTGGCTTCGCCAACAACCATGTGCGACTTCGATGAAAGCACCCTAGCTCCCTGTCCCACAAGCCCAATTATAAGGTACACGAGCCAGCTATTGCCTTCGTTGCTTTCCAACTTTTGCTCGCTCATCAGCTTTCTCCTTCATGTCGGCGAAGGGCAGCGAACATCTTCAACCCCGATGTGAGTGAATATCGGGGACTCGAGCGTCAGAATGTGACGCCTGTGAGAGCGTTAGAAAGGAAGACTTCCTTTGGGAAGTAGAGTTCCACACCGTCTTTCGAAAAATAACCGTGTAATTATGGTTTACTACAAAAATCACATCAAGAGTGCGTGCGCTTCTCCGAAGCCAACGGTTGGGAATTTGGACTGGGCCTGGGAGAGCGGTTGCCATGACCAATAACGAATTGCATAAAAAGAAAAACGCCCGCCGTCCTCGTGAAGATACCTACACAATTGCGCGCCGGCTCATGTACATTTTAAATCTGCTGCGCCAGCACAGCGCAGGGCGAAAGCTCGATACCAACAAAGCCCACAAGCAGCTTTTAGCTCAAGGCCACGATGTTTCATTGCGCACAGTGCAACGCTATTTTAAAGACTTTTTCGACAACTACGATGGGGTGAAAAAAGATGAATCTTCGCCCCCTGGCTACTGGTATGAGGCAACCGTACGAGAGGACATGCTTCACCTCAGCCGCGAATCTGCTCTTGCAGTTTGCTTGGTGGAGGCACACCTCAAACATCTTTTGCCTTCGAACGAAATGAGACACCTGCGCCCTATTTTTGAACATGCCTCGAACGTTTTGGAAAAAGCACGAGCAACAAAGCGTTACAATGAATTGCTGAAACGCATTGCCATTTTTCCACGCGGTTGGAAATTGATTGCTCCCCCTCTTTCGAATCCAAAAATATTTGACGATATGATGTTGGCCATTACCGATGCTCGAACAATTAAAATGACATATCAGAGTGCCAAGGAAAAACAGCCTCGAGAGAGAACCATTGAACCTCTTGGCCTCGTAGACCGCTCCGGAGTGTACTACGTGGTTGGGCGCGAAATTTATGGCAGTTCGGATTTCAAGACTTGGGCTTTACATCGCATCGTGCAACTCGAGGTTCTCTCTGAATTTAGTTATCCAAAGAATTTTCAACTGCGGCAGCACGCAGTCGAGGGCAACCTGAACAAAATTCACTCACCAACTCCGCTGAAAGTAGTTCTTCGTTTGAGTGCCGAAGCGGGAGCACACTTGCGTGAAGGCGAGTGCAAAATCTCAGACGACCAACAAATTCTCAAACAAACAGAAACTTTCATTGAAATTTCCTGCACCGTGCGCGACAGCGATGAGTTTCGCTGGTGGATTCTTGAAAAGGGAGCAGGCTGCGAGGTTGTGAGTCCACGATCTCTTCGTGACGAAATCAGCGAAACACTCAAGAATGCGCTTGCTAGATACAAGGCGAATTCTCACAAAAAGGCGAGTTAAATTGATTCAATGAAAGTGGTTTCGGCGGTGGGATGCGCTGCGGGCACGAAAAATTCAAAATCTTTGCCCTTTCGCTTGGTGAATTCCCACACCGAGCCAGTCACATCACCGCACAAGGCTCTCATCATAACGTGTTCCTCCGAATTCAAATTTTTGCAACGTTCTTTGGAGTGGTTTGGGAAATCCACTCCGTTGCAAAAACTCCTCAAAATTCTTTTCATGCGTCAGCTTTTGATATTCAGAAAAATTGAATGGGAAGAGCTCATACTTCCAGTGTCGACCCGTGAGAGCCGTGGAAAGTTCACCAGACAATAGCGAAGCGTTTGAACCAGTCAAAAAGAAATGGAGCTTTTTACTCTGGCCAATTTTTTTCCTGAAAAACTGAACGCAAGCATCCAAAAACTCGTTGTCACAATTCTCGGGCAAACGCGGGTCTTCGAAATTCAAGAAGAGAGCACTTTCTCGCGGTATTTCGTATTTCTTCAGCATTTGCGCGAGAAATGTTGATTTCCCGCAGCGCCGCACCCCTTGAACAACAATGGGCAGCGCCGGATCGAGCGTCTGCGGAAGAAGAACTTCCTTGCGTGCAACCGTTCGGGGGACGGCTTTATCCCAATAGCTCCAGTCACGGCAGACAGATTCCATTTGCTCTGGGGTGATCATGGAATTCCTCTTAATTATCACGAATCGTTAAGTACAGCGCGACACGGCGATTACAGTCGACAGTCTAAAAGTCTTCGCGTTCGTGATTCTCGCCCGACACCAGACCCAATCTATTCGTGCAAACAGACCTTCCATCATCCAGCTCGCACGCGACACAAAATGTCGGCGCTTGATTCGATACATTTAATATTCTCAGTCCAGTAAAACATCACAAAAAAGGAGGCACAGATGAAATCTCAACTGTTGGATCGTCTCCACAGTGCAGTGCTCCCCTAGAAAACAGGACACCTCGTATTCAAGGATAGGAGGATACTAGGAAGATGACATCGATTCGTGGTGAAGTGTTGATATCGCATGGCCACGGCAGGTTGCGACACACCGGAGGCACTAGACTTACAATGCGACGGAGTTCAATATTCTTGGATTGAACTGCAACTTTCGGTTTAGAAATATGAGTACACGGCCGAGTGAATATAAACCGGATAGGTAGAACTCCGGCTCCATATGGGGCGAGCTCACAAGGGGAATAAGAAAATGAGAATCAAGAGAATCGATCACAAAATCTTGGAGTCCGTGTGATTTCATCAACACCCATGAGTGGAACAATCAACAGCAGTGGCGCGTTTGTTGCCACCAGTTCCGCCCTTTTGGACGACCCGACGTATGGTTACATGCGCGTGAGCTACAAATTGGACGGCAAAATATCCGGTTCGTCTTGGAGCGGCAAATATGACTTCATCGTCAATGCCGAGGATGTAGTGCACCCCTAAAAAACAGGACACCTAGTATTCAAGGATAGGAGGATACTAGGCAGATGACAGTGATTCGAGGTGAAGTATTGCTGGCACGTGGTCGCCAGCCCAGACGGCGTTTCGCGCCAGCCGAGAAAATGGCAATGGTTCAGGAGAGTTTTGAACCAGGAATGAGTTCTTCAGCTGTTGCCAGGAAATATGGTATTTCTCCAAGTCAGATCTTTCAGTGGAGGAAGCTTATGA
>Ga0247843_1003603_pt1 | contig 24909 bp, 20 predicted proteins | sample LaCruzMarch2017__FD_192420 | JGI IMG/M metagenome (GOLD analysis project Ga0247843, IMG submission 192420) | Freshwater microbial communities from meromictic Lake La Cruz, Castile-La Mancha, Spain - LaCruzMarch2017_8m | ecosystem: Environmental > Aquatic > Freshwater > Lake | place: Spain...
TATATTTCTCAACGGCACTTCCGTCGTTTACATTGATGTTGGGTACATTTTCGATTATGGGTGACGGATTGCAATTGTTCAATGAAACCCAATAATCCAAGACATTTTCCACAGAAGCGGCAAAACCTGCTATGCCAACGTAGGGTACTGTTGCATCGTTTGTACCGTGTATTTGAATAACCGGCATGCTATGTGTCGAGTTACAGGCATTAATCATGGCAGGAGTCATTGACCCAGTAATCGACCCTATTGCAGCTATTCTCTCACTAAGTGTACAAGCCAAGTAAAGACTCATAAAGCCACCGTTAGACATGCCCACGGAATATATTCGCGATTGATCAATGGAGTAGCTTGAGGAAATCGAATCGATTAACGCTTCCGTAAAACCCACATCATCTGCTGCGCTCCCACCCCATCCAACGTTAAAGTGTGTGTTTCCATTGACATCTAAGGTGCCCTGCGGATGAACGATGATCATGTTCGCGGTATCGGCTATTGGTCTAAAATCTCCATAAATAAGTTGTTGACTTGCATTACTGGTATACCCATGAAAATTAAATAACAACGGAACTGCTGTGCTTGCAGAATAGATTGCTGGAACATACAAAATATATGAACGCAGCATTCCATTGTGCGTTATGGTGCCATTAATGGTTTGTTGGGCATACGTATATGCATTGAAAGAAACTAATAAAAGAAATAAGTATAATGTGTTTTTCATGGCGTAGAAAATTAGTTTAAGCCTAATTGATGCAATCTTAATTATTCGATTTTTCTTTATTGTCAAAGATAAGCAAGTTTTAATTCGCAGAATTGTAATTTTGTAAAACGGTGAATTTGAATTAAACAATTACACAAACAAACGCATGGCTACTTATTCTTTTGAGGGTTTTATTCCCGTGGTTGATCCCTCCAGTTACATCCATGAGACTGCGTCAATCATTGGTGATGTCATTATAGGTAAGGATTGTTATGTTGGTCCTGGCGCGGTAATACGTGGAGATTGGGGTCGAATTACCCTTGAAGACGGCTGTAACGTGCAAGAAAACTGTGTGGTTCATATGTTCCCGGGAAAACACATCACCTTCGAATCGGGAGCTCACATCGGTCACGGCGCGGTGGTTCATGGAGCTACGTTGAAATCCAACTGTCTTATAGGAATGAATGCCGTAGTCATGGATGGTGCAATCGTAGGAAAAAACTCCATCGTTGGTGCCTTGAGTTTTGTTAAAGCCGAAGAAATTATTCCCGACAATCATTTATACGCTGGGAATCCAGGAAGAATCATAAAAGAAATCTCTGCAGACATGATCGCATGGAAGACCGAAGGAACGGCCTTGTATCAATCCTTACCTGCGTTATGTCATGCCTCCCTCCTACCGGTTCCCCCCTTACCCGCTGTAGAGGACAATCGTCCTTCGCATGAAATGGTGTATAAGACGTGGAAAACCCGTCAATAGTTTTTCCTTTTTTATAGTATACATTCGGTCAGTTCTTTTAATTTTGTACCCCGTAGTTACTATTTTATGTCAAAATCAACAAAGTATATTTTTGTAACCGGGGGGGTAACATCTTCTTTAGGTAAAGGAATTATTTCCGCTTCTTTAGCTAAATTATTGCAGGCCAGAGGCTATGCGGTGACCATTCAAAAGCTAGACCCTTATATCAACATCGATCCAGGAACCTTAAATCCATACGAACACGGCGAATGTTATGTAACCGACGACGGCGCTGAAACTGATCTGGACTTAGGACATTACGAACGTTTCTTAAATGTTCCTACGTCTCAAGCAAACAATATAACCACGGGTCGTATTTACAAGAATGTCATTGAGAAAGAACGTCGCGGTGATTATTTAGGTAAAACCGTACAGGTCATTCCGCACATAACGGATGAAATTAAAGACCGAATTCAAGAGTTAGCGTCCAACGGACAGTACGATATCGTTATTACGGAAATCGGCGGAACAGTCGGTGATATAGAGTCCCTTCCGTATGTTGAGGCGGTTCGTCAAATGATGTGGGAGTTTGAAGACGATTGTATTGTCATTCACCTAACCTTAATTCCTTATTTATCGGCGGCTGGTGAGTTAAAAACAAAGCCAACACAACATAGTGTTAAAGCATTATTAGAACTGGGTGTTCAACCCGATATTCTATGCTGCCGTACGGAACATCCGCTAGATATGGCGCTTCGCAAGAAGATTGCGCGATTCACCAATGTATCGATTAATGCAGTCATTGAAGCCAAGGATGCCTCTACGATTTACGACGTGCCTTTATTGATGCAAGCCGAAGAATTAGACATTGTGGTCTTGGATAAACTCGGGCTTTCAAAAAAACAAGTCCCTGATTTAACACATTGGAAAGATTTCTTAGATAAATTAAAAAACCCAAAACATCACATTGATGTGGCATTGGTTGGGAAATATGTAGAATTGAAGGATTCCTACAAATCTATTTCAGAAGCTCTTATTCAAGCTGGGGTTGCAAACAACACCAAAGTAAATGTACATTGGATCCAATCCGAAACCATCACCCCAAATAACAGCGCCAAAATCTTAGGCGATATGGATGGAATATTGGTGGCGCCGGGGTTTGGATCACGTGGAATTGCAGGGAAAATTGAAGCCGTACGATATGCAAGAACCAGCAACACCCCATTTTTCGGGATTTGTCTCGGAATGCAATGTGCCGTGATTGAATTTGCACGAAATGTTTTAGGACATACCGACGCTCACACGATGGAAATCAATCCGGAAACTGCCCATCCTGTAATTTCGATGATGGAAGAGCAAAAAACACTAAAGAATTTAGGCGGAACGATGCGATTGGGTGCGTATGACTGTCATTTAAAGCCGAGCTCGAATATCGCGAATGCCTACCATGCCGATAAAATAAGCGAGCGACATCGTCACCGTTTTGAATTAAATAATGACTATTTAGAAGCGCTAGAAGCAGCAGGGATGATTGCAACCGGGAAAAACCCTGAAACTGGATTGGTAGAAGTGGTGGAAGTACAAAGTCACCCGTGGTTTGTTGGGGTACAATTCCATCCGGAATATAAAAGCACAGTTGACAACCCACACCCACTCTTTACTGCATTTATCTTTGCAGCGTTAAAAAACAAATAATATGATGGATAGAAATACAACAATCGGGTTAATTCTCATAGGCCTCCTGTTAACGTTATTTACGGTGATTAATCAACCGAGTAAAGAAGATATTGCTAAAGCTAAAAAGGAACAAACCCTCAAAGAGAAATCTCAAGACAAAACAAATTCAGTCAACAAAATTGCTAAAAAGGGATCAATCAATCCGGAGGTTAATCAACAGAACCAACCCAAGCAAGTTCTTACCAAAAAACAAGATGCCAAAGCCAAGAAGGTAAACTTGGAGAATGAACACCTAACCGTAGTATTTAATTCTGAAGGGGCAAATGTAGAGGCAGTTTATCTCAAGAAATTTAGATCTTATGATAATTTTACTCAGAAGAAATCTGAGTCGCTTTGTTTATTTAAATCGGAAGATGCCCAAAATTTCATCGTGATTCCGGGAGTTCTGAGTACTAAATCTCTAATTTTTGAGCTTAACGAAAACCCAAAAGTTGATGGTGTTGAGTTCTCATACACCCTTGGCAAAAAACGAATAGAAGTAAATTACTCCATTAAAGACGACTATCGCCTGTCTTACGACTTAAAGCTTGAAGGTTTCACCCCCCTGGAAATGGATAAGGTACGCTTGAAATGGGCCATGAACTTCCGCAGAACAGAACGAAAGCTAAAAGAGCAACGACGAATCACAACGATTTGCTTTGAACAAAAAAACGATGGCTTAGATTATTTGAGTGAAACATCAGATGATTTTTCAGAAACAACGGATGACATCGAATGGGTTGCCTTTAAACAAAGTTACTTTTCGGCAATTCTTCACCCAGATAAAGGATTCAGAAAAGAAGACGGACGGTTTAACATTAAGAATTTTGGTGAGGGAAACAAGCGTGAGTTCACCAACATCAAGGCGATGACAACCGTACTTGCTCCTAATTTCGAGCAAAACAAAGCCTCATTTACTTGGTATTTTGGACCCAACGACTACAACCTCATGAACAGTTATGGGGAAGGATATGACGATATTCTAAATTACGGGTGGGGTCTATTTAGATGGATTAATCTTTATGCTGTTCAACCCATTTTTAACCTCCTCGTAGGAAACGGTATAGGGGCAGGTATTGCTATTTTACTTCTCACCTTGATTCTTAAGTTGATTTTAATGCCAATTCAGTGGAAGATGTTCGTCTCATCGGTGAAAATGCGGATACTTAAACCACAGGTGGATGAGCTAACAAAAAAATACCCAGATCAATCGGATGCCATGAAAAAGCAATCCGAAATGATGGCGCTTTATAAAGAATCCGGTGCAAGTCCGCTTGCTGGGTGTGTACCAATGCTTATTCAGATGCCTATTCTACTCGCCGTTTTCCGTTTCTTTCCCGCGGCTTTTGAATTGCGTCAGCAAGGCTTTTTATGGGCCGAGGATCTTTCGTCCTATGATTCCATTTGGGACTTTGGAGTTAATTTATGGCCCTACGGAGACCACATGAGCTTATTCACGCTACTGATGTCGGCAACTACCCTGGTATATACCTATTTGAATAGTGGTAATATGCAGCAACCAACCCAGCCGGGAATGCCTGACATGAAGGTCATGATGTATATTTTTCCGATTCTAATGATTTTCTTTTTCAATGATTACTCGGCTGGATTAAGTTACTACTACTTTATTTCAACCCTGTTTTCTATTTTATTGATGATCGCCATCAAGCGCTTTTTCGTAAATGAGGAAAAACTTAAAGTTAAAATGTTGGCGAAACAAGCGAAATCCGAAGGAGCGCCTAAGAAGAAATCTAAATTCCAAGAACGCTTAGAGGAAATGCAACGCAAATCCATTGAAATGCAAAAAAATAACAAGAAAAAGTAATATGAAGTTTTTTATCGATACGGCAAATCTCGCTGAAATACGTGAAGCCAATGACATGGGAATCTTAGATGGTGTAACCACGAATCCCTCTTTAATGGCCAAAGAAGGAATTACCGGTGCAAATAACATTTTGAATCACTATGTTCAAATTTGTAACATTGTAGATGGACCTGTAAGCGCTGAAGTGATTGCCACCGACTATGAAGGCATGGTGCGCGAAGGGGAAGCCTTGGCTGAATTACATCCGAACATCGTCGTTAAAATCCCAATGATCACGGAAGGGATTAAAGCAATAAAATACTTTTCACAAAAAGGAATTCCAACCAACTGCACCCTGATTTTCTCTGCCGGACAAGCTTTGCTGGCTGCAAAAGCAGGCGCCACATTTATTTCTCCGTTTTTAGGACGCTTAGATGACGTCTCCACCGATGGATTAAGCTTAATTCAACAAATCCGTACGATCTACGATAATTATGATTTTGGTACCGAAATCCTGGCGGCCTCTATTCGTCACCCCATGCACATCATTCATTGCGCCAGCATTGGTGCAGATGTAATGACTGGACCCTTAAGTGCAATTAAAGCGCTGGCAAAGCACCCCTTGACCGACATTGGTTTACAGCAGTTTTTGGCTGACCATGCCAAAGGGAATAAATAATGCTTTCCAAAGAAGAACGCCGACAGTATAATCAGCTTTTTTGGGATGGGTTCAAAAAGGAAATGCGCAGACATAACACGCAGCATCGAAGAGCGATTAATTGGCTGAAATACCCCACGGACATAAAGCATGTTTACTTAAGACTGCATTGCGACAATACTGGGGCTTATCTTAATTTTGATGTTCAGTTCAAAGATGAAGGCATTCGCGAAATTTTCTGGGAACAGTTAACAGAGCTTAAGCAAGTAATGGAAAATGCCACGGGAGACCAAGGCCGTTGGTTAAGAAATCAGATCGCAGACGAAGGCTTTGTGTTTGATCGCATCCAATGGAAAAACCACGATGTAAATTATTATACGCAAGAGGATTGGCCCGTAATTTATCAATTCCTTAAGGAACGGCTCCTTGCATTTGACTGCTTTTATCAAGAATTTAAAGAGGTGCTCATTCTTTTACTAGATTAAACTTACCTTTGCATCATGCGTATATATTTGTTTTCGATTCTTTTTTTAAGTTTTAGTTCTTTCGGTCAAGGCACCGTGATTTTTAATACAGACTTCCAACTCGGGATCCCTGGTAATTTCACCATGCTAGACCTCGACCAAAACACACCCAATGCACTAGTTTCCGAATTTAATGCGGCATGGATTTCAACGATTGATCCTGAAAATGCATTAGATACCGTAGCTGCTGCTACTTCATTTTTTGAAAATGCAGATACGTCTAATCGATGGTTAATTACTCCCGGGATTCAACTCGGTTCCTTCGGGAATTACCTGAAATGGAATGCGAAATCCCAAGATGCGTCCTATCCAGATAATTATTTAGTCTTACTTTCAACGACCGATAATCAAGCAAGTAGTTTTACCGATACGATCGCGTTTGTGACTGGAGAGAATTTCGAATGGACCTCACGGGAAGTAAATTTAACGGGACAAGGCTATGATAATGCGATGATTTATCTGGCCTTTGTGCTTCGAACCTTTGATGGTTTTAAATTGTATATTGATGACATTGAAGTTCGATCCATGGATAACACCAGCATTACTGAACTCAACTTGCCATTTCTAACCTGTTATCCCAATCCTGCTTCAAGTGTAATTCATTTGAATCATACATCAAGTGTTCAGATATTTAGTCCTACCGGAGCTTTAATGTATTCTGGGACCGATTTAGAGATTTCTGTTCAATCCTTTGCTCCTGGAATTTATATCATCAAATCAGAAGGATACTCCCCTACTCGTTTTATTAAAAACTGATTACCAACAGATTTTATTAAAATCATTTAAACGCGCCTTGCGTTCTTCAAGTTGGATATTATGTTTTTCAATGGCTGAGGCAGGAGTGGATTGAGAAAACCGATGATGCTCCATGTGTCGAATTTGAGCAACCTCTGTCAATACCCGCTGAAGGGCTTCCGAGAAAAATGCCGGTTTCAATTTCTCAAAAACTAAATCGATTGCAAATTCTGTTGGATGTACCCCGTCTTTTTCAAAAAATCGATAATCTCTAAATTCATCAATCAACAACTCATACGATGGGAAATATGCTGCGCTCATCGATGAAGTTACTACTTGGTGACACGCCTCAATTAAAATGGCCTTACTTCGACTATTCTCTACCAAGCCCTCCCGAACATGCCGAACCGGACTCACCGTAAATACTACATTCAAAAACGGATTATATTGATTTAATCGAGACAGCAATGTATGCAACGCATCCTTTATTTCAGTAAGACTTAACAAACGTTTTCGAAATTCGGTGGCAGGAATTTTATGACAATTAGCGACTAATAACCCAGTGGAATTTAATTCATAAATCCATGCCGTGCCTAGGGTTATAAATAAGGTATCCATGCGTTGAAATGCGTTGTGGGATTTTAGTCGCATGTCATCTACAACCCGCTTTAAATCATTCGGATTTTGGTGAACAAGTTTATGCGAAGTCTCCCAATAAAAACAGGTGTTTTCTGTAGAAAATAAGGTAAATTCTTTAGTTAAATCTATTGAGTCAAGTATCTGATTAGCAATGGATATTGGATTGTACGTAGTGCCGTAAGGGCTCATCCAAGCCTCCAGGCCATGATAACGAAAGCGTTGATGCATATGATCAGAAAAACAGCTTCCGATAAAACCAAAATCGTGTTCGAATGAATCTATTTGGCGTAATTCATCAATACGGACTTGGGTGAAGAATTGATCATACTTCATCGGAATTCATTAGATTTCTTGCATTAACTAAAGCGGAATCATTAATTACTTCGCCACTCATTAAACGCGCAATTTCAGTAACACGCTCTTCAAGGACTAATTCAGCCACGGAAGTTTCTATGCGTTGGTTGTTCTCTGTTTTTCTAACCACGAGGTGATGTTGAGCCTGCGCAGCCACTTGAGGTAAATGCGTAATGGCAAAAAGCTGTCTCCCCTGACCCATTTCCTTTAATAACTTACCGATTTTCTCAGCTACATCGCCTGAAACACCCGTATCAATTTCATCAAATAAAATACTAGGCATCTCCAACGTTGATGATATCAGTTGCTGCAAGAGCAACATTACACGTGATAATTCTCCCCCACTTGCTGCTTTTTGAATGGGAACAGGGAGCATACCTTTATTTGCTGAAAATAACATTTCTAAATCGATCATGCCTCGAGCATTAAGCGAAGTGGTTTCAGTTAGACGAAACATTAACTGAGCTCCGCTTAGTTTCAAGGAGTTCAACCCAGACTGAATGCGCTTCTCAATATTTGGCAATGCCTCTTTGCGAAGTTCATTTAAGGCCTTTGCGCTATTCCGCAGTGATATTTCTTGGTGCACAAGTACATGCTGCTCCTTACTTATGAATGCTTTCAATTCTTCCAATTCACTCACACGTCCTTCTAGCCTGTGTTGTAAATCTAGAAGTGCCTCTTGCGACGTTAAGCGATGCTTATTCAGTATGCGATTAAATTCATCTACTTGCGTCAGTATTTCCGCCTCATCTACTTCGGAGGTTTCCAACTGTTGAAGCACCTTCCCCGAAAGATAACTCAACTCAGAAAAGCGCGCGGATATTTCTTCTACTATCGTTTTAATCTCCTGAAGTGAGTTGATGTTGGACTCGTGACGTTCAAGCGCCTTTGCCAACCGAGATAAATCCTGAAGCATTGGACTTTCACTAATTGCCGTTAAGGAGCTGATGTCGGAAATCAAAACTTGATTCTCCTCCTTGAGTTCTAATTGCACAGATAACGCTTCATAGTCTATTGCATCGAGATTTAGCGCGAGAATCTCCGTTAGCATGAATTGTTCGTAATCCATTTTTGACTCGAGTAAACTCAATTCTTCTACTTTGAGTGTTAATGCATGATTACGCTTGATATATTCTTGATACCCACTTAAATAGGCATTGAATGCGGTTTGAGTACCACAAAGCGCATCTACTATGTAGAGTTGATATTCTTGGTTTTTAAGTTCCAAGGTGTTATACTGAGAGTGAATGATAAACAGCCGCTCCCCGATGGATTTCATGTCTTGCAAGGTAACAGGAGTGTCGTTTATAAATGCTCTTGATTTTCCATCCTTATGAATTTCTCGTCTCAAGATGACTTCTTTCCAAGGTTCGAGCGATCGCTCATTCAGCCATTGTATAATTTCAGGCCGAACATTGAAGTGAGCTTCCACGATGCTTCGGGTATCACTTGGACCAATCACGCCAAAATCTGCTCGTTCACCTTTAATTAATCCCAGGGCATTTAATAAAATAGATTTCCCTGAGCCAGTTTCTCCAGTTATTGCGGTATAACTTGGTTTGAAGTCTAGGGTAAGTTCATTAATCAGTACAAAATTCCGGATGATTAAACGCGTAAGCATTACTCTAGTATTTCTTGGTATATCGAAGAATTAGATGGGTCAATTCGTTTGAGCAGGGTAACAAAATCAGTTTTTTCTTTCAATTCGGAATCGGATAGTATTTTCTTTAACTCATCTCGTTTGCACAGCAGGTAGTTAACGACATTTGGTGAATTCGGCCTAACTTGAACTACTGGTGTGAGTTTAGAAAGTGCATCGTACAACGCTTTTTTTCCTTTAACCTTGTCCTCAAACATTTGATCCATTCCATTTCTGTGATACGAAAAATTGCATTCGCGTAGTGGTTCGAATGCCGCTTGCATGATATTGTCTACTAACCAAAAACGATTGCGTTTCCCTTGTTCACTCGATTTCCAACCGGGAGCGCCAGAATTCTGAGCATTAGAAACAATTTGTTGACATTCATTAAAGTACTTTGTTCCTCCCTTGGATGAAAAAGAATCATAGTCCATTCCCAAAATAAAATAGGCATAAAAAGCCATGATGGAGGACAGATTATCCCTATATTGATTTGGTGTGTAATTTATTAAGGTATTCCGTGCATATGAAAAACCTAAATCCTCGTCACGAAAATTAAATAATAAGGTATTGTAATTGGAATTAAATACAGGACGAGAAGCTTGAATTTGTATAGCCCCCGAGTATGTTCCTGGTGTAGGTATTTTATTGATTTGAAGTTGAATGTTACAATTAATCCGCTCTTCCGTCTTGAATTGATCTTTGGTCCATTGGGTATTATTCATTAATTCTGTCAGGACCAATTCCAACTCCTTGAAAATTTCTAATTCCGTGCTATTTACTTCTAAACTCGCTTCTTTGATAATGGAAACCTTACAATTAAGCTCTTGAGCCAAAAGCTGAGTGAAGGTAAAGCCTAGTAGTAAACATGCTATCAAATGCTTCATAGACGAATTCTTGTTATATAATCTACAATTCCTTGCGCAATTCTTGCTTTCGATGCCGTTGGCAACTCAAGGGAAAGTCCATTAACGTCGAAGATACGAACTTTATTGCTATCCGAATTAAAGCATTTTTCATTTTCTTCAATCACGTTTAACACGATCGCATCGGCATGTTTTCGGGATAATTTTTCCATGGCATTCTCTACAGCATTGTTGGTTTCCAATGCAAATCCAATGGTTCGCTGAGTGGCAGTCTTATGTTCTCCCGCCCACGCAAGGATATCTGGATTTTTAATCAGTTCAATGCTTAGTGCTTCATTGGTTTTTTTGATTTTTTCTTCCGCAGGATTGATCGGACGATAATCTGCTACTGCTGCGGAAAAAACACCAAGATTCATGTCTACCCAATGCTTTTGTACGGCTTCAAACATTTCCATGGCCGAAGTCACATGAATGGTTTGTACGCCCTTGTGTTCGATGCGAAGCACTGTGGGTCCGGTAATCAACGTAACCGAGGCACCTCGAGCCGCAAAGTTTTCAGCCAAGGCGAACCCCATTTTTCCGGAGGCGTGATTTCCGATAAAGCGCACAGGGTCGATGGCCTCATAGGTCGGACCTGCCGTCACTAATACCTGCGTATTTAAAAAATCTTGGTCTAAGGAAAGGTATTTGACAACGTCTTCAAATATAGTCGCTGGTTCGGGTAATCGCCCCTCCCCACTAAGTCCGCTCGCCAATTCTCCGTGGTCTGGGGGGATTACATGGACGCCATCCGCAATGAGCACAGAGAGGTTGCGTTTCACTGTTGGGTGTTGATACATTTCTAAATCCATTGCAGGGGATACGATCGTTTTATTTCGCATGGATAAATACACCGCAAGCAATAGATTATCACAAGCACCGGAAGCCATTTTTGATAAGGTGTTTGCAGTACAAGGCGCAATTAATAGAACATCGGCCCATTCTCCATATTCCACATGATTATTCCATTCACCAGTCTCTTTGTTCCAAAAGGCTATACCGACTGGGTTCTTAGAAAGTGTTGAAATTACTAGAGGGCTGACAAAATCTTTGGCATCTGGAGTCATGATGCAACGCACTTGCGCACCGGCATTAATAAACATACGGATTAACAAAGGAATTTTATAGGCAGCTATGCCCGCAGTAATTCCTATCAAGATACGCATTTTATTCCGCGTCTTCCTCTGGGTTTCTTAGATAGATTTTATCTTCTAATAATTCTTCAATTGCGATCGCCGTAGATTTTGGCATTTTCTCGTAATGCTTTGAAATTTCAATTTGCTCACGGTTTTCGAAAACTTCTTCTAGGCTTTCTGACGATGTGGCAAACTCTTGAAGTTTTTGCGTTAACTCTTCTTTAATTTGAGTGCTGATTTGGTTTGATCGCTTGGAAATAGCAACGATAGATTGGTATAAATTCCCAGTCTTCTCTTCCAAATAAACAACATCTCTTGTAATCGTTGATTTCTCTGCGTTAACGTTTTTATACTGCATGGATATTAGTTAAAATTCATAATCTGTCTGCCAAGGCTTTAACAAGGCCTTCAACGTATTTAAATATTCCGTGTTGGGATATTCAGATACAAAGTTACGATATCTTGTTATAGTTTCCTCAACTCGCTCCTTTTTTTTACTCTCAATACTGTTTATCGCCAAATAATACCCGTTGTAAACTGCTAAATATTGCACCTCTTCATCGTGGATCGATAAGGGATATTTACCGGTAAAAATATCTGCGAAGGAAACTGCTGCTTTAAAGTTCTCTGTTTTACTATATTGGAGCACTTTGTTGAAGTCTTTAAATTCTAGCTTGTACGAGAGGGCGTCCACGATCGAGTTACAAGAATCAATCAAGGGTGAACTTGGATACTTATCAATAAACGCTTGTACCGCATTGATGGCCGCATAGGTTTCAGTTTGATCCAAGGACCATTTCGGAGAGTTGTTCACGCTGCACATCGCAGTTAGAAAAAAAGACTCTTCACTTCTCAAGCTATATGGATAACGTTGCACAAACGAACCAAAAAAGTAACCCGCCATGTAATAGTCTTTATCTAAGTAATAGCTTTTTGCCATATGAAAATATGAAAATTCTCCATCCGCAGATTTAGGTGCATGTTGGTAAACTTGTTCATACAAAACAATGCATTTATCATAATCCCCTTGCTCGTGTAACTCATTAGCTAATCCGAATTTCGCGGTATAGTTATCCCCTTTAATTACTTCATTGTACGAAGAACAACCCAGGAGCGCAAAAAGTAGCGAACCAATAAAAAGTACTCTCATTTTATTTAACCCTCAAATTTTTACCAATAGTTAAAGTGCTACTGGGACTTAAACCGTTTAATTTACACAATACAGAAACTGTTGTGCCGTATTTTGCTGCAATTCGTGTAAGGGTATCCCCTGATTTTATTTGGTAGTATCTTTTTTGACTTGCCGGAATCACTGGTTTGACCACGGGTGCAGAAACAATGGCCACTTGATCAATGGCTGATGTGCTTGTTCCATTGTTTTGAAGGGCATATTGATCCGCAGAAAGCACTTCAAATTCACCTGAAGGTTTCGCTCCGGGACGAAATAATGCACGATGGAGAAAAAAATTCTCTTTCCGCAATATTTTATGATCAAAATCTATAATTTCCTCCGGATTAATCGCGGCATCATAGAAACGAACCTCCATATGTAAATGTGGGCCTGTGGATCTACCCGTATTTCCACCCAATCCGATGGGATCTCCTACGTTCACCTCTTGATTTGGAGCTACTAAAAACTTGCTTAAATGTGCATAAAAGGTTTCTAAACCATTATAGTGTCTAAGAATCACTAAATTTCCAAAACCTCCATCGTTGTATTTTGCATAGCGAACTTTACCAGAAAACATGGCGAAGATGGTATCCCCAACCGACAACGCCAAATCGATGCCATTATGATAGCGTCCGCTTCTCGGGCCATACCTAGAATTTACTTTGATTTTTCGCATCGGAAAACAAAAGTCCATCGTCCCGTCAACAGCTGCCTCATTTAAACATAACCAAATCGTATCGGTCATCGCGGTTAAATCATTTCCCTTTCCGGTATATACCACGTCGTTTCTCCACGCTTGTCTTAGTGGAATGGAATACAAATTTACAATTGAATGTATTCGTGGATTAAGTATGCCGTTAAAACTTGGATCTGTAGCTATGCTCCATGTTTGATCTTCGTGAAGAACCAATTTTCCCTTGGGTGTATCCAGCGTATCAACGGAAGGTTGCGCAAGCGTCACTGCAGAAATTAGCAATGAAATAAAAAGAAATATGCGATTAAATAAATGCTGCATTCCTTACAAATATAAGGGAAATTGCCTAATTCTCCTTAATATCTGTAACGTTAAGGTTATAAAATAGCGATTCGTTTGGTCCGACCATCTTGCCGTAGCCCCTTACCCCATAGGCTTGCGTTGCATCTAGCAACACAAAAACTTTTTGTCCTTTTTTAGCATTTTTTAGGACCTTTCTTAAGCCTGGAACCACGTTTTTTTGCCCCAAGGCATAACGCAGGGGTAGTTTTCGTTTAAACGAATTTTGAACTTCAGCTTGATTTTTAGAGCTCACAATCGCATGATAGTAGATTTCTTTCGATTCAGAGGCATCAAACGAGGTCGCCACTCCTTCATCAAAAGTCCATGTTTTAATTCCATCCTGGTTAAATTCCGGGGAAACCTTGGCAACCACCTTAACATAGATCCAAACCGGACTTTTGCTAGGCACGATGGTGTTGAACCCTTTGGCGCCATAGGCAAGTTCCGCTGGTACTTCTATTTTCGCGAAATCCCCTACTTTTAAATGCTTTAACGCTAAATCCCATCCTTTAAATTGCATGTTATACCCCACCATATATGGAATAAATGGAAGCTCCAAGCGATTGTTACCGTCAAATATTTTTCCATCTGGCAAAGAAACCCTGTAATTTATTAAACAGACATCTCCATCTTTTAAGGTTGGATTTTTCTTGAATGATTCAAAAAACCATTTAACAGTTAACCCATCCTCAAAATGACGGGTATTTTGAATATTCTTTTTATCAAAATCTTTAAGCGCGTTATCGGCTGCTGGCTTTTCGTGGCCCTTCTTTACCTGCGAAATACGCTCTTTCTTAGGTACAATTGGCTTCAATGGCTTTTTTGTTTCCGAGCTACACGCCGCCAAAGTAAACCCTAACAATATGAGAATCAATTTATTCATTGTACATCAATTAATGCGACATCCAGCACTAAAATGGCTAAGGGGGGGATATTCGCTAAGTCTCCAACTAGGCCATGCGCTAAATGATTTGGCAAGATTAATCTGGCTCGCTCCCCCGTCCTCATTAGCTTTAATGCTTCATTCAACCCTGATTCTTTGTCGTTTCGATCAATGGGAATTTCATCATACACATCTGATTCAGTCGCATAACATTGAGTACCGTCCAAAAGACCCACACTAAGTATTATTGACGCAGTTTTCCCTGGCCGACCTAATACTCCTTTTGGATTGGGTTGAACTATGGCGTATCTTAATCCAGATTCCGTGGTACGAATATTTTTTTTCAATGCTTGATGCTGTTCTAAATATAGAGAAATCGATAATTGCTCTCGTTCATTAACCTCTTTATGGTAAGAAACCGAATGGTCTTTCGACCAATCCTTGGGCATTTCCTTATCTTTTTTTACAGGTTGCGCGCATCCAACCAAGAATAATATGAAGAAAAAACGAATTGAAATCATTCTTGATGAAATTTTGCCTGCATTAAACTTGTAAGCTTTGAAATGGTTACTTCCATTGAATCAAAACTGATTCCTCCAGCGGCATATTTGTGCCCCCCACCATTAAAGTGTTGCTTGGCTAATTCGTTGATAAAGATTTCATCCTTTGAACGAAAAGACATTTTAATACCATCCGATTTTTCTTGAATTAATACCCCCACTTTTATGCCCTCCAAGGACAAAATCACGTTTACTAAGCCTTCCGTATCGCCAGCTTTGTAGTTGAATCGGTCCAGTTCCGCGCGAGTAAGAGAAATATAGCCCACCGGACATGACTTGTCTTGGTTGTTTAACAGTACAAGTTTCTCGCTTATGGCAAAGCCGCGCAATTGCAATTGATCGATTCGATTGTTATCAAAAACATCCTGGTGAATCTGCCAATGTCTAATTCCTGTATGTATCAACTCAGACAAAATTTGATGAGTTTTCGCATTAACCGAAGGAAATCTAAATGAACCAGTATCTGTCATGATTCCTAAATATAGAGACCGAGCCACATCTTGATTCACAGCATGGGTATAGTCCATCCCCTGAATACATTCATAAATCAACTGACAGGTCGAAGTATTGCTAATATCTGAGATCATGATATCAGCAAAGGGCTCTGGCTCTGGATGGTGATCAATCATCACCTTTATGCCTGAAAACTCTTCGATTAACGTATGCATTTCACCCACCCTACTCGGCGCATTAAAGTCCAAGCAAATCAAAACCGACGCTTCTTCAAAACGGGCCTTTACAGCATCCGGATCCTCGCTGAAATACAGGCAATCCGTATGCGCCATAAATGGCATAAGCGTGTCCGAAGGTAAATCAGGTAACACCACCTTTGCGCTACACGATAAGTTTGAAAGAAAATGATAGAATGCAGCGGTACTTCCAACGGCATCTCCGTCGGGAGATTTATGGGCAAGTATAATAAATCTATTCGAAGGTTCTAGAAGCGATTTTAACTGATTCAGTTCATTTGTCATGCGCTAAAATTACTCCTTTTTCTGCATTTGAGCGTCCTCTTTCGCATCTTGCTCCATGATTTTCGGAGCATCTTTCTTATTTTGAAGATTATCCAAAAGGTCTTCAATTTGAGACATCGAAAGTGACTTGGCTATAATCTTTTTATCCTTATCTAAAACAAATACTTTTGGTGTGGAATATATATCATAGGTCGCCTGATAATTAAGTGATTCGAGGGTAGTCGGCTTTCCTTGTTCCCCAGGGTAAACTGGGACTAAAGACTCTGGCTTCTCTTTGGCGATTTGGTATAACTTATCAGTGACTGCTAAATTAAGGAAGTCTAATTTATTTTCGCGAATAAATTTTTTCCAAGCTTCAAAATCCTTCCCAATGGCCTTACCAACAGAATAAACCTCAACGTTTCTAGCTTTCAATTTTTCTTTGTACAACTTAGCAAGTTTCGGAGTAATGGTTTTACAGTGACCACATTCAGGATCCCAAAAATAAAGGATAGTGTACTCCGCTTTTAATTCATGTAGATTCACCCATTTCGTATCGGATGTATCTTTTAAAATTAATTTTGGAGCTACTTCTCCGATGCAAATTCCCATTTTAACATCCAAATCTTTGCACAATTCCTCGTATTTGGATTCGTCCACCCAAAATGAAGGGTGCTTGCCTTCTGCATTTTTTGAGCAATAATAACGATCGAGCATGTGGTAATATACTTTATCCATGCCCATTTGCTGACTCTTTCCAAAGGTTTGCGTAATCCACCCCACGCAGTATTCGAACGTTCTCGATTTGGGATTTAAGCGGTCACAAAATTTGAACGCGTGATAAATAACTGTATCCCAATGTTGAATCATCATATTCTTACTGAAATAATACTCCAACTTGTTGTGAAAAATCGGGTTGTTCGCTAAACGCTCATCCAATAAATCTACGTTGTCCCAATAGTGCTCTCTAAAATAATTAAATTGGAAGTTAGAATCTGTTATTTTTCCTGTATAGTCTTTCGGAGCATCTGGAATTTCAACATCAATAGACATTTTTACAATCTTGGAAACAAGTAAGTTCGAATTGGTTGACATGAGGTTCCGTTGATAGGTTAGCACGTCTTTGTTTATGAGATCCATCTTCTCTCCTAATTCTTTGTATTCCTTATCCCCAGATTTAAATGCTGCTCGCTCCTCTCCCATTTTCCCTGCAGCCGTTTTCTTTTCAGTGATGAAATTTACATAGGGAATAAAAACCTTGTTTTCTTCAGACTTTTTTATCACTAAATTTTTGGTGTACTCAGAGCCATTGGAGCCAGTTGTCTCTAACCAGATTTCTTCATTATTATAAATGAATTCAAAATACTGTTGACCGGGTAAAAGCAATCCTAAAATACCAGGTTTTTGTTTGGCTCCATTAAAAACCACCTCACCATTCTTCATTTGAGCAGTATCGGCATAGTAGAGTCCTTTCCCGAAATACTTTATGAGATGAACTGTAGTGTCTTTCTGACCTGTTACTTTGATTCTAATCTTTTGTGAAAATGTTACTTGTGACAAGAGTACAAGCACAAGCGTTAAGGTTAAAAGTCGCGTAATTTTCATGAGTATTGAGTTTTATATCCGTAAATGTCGATTAAAATTGCAAAAGTCAGCGGTTCATTAACATTTTTTTAACCAACCAAAGATAACGACTTCCCGCTTATTCTGAGATTTCTTGTTCGGATATGAATTCGATTGCTTGTTCGAAAACAGGGATATTCGAGTATGGGTTCAATGCATGAATGTGCTCATATTGATTTAGCCAAGTAATTTGACGTTTCGCGTAATTCCTTGAATTTTGCTTAATTTTCTCGATAACATGTGAGATGCTGGCCCCTTGGTTTCGCAAATCCCACTCTTTATACCCGACAGTATTAAACATTGCAAGTGCCCTACACGCTGACAACGAATCAACCTCAAATTCTAGGCCCATATCTATCATTTGATCCACCCGCTCGTTTATACGCAGGTAAAGATCATCCCTTTTCCATTGTATATAGAATCTACATATTGGAAATAAGGGCGATCGATTTTTATGTTGAAAATCAAGAATAGATTTCCCAGAACCTGCTTTAACTTCAATCGCTCTAATTAATCTTCGTGGATTTTGAATATCAATCTGCTCGTAGGCTCGTAGATCAAGCGCCTTCAATTCTTTCTGAAGTTCATCAATACCTTTTGACGCATAAATTCGAGACCAATTTTCTTGAATCTGTGGATAAATGGGCACTTCATCTATACCATAGATAAGGGCATCCGTAAATTGGGAAGAACCACCTGTAATAACTACGGAACCTTTCGTTTGAAAAAGATGTGCTAGTACTAGTTTCGCTTCATTCATAAAATCTGCCACATTCATGGGTTCATGCACGGATCTATTATTTATGAAATGATGTGGCACGAGTGAAAGTTCCTGTTCACTCGGTTTGGCTGTCCCAACGTTCATTTCTTTATAGAACTGACGAGAATCTGTAGAAATGATTTCTGTTTTCAGATATTGCGCCAATTGAATTGCGAGCGTTGTTTTTCCCGAAGCGGTTGGACCTTGTATGATATAAATCATGGGAATTATCGAACTTTCCAACTGAGGTAAATCTGATAGACCAAATTGGCATATCTATGCGCGTGCCCATGATATGCACCAAATCTCACTACTTCATCGGTATGGTATTTTGCCATTGAAAGGTTGTTAACCATGAGTTGAACGTTTCCGTCCCACACTAAGGGATTCAGTCCATATTTCTTAGCTAAGCGCTGAGCATCGTCGATGTGCGCTTTACCTGCATTGTAGGAGGCCAAGGTGAATTTAATGCGCTGTTCTTTGCTAGGGATTTGGCTCCACGACGCATAGGCGTTGTAAAGTAATTTCATTCCTGCGTTGATTTGTTGCTGAGGTGTTGAGTGTATGGATACGCCATATTTACGTCCAATAGAAGGCATGAATTGCATCATCCCAAAAGCTCCACCGCCTCCTACCGCGGTAGGATTAAATCTAGACTCTTTAAACGATACAGCCGCTAATAATTTCCAATCCCAATCGTATTTTTCGGCGGCTGCCTTGAATAAATTGTCGTAAGGAGACAGGGCGCCGTTGCGGAACTTTGGAATTAAGTAACGCTTCATATTAATAGGAAGACTTACACCGAAGTAATAATTTTTTAGAAATGAGATGTCTGCACGAAATTCTACACCCCTGATGTATGCATTAAGCTGATTTAAAAATAAACTATCCGAGGCTAAGAGTCGAAACTTTGATTGAACCAACAAGTGGGTTTCTTTGATGCCAATTAAGGAGGAGCTAAAGCGTTTCCATTGTCTTCCTGACATTGCATGTAACATCGGATAAGCGCCAAACATGACACCTGCCAGCTCCTTTGGATTCGCCGGTAGCGTTCTTGAAACAATCGGATAGGAGGTCAACCGCTTATCTGATGTGGTTAAGGAATCGTGCATGGATGGGTCTAGAAATAAATTTCCTTCCTCTGCTAAAAATTTTTGATAAACCACCGATTGATCCGCACATACAATTAAGCGAAATGGAACACCCGACTCCTCCGAAAACCTATTTAAAAAGTCAATAGCGAATCCGGTTGTATCTTTATCTGTAATGCGAAGGAAACATGAATCTACTGAGGCCAAAAACAACAGAGTGTCTATTTTAGCAATCGAACGGTCTTGTTTTTTAACCGTAGGTTTAGATGCTTGCCGGCAACTGAGGATGAAAGCTAACACCAAAATGAACGAATATAGAATGTTGTTCATGGCAAACAAATATCGAATAATCCGTTGATTTAAAAAAATTTAGTCTGTTAATCTTTGAGATTCAAAAAAAAAATATAAAATTTAACCCTTATAATTTTAAGCACATGAGTGATCAGAATGAAATTTATTCAAAAGTAGTTAGAGCGGGGAAACGCACCTATTTTTTTGACATCAAGGCCACCAAGGGAAATGATTTATACATTACACTAACGGAAAGTAAAAAATCATTTGGTGAAGACGGATTCGACAATTATCAAAAACATAAAATCTTTTTATATAAAGAGGATTTCGAAAAATTCAAGGAAGGGCTGGATGATGTGTTAACAAAAATTGAAGAGTTAAAAAAATAAATTAACTTGTCCAATTAATTATTATTTCTATCTTTGCGCTCCAATTATGGGAGTTTAGCTCAGTTGGTTTAGAGCATCTGCCTTACAAGCAGAGGGTCGTGGGTTCGAATCCCTCAATTCCCACTTTCAAAAAAGCACTGTCGAAAGATGGTGCTTTTTTCGTTGCAGGACGTTTTCAGTTTACTCAAAAAAGGAAGGGAATGAAAAAAGGACTGCCTGAGCGTAGCGAAGGAGTGCTTTCATCCACTGCACGTCGGGACAACGGGTTCTGTAATCCCCCAACTCCCACTCTGTGTATATCTGCTGGGTAAAAAAAGACAAACCGATGGATTGATTCCGGATTAACTCGAATGTGCCTTCGTTTTTTAACAATATTTTAAACTTTTGTTAATAACTTTTTAGTGGCTTTTTTGAATTAACGAAAGGCATCCAATATATTTATAGCACCTATAACCTATTTTATGAAAAATTTATACAAAAACTTTGGAGTTTTTTCGGCTGTTTTAATAGCTTTTGTGCAGCAACTTTCTGTGAGTTACGCACAATGTGTTGCTCCCACCCCCACATCCAATAATGCATCTATCACGTGTGGTCAATCGACCATATTAACCGGTAGTGGAGGAACTAACTACACTTGGTATTCCAATGCCTTAGGAACCAATCAAGTTGGTACAGGCGCAACGTTGGCAACCCCGACATTAAGCACCACAACTACGTATTATTTACAAAATATGACGGGTTCTGCTGCCAATGTTTTTAACATAACCTCATTATCCTCTGTTGGCGCTACTTATTATGAGCACAATACCTACACTGGAGATGATCGCGGTGGAATTGCTGTTACGCAACAATACTGTTATGTTACCGGAGATCAAAATACTGCAAGGTATGATATGCCAAATCTCACAAATCCGGTTTCGTATACTCGAAGAGATGGAATCGTAAGTGATATGTTTGGTGCTGGAACGCTTTACACATTGTGGAATAATTTAAGCAATACTGATCCCATAGGTACTTGTACTCCATTCACGTTGAATGCCATGCGTACGCTAAATAATGACTGCTCCTTAGGAAATACTATTATTCCCCTTTCTCAAACTATAGCTATGGGTTCTTGTAACGACATGGCGATCTTCAATGGAGTTGGATTTGTTGTAGTTTTCACCGGGAGCGGTGGTAGTCCTGCTAATACGTTCTATCGAATTGATTTGCCTTCAGGTACAGTAACCCAAATGGGAACATTTGCGCTTACAGCAACTTTTACTGAGAATTGGTCTAGATGGGGTGTTGCAGAATTTGACGGTGTAAATTATTCAGTAGTTTACGTTCAGAATAGTTCAACCATTAGTAGAATGAATATGGCTACGGGTACAATTACCGTTGTTCAATCATTTGCAAGCCTAAGCGATATGGCAAACATTACATATTCTCCGTGGGATAGCCGTTGGTATTATCATCATGAAGGCGGAAGCCAGTGGGGTGGTATGGATGAAAGTATTGGTTACTTAACAGGAACGCACAATAGCGTTGCAGCTAATGCTTGCTACTCTCCGCTTGTACCAGTTACAGTGACGGTGAATTCAAACATTACACCCCCTACTGCAGCACCTGCAACAATAAATTGTGGTCAAACCGCGAATTTAACAGCTTTAGGCGGAAATGGTGGTTCATATACATGGTATTCGGATCCTGCAGGAACGCAAGTGCTAGGATCAGGTTCCACATTCACTACACCATCATTAGGAGTAACAACAACATATTATGTAGCCTCAACAAGTGGTCAAGGCGCAGGCTCAACCTTTAGTTTCTCCAATGCAAGTGCAACTGGCCCGAATGGTCCTGCACAAGCTCAAATAACAGCTGCTTATGCAGGATCAAACTTAGCCAATAATGTCACTATTAATACGCAGGGGATTCAGGAATGGATAGTTCCGATGTCAGGAACCTATCAAATTCAAGCAAATGGTGCTCAAGGCGGTGGAAATGGTGGACTTGGAGCCCGCATGCAGGGAGAATTCAGTTTAACCCAAGGACAAAAATTATTTATTGTTGTTGGTCAACAAGGGAATGGTCCTGTAGATGCCAATGCTTGTGGCGGTGGTGGAGGTTCCTTTGTTACTACAGGAGCGGGTTCACACACTACTTCTACTGCACTTATTGCAGCTGGTGGCGGTGGTGGACAAAGTCCTCAAGTTGGGAATCCAGGATTAACTACGAACAATGCAGGTCAAGGTGAAAATTGTCAGCCTGGTGGTACCGGAGGTAATGGAGGAGCAGATGCATCAGGATGCGGAAGTGGTGCTGGTGGTGCTGGAGGCTTTTTAAGTGATGGCGCATCAGGTGGTTCATGGGGATCTCAACGAGGTTTTGGTTTTATTTCTGGAGCAGCCGTTGGCGGTAGTTCAAGTTCCGGTTCTCGTGAAGGTGGATTCGGTGGTGGAGCCGGAACCCATTCCAATAATACCGGCGGTGGTGCTGGTGGAGGTTATTCCGGTGGTTCTGCTCCTTATCATGGCTCAAATTTTGAAGGCGGCGGAGGCGGATCGTTTAATAGCGGTACAAATCAAGTGAATACACAAGGGATTAACTCCGGCCACGGAAGTGTCATTATAACATCAATGACTCCGATGTGTGCATCAGCTATCGTACCTGTACTGGTTACGGTGAATTCAGTTGGCTTGCCAACAACTTCAAATGTAACCGTAACATGTGGACAAACTGCAACCTTAACCGCTTCTGGAAATGGGACAATTTATTGGTATTCTGATGCTCAAGGAACAACTCAAGTTGGAACTGGCGCAACCTTTACTACACCGCAACTTTCTAATAATACAACGTATTACGCAAGCCTTGCTTCAGGAGTTTGTGGAGGACAAAATGTTCCTGTAACCGTGACAGTAAATCTTCCAGCCGCTCCAACAGCGAATGGTGTTACTGTAACCTGTGGGCAAACCGCAGTATTAACTGCTTCAGGTGGAGGGTTAAATAATTATGTGTGGTATTCTAATGCTGCTGGATCAAATCAATTAGGGACGGGAGCTACATACACTACTCCGTCAATGAGTTTAAGTACAACGTACTATGTATCATCAGGAATTGTTTCCAATGCGCAACCTGTAACTTTCGCGTACACAGGAAGCTCTCAATCTTATACTGTACCAGCTGGTGTTACATCACTTACCGTTGATGCTTCTGGTGCTGGCGGTGGAATTTACCCAGGAGGAGTCGGTCAGGCTGGTGCTGGAGGAAGAATGTTAGCAACTATTGCAGTTACTCCAGGACAAGTTTTAAATATTGTTGTTGGTGGCGCTGGCGGTAACAGTCAATATAACCGAAGCGGTAGCGGCGGTGGAGGTTTTTCAGGAGTTCTTAACGCTGCCAACAATCATTTGGTTTCTGCCGGAGGTGGTGGCGGTGCAGCCGGTAATGAAAGTTGCCCACAAGTTGGGAACGGTGGTGCTGGTGGTGCATCAGCAGGAACTACTGGTTCATGTGGACTTGGAGGTGCTGCAGGAACTAATGCGGCTGCTCCTGCCGGTGGAACTGGCGGAACAGGTAGCATTCCAGGTGCTGCTGGCACGGCTGCTGGAGGAGGAATTGGAGGAGCAACTCCTAACGATTTCGGAACTGGTGGTGGCGGTGGTGGTTACGGTGTAACCGCAGCAGCATCCCAATACGGATCATGTGGAGGAAATTCTGGTGCAGGTGGATTTGGTGGAGGTGGTTCCGGAGGAACTGGTGGCTGTGGCGGAACACAAGAAAGATTGTCAGGCGGCGGCGGTGGTGGCGGCGGATACACCGGTGGTGGTGGTGGTACTTCTACCCCTGGTTGTGCAAGCTGCGGCGGTGGAGGCGGTGGAGGCGGTAGTAATTTCGCTATTGCAACGGCCTCAAATATCACAAGTACTGTTGGTGGCGGTGCTGCATCTCAAGCGAATGGCACCGTAATCATTACTCCTCTTAACGCGAGCTGTCAATCTGCCCTTGTTCCAGTACTTGTTACTGTTAACAGTAATATTACTCAACCTACAGCGCTGGGCGCTTCAATCGCATGTGGACAAACAGCTACATTAACTGCTACAGGTGGTTCTGGAACTGGATACACATGGTATACTGATTCTACAGGTTCAACAACTTTGGCTACTGGTGCAAACTATACTACTCCATCCTTAGGAATCACTACAACCTATTATGTAGCATCTACTACGGGTGCTGCTCCGGGGTCTGTATATACTTTTACCAATGCTGGGTCAACAGGACCGATTGGACCGACACAGGCTCAGGTTAATGCTGCCTATGCGGCAACTAACTTAGCAAATAACGTAACCATTAATACGCAAGGGATTCAAGAATGGGTTGTTCCTCAAGCAGGTACATACCAAATTCAAGTCAATGGTGCTCAAGGCGGTGGAAATGGTGGACTTGGAGCACGCATGCAGGGAGAATTTAGTTTAACCCAAGGACAAAAATTATTTATCGCAATCGGACAGCAAGGTAATGGTCCTGTAGGAGTAGGAGCTTGCGGAGGTGGCGGTGGTTCATTTGTCACTACGGGTAATGCTACATACACTTCATCAACGTCATTAATTATTGCTGGTGGCGG
>Ga0247843_1003604_pt1 | contig 24908 bp, 14 predicted proteins | sample LaCruzMarch2017__FD_192420 | JGI IMG/M metagenome (GOLD analysis project Ga0247843, IMG submission 192420) | Freshwater microbial communities from meromictic Lake La Cruz, Castile-La Mancha, Spain - LaCruzMarch2017_8m | ecosystem: Environmental > Aquatic > Freshwater > Lake | place: Spain...
CACTAATGGTGGCCTTTCGTTTGAGTGGGTTTGTTGCTTCGTAACCACACTCTCACCCAGGCAGAAGGCCGCCGCCAGCTCCTGCCACACCTCGCTTCAGCCGTTGTTTATGAAACTACGGGGTCAACAGTGCGCGCCTGCTCGCGCGGCAGCAGATCGTGACAGCGGGAGTACGGCTGGCAACGGTGCTCAAGAAGCTGGCTGCAGCTAACTGATCAGCGCATTGCAGCCATATCTCTAGTTCACAGATGAACCAATCCAAGCCCCAGACTGTTCATCCCCCGCTTGGCCTCTGCCTCGCTGCATGCATCCTGCTTTTGCCGGGCTTGGCTGGAGCGCAGGCCACGGCTTTTTCAGACTCATTCGCGACGAGCCAAGGCACCGTTTTCACGGAGATAAACGCGATCGGCAGTTCACCTTGGTCAGTGACACGATCTGGCGCAGACATGGGGGCGCGCATTGACGGCGGTGTGCTGACGTTGACGAACGACGCCACTGGTGCAGCCAATGCGAACGGCTGGGTTTTTGCCTCCACCGCCACGGCTGCGTTCATGTCGCCGTTCGCGACCACACTCTCATCAAACCCAGGTCTGGTGACGTGGGAACTCAACATGCGGCAGATTCGCGCTGATCCCTCCGGCTTCGCGTCCGCAAACAATTATGGAGTGGCCTTCATCCTCGGCGGCACAACCACGACAGCGGCCACTGCAGGCCAGGGCTATGCGCTGGTTTTGGGACAAAACGGCAGCACGGACCCGATCCGGCTGGCGACTTATAGTGCCGGTCTCCAAAGTGCTGGCGGCCTCACCAACATCATCACCGCATCGGCTGCGCTCACGGATGTGGGTGCAGAGTATCTAAGCCTGCGCGTCACCTTTGATCCCGCCACAAGTACGTGGACGTTGTTAGGCCGCAGCGATGGTGCCTCCGCCTTTGCTGATCCCTCCTCTGGCACGCTGACCACACTCGGAACGGTGATAGATACTACATTCGTGAACACCGCCCTTACCGTGATGGGCGGCTACTGGCAGGGTTCCACTATCGCCAGCCAGACTGCACAGTTTGACAACGTCAAGGTGGCTGTGACCGTCGCCGCTGCTCCGATACTTTACTGGGACGGCAATGGAGACATCGCAGGGGCGGGGCCGACCCCCGTAGGCACCTGGGGCACCGATTTGTTTTGGTCGGCAAGTGCCGACGGCAGCGTGACGACGACGGCTTGGATGGCGGGTGTTGACGCAGTGTTCTCAGCAGGCACTGATGCCGTTAACCCCTTTGCCGTCTCTGTTTCCGGCACGCAGTCGGCGCGTAGTCTGAGCTTTGAGGAAGGTAACGTCACATTGTCTGGTGGGATCATTGAGATTACCGGGAGTGTTCCCAAGATCACAGTTGCTACAGGCGCGGCGGGAACCATCGGTTCCACGCTAGCAGCCACAGTGGGCCTGACAAAAAGCGGTGCGGGTGTGCTGCGGCTCGAAGGCGCGAATGTGGGCCTGTTTGGCATGAGTCTCGGCGACGCATATGCCACACCAGCCACTGGGGGCGAGATCGTCATTACCAATAAAGATGCGCTCGGAACTGCGGACACGGACGGAACTGCGGGGGCACCCGTTGTGTATTCACAGTTCCAGATGAACTACGGCACGCTGACCGCCACCACTGCGCTCACGGGCCTCAATGCTATACCGAATGGAGTCAGCCTCGCAGGCCGTCTAGCCGCGCCTGTGGCTTTCGCGGGAGAGTCCATACAGTTCGTTGGCGATAGTTCATTATTCGCCGCTAGCGGTAGTAGCGGCGACATCGTGGTGAACGTCAACAACCACACCACCATCGCTGGCGCAGTTACGCCGACGGGCACAGGCAGCATTTCTGGCCTCTCCATCGGCGGCACGGGCAGGCTGACTTTCGCTGGCACGCTGACCGCGCTGACCACTGCGTTGAAGCTCAGAGACAGTGTGACGGTGGAGATCAATACCGCCGAGGTCAGTAGCCTCGGCGTCCCCGCCGCCCCGGTGCATACGCTGAGTGCAGGCACCGCACTCGCCATCGGCACAATCGGCAGCACCACCAGCGTCATCGCTTACGGTGGGATACATGCTGCGGCGGACTCCGTGCTGCGTTTCGACATCGGCGGGACCACCCGTGGGGCTGCCGTCAGTGGATACGACGCACTGATCTTGGCAAAGCCCACCACCGCTTCGGCAGGTGCCATTACTTTCGCGGGCTGGATTGAGGTGTCTCTCATCAACGGCTTCTTGCCAGTAGCCGGACAGAGCTTTGACCTGCTGGATTGGGATGCCAGCCTCACGCCCGACTTTACCAGTCTCACTTTCCAGTTACCTGACATCTCCGGCACAGGACTGGCCTGGGTCACGACCAGCTTTACCACAGATGGAACCATCTCCGTCATCACTGACAATCCCATCACCAGCGTCACCATCGCGCGCGTTCCCACGACGAACCCGTTGTTTGTTGGCGATAGTGTGACCTTCAATGTCACTGCCGTGACCGGGGGCATCGCGCCGTATGTCTATCAGTGGCGCAAGGGCGGCACGATCATCCCCAGTGCCACGAACAGCTCTTACACCATCGCCAGTCCCACCGTGGCGGACACTGGTGACTACGACTGCATCGTTAGCAAGACTGGTGGCAGTAGGGGCAGCAATGTCCTGCCGCTGGTCGTGGTGCCCTTGACGCCAGAAATCACGCTCGAACCAGTTTCACGAATGCTCCACACCGGTCAGCCACTCACTCTAACCGTCACGGCTACCGGCAAACCATCTTTGAAATATCAGTGGAAGAAAGAGGGCATCAATATCGCTGGAGCCACCAGTGCCAGTTACAACATTACTGCGGTAGCGCTGACGCACGCCGGATCCTACACCTGCGAGGTTTCCAGCACCGCCAGCACTGTCAAAGACACCAGCGCCGTGGTGCAGGTCGGCGTGGTGGAGAACAGCACTGTGACCGAGGTGTTGGCCCCCGGTGCCACCACCACCTTGAAGCTGAGCGCGGCAGGCAACGGTCACGCCTTCCTCTGGCGCAAGGATGGTGGCAACCTCCCTGCCGACGGCTCCTTCAGCATCTCCCCTGATGGCAAAACACTGACGATCAGACCGACCGCCGTCTCCCACAGCGGCACCTACACCTGTCAGGTCATCGGCCCGGGCGGTGTACTCATCGGTGGCACGACCACATTAAAGGTCTTCGACACCAAACCAGAAATCACCCAACCGGTGGTGATGCCGCGCGGAATTATCAGCGGCACCTACCTGTACGATATTCCCATCAGCGCCCTGCCGAACAAGGCTCCCACCGCGTTTACAGCCACCAACTTGCCAACTGGCCTGACTTGCAATCCCAAGACTGGCCGCATCTCCGGCAAGCCTACAAAGTCCGGCATCATCACGGGCATCAAGCTCAGCGCTTCCAACTCTAAAGGCAAGGACGAGGTGACTGTCACGCTGACCATTGATGCCTTTCCCGCCAATCTCGCTGGTGTCTATGCTGGCCAGGTACCGCGGCAGGCCGTGCTCGGCAGCAATCTAGGCGGACGCTTTGACATCACCCTCAGTTCGATAGGCGGCATCACTGGCAGCCTGACCCTCGGCACCCTCAAGTATCCGCTCGTAGGCGCTCTGGAAGTGGACGTTAATGCCGTGCTGCTCCCTTCCGCCACGCTCACCATCAAGCGCACCGGCACCCCGCTGCCAGCACCGTTGACAGTCACATTCAGCATGGATGCGTCTAAAAACAGGCTCTCCACTGGCAACGTCACCGACGGCACCCACAACGTCGCCTTCACCGCCTGGCGTCAGATTTGGAGCACCACACCAGTGGCGGCCAATGCCAGCACCTACCTCGGCTACCACACCTTTGGCATCGCCCTGCCTGACGGCGATTCGCTGAGCGGCAGCACCAATGTGCCGCAAGGCTCCGGCTACGGCTCTTTCACGGTCGCCAAGGATGGCAAGCTCTCCATCACCGGCAAAACCCCCGATGGCGAGCCGCTCACCGCCAGCACATTCGTCGGACCGTTGGGGGAGGTGCTCATCTTCCAGACACTCTACACGACAGTGCTGAAAGGCTCGCTGCTAGGCCATCTCGTCATCAACCCGGCAGACAATATGATCGGCGGCACGCTGAGCTGGTCGCGCCCCGCGAACACCGCCGCCACGGCGCGCACTTACGCCGCAGGTTTTGGCCCGCTAAACCTTGCCGCCCAGGGCGGGCTTTATACGCCGCCGGTCTCGCCTGCACTTGTGCTCGGCCTGGCAGGTCCGGGCACTGCCACGCTCACCTTCACTGAGGGCGATATTGACTCTGCCACACTTAACAGTGATGGCGTGCCGTTCTTTGATTACACCGTCGGTATTGGCACGAAGAACGTCGTCACTTATCCGGCCCTCCCCGCCAATACGCGCAAGGTGAAGCTCTCGCCGCTCACCACCACCGGAGTGTTCGGCGGCACCTTTGAGTTGAGCGAGGTCATCCCGCCAGCCACTCTCCCTGTGAAGCGGGCCGTGACCTATCAGGGCTGTATCGTCAAAACCGCCATCGGTTACGACGGTGTCGGCTACTTCATGCTGCCACTGCTCCCCACGCCGACGAAAGGCGCGATCCGCTCTGGTCATGTCCTTCTGAGGGCCGACTGACTTGCCCCTTGACTCATGCACCCTGCGGCCCGATGCATCAGGGTCTTCACTGACTGGGGGCGTCCTGGTTTCGACGGGTAGTCTGCGGTCGGGGTAGCATGCCGAGGATGATTCGTTGGCCTCGTTAATCACCGGATCAAACAAACAACAGCAAACTCTTCTGAGCTAGCTCTCGCGGCCTAAGCACCGCGACATTTCTGGGGCCATGTCTGGTAGCCTCGGAGATGCCACTACCAGACTGGCTGGCTGATCGGGCGACCGGGTCGAAAGCGAGATTTAACAGGACGCTGGGTGAGAGAGATTCCGCAGGTTGAAGCTCCTCACCGAGATCAAAGATCCTGATACGCATGTAGAAACTTCGGCTTATGGCCATTCGGACAGGGGTTCGACTCCCCTCGCCTCCACCACCTTGATTTTCAACGAGTTAAGGTGGTGGAATGGGGAAAGTAAGACACAGGGTAAGACAATGACGCCAATAACTTTGGCCGGGGGGAGGGGGTGCGGGATGCGAACTGGCGCGGTGCCTTTATATCCATTCTGGCGGGCGAAATTTTTTTGCCATTGGCGGCGCTGGCGGGGTGAGATTGAGCCGGAAGAAGGGAGAGACTCTCTCTTTCTTTCTCTCTGAGTCCTGGCTGGCTGCTTTCTTCTTTCCATGCGCTCTCCCAAGAATTGCGGATGGATGGAGATTCTTGACATGGGTGGTATTCTCCAAGGCTATGAAATCCCTGCTCGTCGCTCTCTGCCTTGTCACCGTGGCCCTCGTTGCTTCTCTAGTGCGCTACGACATCACTCCGGCGGCAGTGCCTCTAGCAGGCGGGCGTGATGTAGCGCTATGTGTGCGTCTGGATCGCTGGACGGGCGCTGTGCATGTGGGCCGCCAGATGACCGTCGGCCAGGACGACGGTCAGCAAATAGTGGGCTGGATCTGGGAACCAATGGGTGCAGATCTGGAAACGCTTGGGAAAATCTACCGTGAGAGTCTTTCAGCTAGGTAAAGTGTCTCTCTGAGTGCCACTTTCCCCAGCCTTCGCGGAGATCATCACGGCCCGTCTTTCCATGCCTCCGCGCCGTGCTGGATGCCGTGCAAAGTGTTTGCTGTTTGCCGAGTGGTGCTGATGCTTTGGGATGAGTGCGAAAGACGAGGATGACAAACCCAAGCGGCGAAAGAGATGGTGGGAAGATCGTGACTTCATTCCCACCGGGCCAAAGCGCGTTTCAAAAGATGGCAAGGCTACCATGCAGGAGGGCATCAAGTCTTTCCCCATTCAGCCATTCCAGGAACCAGAGGAGCCCAAGACAAAACAACAAGAAACCGAGCCGGGATGGATTGAGGAAAAGCGCCGCGATCCAAGCTCACTTCGCGCTGCGGATTGGGATTTTAAATTGCTCATTGAATCAGGAACCGATGAACAACTGGCCGCGTGTGCATGGTATGAGTATGCCCGCGAGTGCGCCAAGATTCGGGCCGTGGCTGGGACTTACAGCGTTCATTATCGACTCGCGAGCGGCATGGGCAGACGAGACCGATGCAGCCAAGGAAAAGACCGCTGGGCCAAAGAGCGTGCTGACAATCAAGCCAAACGACAAGACATGGCACGGCGGCTATTCGCGGCCCTTCAACGTCGCACTGATGGCCTCAAACGTGACGGGAAACACAAGTTCGCCGAGGATTTCGGGCGCAAATGGTGGCGGAGAATCAATGACATCGAATGCCATGATCCTACTCCAACTCTCGATTGGATGACAAGCCATGCCTGCGAGCGCCTAGCTTGGCTAAAGACCCGACTGGAACAAAGATGCGCAAAGCTCTCCAAGACAAAAGGAGCAGACGTTGCAGGCGCTTACGAGAGGCGATGGAAACTCAAGCTGGAAACTATGCAGCAGGCGCAACGTGCTTGGGACGATGCCGAAGGCTGGATGGGGCGCATCGAGGGTAAATGCTCCATTGGTGCTCCGTGCCTGCATACGCTGGCTCCCTGGCTGCATGAGGATTGCCCGTGGCAAGAGATGAGGGATGCCAAAGACGCCAATCTTGATGTGCGCAAGCTGGGAATTGAGCGCGGGCCAAAGGCCACGGATACCTTTTCTCGCACGGGCAAAGGAAGACATCCGATTCCCGGCCTTTCTGGTGGTCTGCAACTTGAACACGGCTTTGCGACTGTTTCGCCCAAGTCGGCTTTCTACAACCGAACCGGGCGGTTTGGAGAACTCCTATCGGATGACCGGTGCTGGACGGATGTATTGCACTTCAAAGAGTTCCGAAGTGAGACCTTTGTGGGAAAAATTGTCTGGAACAGGCCAGACAACGAAATCATGGAGGATTTTGAGAAGTGGTTAAAATGGAGGCGTTCGTTACAGCCGGAGCCTTTCAGCCACATGGGCAAACGAGAAAGCCGGAGCTTGTGGGATGATCCAGCAGCAGCACTCAAAGACTTGGCAGCATTACGGCTGCGAGCACATTTCGGGGCCACTGCGGGGTGTGTCGAATGGGCAAAGTTCTATTCCCCTGATAACTTCGACGAGCGGCTAAACAAAGGCTCGCTTGAGAGACAAGCCCGCAGGGCGGCGGCTGATGCTGTTACCAGATTCAACACCTGGATGGCGGATTGGCACCTGGACTCTGCCGCGAAGGACAGGTAGCGGACAAATTCACCTGCGGGTGATTTTGTCCCCCTGATTAGCTTCTATAAGTCATCCACGGTTATAAATGAGTGTCCGCAATCTCGAACGAGATCACGGACATGAAAACAACGAACAAACCAAGGACATCCACGGCAGCCACGAGCGGAACGCCGGAGATCAATCGAAGCCGCTCCAATGTGCGGGAAAGCCAAGCCACGGGCTTCCTCACTTCCAAGCCAAAGGTAGGAGGTGCCGTGCCAAAGGGCCACGAGCGGCGCTTTGAGCCAGCGCCAATCAATGAGGCTGAATTCCTCCGCCTGCCATCGGCTAAAGGCCGGTGCCGATTCACTGGCCTGAGCAGGAGCGGGCTTGTCTCTGCGGCGAAGGCTGCGAGTGCCTTCATTTCGGTGAGACTGCCGGGTCGTGTTCGTGGCGCGGTGCTTATCGACAAGAATAAGCTCACTGCATTTCTTCGCGGGGAGGCAGGCCATGAGTGAGCGAGAAATTCAACGAAGGTTCAGCCGTGGCGAGGTTGTCTTTACCGATGGAACACATGTTTTCATGCGGGTGCAGAATATGGGCTATCGGCGTAACCCGTGGTATTACAGCGACCCGCTTGTGACGCTCTTCGATAGAGATGATCCGACTTATGAGCTGATGGAGTTTTGCGACTGCCGATGGTGGACAGCGGAGCACGGGCAACAGCTTGTCCAAGCCCTCGCGCGTGTGGGAATCCATCTAAAGCCCAAGGCAGTCGAGTTGCTGCAATGGAGACAGGAAATGAGGGCGCAACGATGAAACGAGAGCTTTCGATTCAAGAGCTGAATGCCCGGCTGCGGATTGATGAGGCGTGGCGGCTGCTGCATCTTCCTGGGGAGCCTGCGAAGTGCTGCAAGAGTCCCTTCCGCCCCGATGAGCGGCACGCGAGCTTTAGCGTATTTGCAGAAAGCATGCGGGCGAAGGATCATGCGACGGGTGAAACCTTTGACGTGGTGGACATCATCAAGAAGGCGCTGGACTGCGACACGGCGGGCGCGGTGCGCTGGATGCGAGAGCAGATGGGCGAGGGCCACGAGCTGCCGCCATCGCCTGCCAAACGCGAGACGGTGAAGAAGGTGAAGCCGTGGCCGGTGATGCGGCGCGGGACGGCGGAGGAACTGGAGGCGTTGGCGAGATTGCGGACGCTGCCGGTGCCTGCGGTGCTGCTGGCGGATGAGCGCGGCTTTCTCGTCTTTGGTGTGCAGTGGGGCCGGGCTTTCTGGTGCATCACGGATGCGGCGCGGCGCTGTGCGGAGATTCGCCGCATGGATGGCGAGCTATGGCCTGGCTTTGGCGAGGTGCCAGCACGCAAGGCGCATTGCTACGGTGACAAGGCGTGGCCGGTGGGATTGATGGAGGCGGAGGCGTTCGCGAATCTCATCCTCGTGGAAGGCGTGGGGGATTTCATGGCGGCGCATGCGGTCATTGACGGCGAGGGCCGGGCGGCGGATGTGGCGGCGCTGTGCTGCATGGGCGCGGCGGTGCGCTTGACGCCGGAAGTGGCGGCACGCCTGGCAGGGAAGCGCGTGCGGATCATTCCGCAGATGGATGAACCGGGGCAGAAGGCGGCGCTGTTATGGGCGCGGAGTCTGCGGGACTCGGGCGCGGTGGTGGATGGCTTCTCCCTGGCTGGCATCGTGGATACGAATGGGGAGGCGATCAAAGACCTGGGCGAAGTGTTCGCGAAGGCGAGCGCGTCGAGCATTCGGGCGAATCCGCAACTGATGGAGGTTTGCCCATGAGTGCGAAGAAGGGAAAATTGGCCGGACCGTATGATGTGCTGGCGGAGAGTGAGGCGGCGGAGGCCGGAGCGGCGAAAGCGGCTTTCCAGCGGCCAGCACTGGAGAGTGGAAATGGAAAGAAGAAACCGGAGCGGGAGGCATCCCCTGCCCCGTATGAGCTGCTAGACGTGCGGGCCTTGCTCTCTTACGAGGAACAGCCGGGCGAGGTGTTGTGCGGTGACGCGGTGCTTGAGGTGGGAGAGTTTGCGATGCTGTTTGGCTTTCCATCGGTGGGAAAAAGCTGGGCGATCATGGACTTGATGGCTAAGGCGGCATGGGGACGCGGGCGCTGGATGGGCCACGAGATCAAATGCCCGTTCGCTACGCTGTGGATCGGTGATGAGAACAACAAGCGCCGTCTCTCGAATCAATTGAAGGCATTGCACGCGGCGGGCTTGCTGCCGGAGGATTTCGAGAAGTGTATCTTCATTACCGATGTGCCGGAGACGATGGACGTGGGAGACGCTGACTTTGTGGCGCTCACGCGGCGGATCGTGGAGGACAAGGAAATCAAGCTGGTGATTCTGGACACGGTTTCGAGTGCAGTGGTGGATGAGACGGCGAAGGATTTCTCGTTCATGTTTCGCGGGATGAAGGCGATCAACTACGGGCTGCCAGTGCGCCCGTGCTGGCTACTGGTGCATCATCGCCGCAAGCCCAAGAGTGAGGACACGGCTGGCAACGGGCGACTGCATGCCATCAGCGGGCATCAAGTCTTGCGGCGCAAGCCGCGCACGATCATCGAGCTGGAACGTGTGACAGAGCAATCAGGCGACCGGCGAGTGATGGCAACACTGCTCAAGAACTCCAACGGCAAGAGCGAGGGGGAGAAGCACGCCTTGCAGCAGACAGACAGAGGCTTTGATGAGATCGAGAATTTTGATTTCTCAGAATGTGCGGGCGGTGGTGGCGCGGGCGGACACAATGAGAAGGTCACAGAGAAAAACATTCGCGAGTTGTTCGACAATGGCCGCGTGCGCTACGCGAGAGGCGAGGCCGTGCGACGGCTGATGAAGCTGGCGGAGTGCAAAGACAATGCGGCGTATGCAGCTCTTGCAGGCAATGGCCGGTTCGCACATCTGCTCAAGATCGAGGGAAAAGAAATCGGGATGGAAGCGGCCCCGTGGGAGGAGGCGGAGGCATGACGGCGGACCGCTTTGCATCTTGCGGGCCGGTCTGGCAGGTGACATTGTTGCGGCATGACAAAGACCGCCCCCGCCACACGCAAAGCTGCCGCGCCTGCCTCGAAACCGCGCCAGAGTGCTGCGCAGAAATTCCGCGAGCTACCGCTGGCGGAGAGAAAGCGCCGCATCGCCGCGATGTGCGGGGAGGTGGAAGCCTTCTGGAAAGACAAACCGGACACGGGAGCGGTGGCGCATCTCCTGAAACTGCGACGTGGGGAGGCATGATCTTTGCCGACGCCAGTTTCCTCGTGGCTTTCTTCGCTGGCACGGAGCACGGCAAGGAAGCGCGGCGGTGGTGGATGAAGAATCATTCTGTCATCACCGTTTCCCGGTTGGTGCTGTTTGAGGCGGAGAACTCCATTCGTTCCCTGCCGCTATCCGGCAAGATCAAGCGTGCGGATGCCCGGTGGGCTATCGAATGCATGAAGCGCCGGGTTTCGGAAGGCATGATCGAGGTGCGGGAGCTTTCCAATAAACGGGTGTATCCAGCGGCGCGGCGCTTGAGCGTGCATTACTGCGAGGAAAGGAGCTTTGGAGCTATGGACATCGTGCATGTCGCCACGGCGCAAGAGCTGGCGGCGAAGCGGCTTTTGTCCTTTGACGACCGGCAGCGGGAACTGGCGGAGGCGGAAGCAATGCAGGCGATGCCTTGAAGTTGGATTCCATCCAGCGGGAAACACTGGGGAGGATGGATGGAAAGAAGAAAGTTGGGTGTATTCATAAAATCATTCCGTAAATCGGGCAGACGTTGCCGAAGGCGAGCAGTGCCGGAAATGGCTGCAAAGAGTGTATTCCACAAATCTATTGATTAAATGAATACAATTGGTATCGTGTAACAATTCCAAACCACAACGCCATGAAACTGATTCCCGCCGCCATCCTTGTCCGAGTCTCCACCAACAAGCAGGAAACACAGCGCCAGAAGCACGAGCTAAAGGCCGTGGCAGAGGCGAAGGGCTGGGAGGTGGTGGAAGTCTGCGAGGAAACCATTTCAGGCAGTGCCGACAAAGACGACCGCCCCGGCCTGATGAGAATCGAAGAACTGGCACGGGCGGGCAAAATCAAAAAGGTGCTCGTGCATGAGATTTCACGCATCGCGAGACGGCCAAGCGTGGCTCATACCTTCGTGGAGACTCTGGAGCAGTGCGGCGTTTCCCTCTACTGGCACGCGCACAGCATCGAAACGCTACTCTCTAACGGGAAGCGCAATCCTGCGGCAGCTATCATGCTGGCCTTACTGGCAGAGATGGCGCGGGCGGAGAAAGAAACACTCGTGGAGCGCATCAAGAGCGGGCTGGATGAGGCACGGCGTAAAGGGGTGAAGCTGGGCAGGCCGGAAGGTTCCAGCCTTGAGACGGCGGAACTCGTGGCGAAGCACGCGGATATTGTCCGCGCCTTGAAGGCAGGCCAGAGCGTGCGCAATGCGGCCAAGATCACGGGCAAGGGTGCCAGCACGGTGCAGCGCGTGAAAGCGGCGCTGGCGGCGTGAAGGTCGATTCTGAGCGGCGGGCGGAGGGGATGGAAAGAATCTCTGCGATCATCGCCGGGAAGATATGATCGGCGGTAGTGGCAACGTGTGCGGCTGTAGTATCAAAAAAGTGGGAACGCTCGGCGTGGCCATGCTGCGGTAACATAAAAGTAGCAGCGGCAGCCATACGACAACTCAAGTCATAGCGTGCCATCTGTCCCGCCTGATGCTGTGGAGCAGTTCACTGGAGGATAGTAAAAAGGAACACTCTCAAGTGTCCTCTGGAATGGGTTTCGGGGCGCGAAAAAAAATCCCGCATTGTGCGCCCACATAGCACAGGCATCGAGGCTGCTGCTTTGTTGAGAGCTTCCTCGCCTACGCTGGTGTAAAGCTCGGACATCTGGGCCGACTCGTGGCCGATGAGCTTTTGCACGACTGCGGCGGGAATGCCTGCCTCCTTGAGCAGTGTGACGGCTGTATGGCGTAGGCTGTGGAATGAGAGGCTTTCGTTTTCATGCCTGCCTCCGCGCCCTTCGCCAGTGGTGGCACGGTGAGCTTTCTTCTTTCGCAGGCCAGCAAGAGCGAGGATGTCGGCGAACTGATTCGAGAGGGTGCCGCTTTGGCCGCTCTTCTCAACGAGGGCGCAGGCTCGCGGATGCAGTGGCGCTAGCTCTGGCCGGGTATCTGGCGCGGGCAATCCCTCGATATGCTCGCGGAGAGGCGGGGACATGGGGATAAGAAGAACCGCGCCCGTCTTTTGCGTCACAAGCCGCACCTGGGCCTTGTCGAGATCGACATTCGCCCACGTTAGCCGTGCAATGTCTCCGATGCGCTGGCCGGTGTAGAGGCCGCAAAGGATCATGGAGCGCCATTCATCATCGGCGTGGGCGATCGCGGCGCGGACTTCATCGAGAGTGAAGGGACGGCGGCGCTTCTTGTCCGCCTGCTTCTCTCGGATCGTCTCCACGAACTCCGAAGGATCATCCACGACGTAGCCATCACGCTTGGCAGCACGGAAAAGCATCTTCACCACCTTGAGGTGATGATTCGTGGCCTTTGACGAGAGCTTTTCCTGGAGGGCGTTTCGGAAAGTGACGATGTTCTCTTTTGTCACCATCGTGAGTTCATCGTCTGCGAGTGCATCAAGATGGGCGAGAAACTTCGTGATGCTGTTCTGGTAGAAAGCCTGTGTGGCTTTCGCGGTGCCGCGCTTCTCAAGCAGCCAGTTGGCAACAAAGGCACGAACGGAGGCGCTGGGGAGCGTCTCGCCGGTTATCTCGGCATGTAGTCGGGAGAGCACGCAGCGGACCTGTGTGGCAGTGCGGCGGGACTTGGACGCGCCCTCGTATTCATCCGCGAGTTTCTGGGCGGCCTTGCGATCCGTGCTCTTTGTGGAGGCATTGCGCCAGCGGCCATCTTTGCTGAGATAGCGTGCATACCAGAATTGGCTTTTGGGGTGCTTCCAGATTGAGGCCATAAGGTAAGACAAGAAGTAAGACAAACGCCGATGATTTCAACAACTCTGATGACGCTGGAAGCCTTGATTTTACAGGGTTCGCACGATTGCGAAGGGGCCTTGGGGGAACAGGGGGTCGACTCCCCTCGCCTCCACCGCCTTGATTTTCAAGGTGGTGGAATGGGACACGCGGGTAGTGTGGTGGCAAACGAACGTGGACGTTCGTTTTACTTACCGCTCACATCATAGCTGAAGAGTAGCTCCTGGTCGCGGAGGTAGAGCCTGCCGCCGCTGACGACGGGGTGGGTCCAGACCATGCCCTTGGGATTGCGCTGCGTAGTTTGGGGGCTGAGGGTGAAGCGGCCGTGCTCCTTCCAGCCCTCGGGGCTGGCCTCTATGAGGACGGCGGTGCCGGTCTTTTCCTCCAGCAGGTACAACATACCATCGGCGCAATGGATGGCACCTTTCCCCAAGGCTTTCTTCTCCTGCCATTTCACGGCACCGGTTTTGAGGTCCATACAGGTCCAGCCAGCTTTGCCGGAGTGGCCGTAGAGGTGACTGCCGACTAGGATGACGCCGCCGTGGTGGTTTTCCATGTCGGTACTGGCGTAAAGCTCCTCGACGGAGTTGCCGGGACCGATTTTGACGGACTTGCAGCCGACTCCGTAGCCGGCGGTGACGAAGACCTGGCCCGCGCTAAATATGGGCGTGGGGATGACAGCGGTCTTGCCGGGGAAGTCGCTGCGCCAGAGTAGTTTGCCATCGGCGGCATTGACACCGGCGATGCTCTGCATGGTGAGCTGGATGAGCTGGCGGGTGTCGTTGAGGTCCACGGCGATGATGCTGGCGTACTGCGCGCCGTCGGTCCAGTCGGCGGACTGCCAGGCGGGCTTGCCGGTGGCCTTGTCAAAAGCGGCCAGGGCACCCTGCGCGCCGCCGGGGGTAACGATGACGTGGGCACCCTCGATGAGGGGGCTTTCGCAATAGCCCCAGCCGGGGACTTTGCCGCCGATCTCGGTCATGCTGGCGCGCCAGAGCTCCTTGCCGTCGGCGGCGGTGAGACAGACGAGGAGGCCTTTGCCACTGAGGGCGTAAACTTTGTCGCCATCAACAGTAGGCGTGCTGCGCGGACCGTCGCCCCAGCCGTTGGTGAGCAGCGCCCCAGCCTCGGCGGACCATTTTTCCTTCCCCGTGGCGGTATCAATGGCGATGACGTACTCGACGGCATCGCGCGCGCCCATGGTGTAGAGCGTGGCACCGACGATGGAATAGCCGGAGTAGCCGAGGCCGGCGTCCTGATTCAGCCAGAGTTGCTTGGGGCCGCCAGAGGGCCATTTTTTGAGCAAACCGGTTTCTTTGGAGACATCGGTGCGGTCGGCACCACGAAAGGTGGGCCAGTCGGCCGCTTGGACGGAGGCCGCGAGGAGGAGGGGAAGGAGAAAATGCTTCATGGTGAATGGTAACACGCATGATTCAGGCGGTACTATCCGCAAAAGGCGAGGAAAATATGCGCGTGACTGGCTGCGGAACCGCACTCCGAAGTTGCCAGCGCGTGCCCGCTGCATGTAGCCTCGCCCTTCCGCGTTTATTTTCCTCCCCATCATCCACCCCGCCATGAGCAAGAAAGCCGCCGCCAAGCCCACCCCGAAAAATGCCGTCAAGCCCGCCAAGGACGGCAACAAATCCCTCATCGTGGAGAACCGCGTGTTCAAGCCGGGGGCGGAGTTTGCCAAAAAAGCGCGCATCAGCAGCATGCTGCAGTACCGGAACATGCATGAAGAGTCGCTAAAGCACCCTGACAGGTTCTTTGGCCGGGAGGCGAAGGAGCTACTGTGGACGAAGCCTTTCACTAAGGTGATGGAGTGGAAGTGCCCTAACGCCAAGTGGTTCACTGGCGGCAAGCTGAACGTCAGTGAGAACTGCCTGGACCGGCATCTCAACGGACCGCGCAAGACGAAGGCGGCGCTGATCTGGGAAGGGGAGCCAGGGGAGAAGCGTGTGCTGACCTATCAGCAACTGCACCGTGAGGTGTGCCGCTTTGCCAACGTGCTGAAGCGTCAGAAGGTCAAGAAGGGGGACCGCGTCATCATCTACATGCCGATGGTGCCAGAGGCGGCGATCGCGATGCTGGCCTGCACCCGCATCGGGGCGATGCATAGCGTGATCTTCGGCGGCTTCAGCGCTGAATCCATCAGGGATCGCGTGCTCGACAGCGGCTCCACGCTCATCATCACCGCCGATGGCGGCTACCGGCGCGGCGCGGTGGTGCCCTTGAAGAAGAACGTGGATGACGCCCTGCAAGGAGGCGGGACGCCGGTGAAGACCGTGATCGTTTTCAAGCGCACCGGCCAGGACGTGCATATTGAGGAGGGCCGCGATGTCTGGTGGCACCGCGAGCTGGAATATGTGGACGCGAACTGCCCGCCTGTGGCGATGGATGCGGAGGCACCGCTGTTCATCCTTTACACCAGCGGCAGCACCGGCAAGCCGAAAGGCATCCTGCACACCACGGGAGGCTATCTGCTGCACGCCTACATGACCTGCAAATACGTCTTCGACCTGCGCGATGACGACGTGTACTGGTGTACCGCAGACGTGGGCTGGGTCACCGGCCACAGCTACATGGTCTATGGCCCGCTGGCCATGGGCGCGACATCGCTGATGTACGAAGGCGCGCCGAACTGGCCCGAGAACGACCGCTTCTGGCGCATCATCGAAGAATACGCCGTCTCAGTTTTCTACACAGCCCCCACGGCGATCCGCGCCTTCATGAAATGGGGTGATGAATGGCTCAAGAAGCACGATCTCAGTAGCCTACGCCTGCTTGGAACCGTCGGCGAGCCGATCAATCCCGAAGCCTGGATGTGGTACCATAACAGGGTAGGCGGCGGCAGGTGCCCCATCGTGGACACCTGGTGGCAGACCGAGACTGGCGGCCACATGATCACCCCGATCCCCGGTGCCATCCCGACGAAACCCGGCACAGCGACCCTGCCGTTCTTCGGTGTGGATGTCGGCATCGTGGATGATCTCGGCAAAGAAGTCGGTACTAACGAGCAAGGCAAGCTCGTCATCAAGAAGCCCTGGCCCTCGATGCTGCGCGGCATCTGGGGCGACAAAAAGCGCTACCAGGAAACCTACTGGAGCGAGTTCAAAGGCTGGTACTTCGCCGGCGACGGCGCACGCCGTGACAAAGACGGCTACTTCTGGATCATCGGCCGCATTGACGACGTGCTCAACGTCGCCGGCCACCGCCTCGGCACCGCCGAAGTCGAAAGCGCCCTCGTTTCACATCCCTCCGTGGCCGAGGCCGCCGTCGTCGGCCGTCCCGATGAGATGAAAGGCCAGGGCGTCGTCTGCTTCGTCACTGTGAAGGAAGGCATCACCACAAGCCGTGACCTTGCAGAGGAATTGAAGAAGCACGTCCGCAAAGTCATCGGCCCCGTCGCCACGCCAGATGAGGTGCGCTTCGCAGCCGCCCTGCCAAAGACGCGCTCCGGCAAGATCATGCGCCGCCTCCTGAAGCAGATCGCCGCTGGTGAAATCATCAAGGGCGACACGACCACACTGGAAGACCTCAGCGTGATCGCCCAGCTCGCGGCGAGCGGGGAGGATTAGAAAGACGCATGGCCCGCCGCAGCGCAACAAACACGACAGGAATCGCCCGCACGGAAGGTGTGCGGGCGCACGATGCCTGGGTGGGCTTTGTCTGTGTCTGTTGCGGCCAGTTGACCACGATCAGCATTGGCGAACGGTTGCTGACGCCCGAGCTGGCGCTGGCTGATTGCAGATGGAGCTGCGCTCACTGCCAGTTTGTTCATGCCAAAGACCGCCATTTGCCAGAATGGGCAAACTGGCCGGAAGAATCCCGTGCGGCCGGTTCGCTGCCGACACACCGGTTCTGGCAGGGCTTTTTTCGCATCCACACGGAGAATCCAGCGGCCTACTGGAAGCAGTGCAATGTGTGCGGCCAAGTGCTGCCCTTTGCTGCGTTCAGCAAACACCGTGGCTGGGGGCCGCTGGAAAAGCAGATGGAATGCAGATCATGCAAGGGCGCGATCAATGCCATGCTGAACCCGTTGCGAACGAAGGAGCAGATGCACGAGTCGGCGGCGCGCAGACGGGTCGCCCAACTGCTGCTGAAGGGAGAGAACGAGCGGTTGTCCTTTGATGATCTGTTCGATCGTTTCGGCAGCAGGTGTTTCAAGACCAAGCAGCCGCTCGACATCAATGCGCGTCATACCTGGCAGATAGATCACATCCTTCCCGCCACTTATCTTTATCCTTTAACGAAGGAGAACGCCTGCTTGCTGAGTGCCGAGGCGAACCAGGCCAAAAAAGCAAGCTGGCCCAGCCAGCATTACACAGCAGGACAACTCGTCGAACTCGCCCGCATCACGGGAACCGATTTGGAACTGCTGTCGAGAAAGGAGCCGGTGGTGAATCCTGACATTGATGTGGATGCCTGCGTGAGCCGTTATCTCAGGGTGCGCGAGGGTTCCAACCTCGCCAAACGGGTTCAGGAGTTGAAAGATCTGCTGGAGGACTTCGATCTTTTGGCAAGTCTCTCCAAGGCCAATCGCAAACTGCTCGGCTATGCGTGAGGGTCATTCCAGCACCAGGAACTGATGCGCGGTGACGGTGCCTTTGTCGCGGATGCCGTGGGACTCGCAGTGGGCCACGCTTTCGGAGAAACAGTCGGCCACACGGAACCAGTGACGTGAGACATGACGGAGGTGCGCGGCCATGTCGCATTTACGGCTCTCGCCGAGGTGCAGCACGAGCACACCGCCGGGTTTCAACCGCTCGCGTGCCTGGCGGAAGATCGGCTCGTAGATGGCGAGGTCTTTTTTCTGCCGTTCGTCCACAAAGCCCTGCGGCTTGATTTTGAAGTCCTCCGCCTCCCAGCCGCAGAACCACAGGCGCATCCAGTTTGCCAGATAAAAACGCGTGCTGTCATAAAAGGGAGGGGAGGTGATGATGGCGTCCAGATCACGCACCTCCTGCGGCCAGAAGCCGCAGGCGTCCTGATGCAGCACTTTGCCAGCGACGAACTCTGGCGGCAGTTCCTCGCCCAGCGCCCGCGTGATCTTGTCGCGCAGCCGGGGCAGCAGCGCCCGGTATTCAGACTCTCCCGTCGGCGCAAACGGGGTGATGGGATGCGAGCGACGGCTCAGCGCATAGGGCCTGTTGCCATGCAGAATATGCAGCAGGCAGGCGAGCACGAAGGCGGTGGCACTGTCAGTCGGCGGCTGCTCGTGGAAAAACCGGCGAGCCTTTAAAATTTCCGCAAACGTCTGTGGCGCGAAGTAGTCGGCCAGCGGGCCATTGAAGCGGATGCGCATGGCGGTTTCGTACTCCTGCGCGGACACTTTGGCTCTTTGTACAAAAGCTTCCAACCGCAGCAAAGTCGGCTCGCACTCTGACAAGGTGACACGGCTCAGCTTGGCCTGCGCGATGTGCAGCGCCGCCGGGCTGATGTCGAAACTCCAGGAGGCTATGCCCTGCAACGCCGCCTCCAACGGAATAGTTCCCACGCCGCCGAAGGGATCGAGCATCACGCCACCCTGCGGCACGAAGGTGCGCGTGAGAAAGTGCGCGATGGCAGGTTTCATCTTGCCTTGGTAGGAACAGAGCGAATGCAGCCCGTGACCCCAGTTGCGCTTGGCAAAGACTCCGTGCTGGTGCGGCAGTTCATCCTTGAAGCGCTGCCAACGGATGTTCCACCACGGGCTGTGGCGCGTGTCCTCCCGCAGACTGGATGAGCGGTCCCTTCGGTTCTCAAAGACCAACAGCGCTTGTCGCAGTTCCTGCCCGCCGCGTGAGGATCGCTTTCGCAGCGTGATGTCCTCGATCACGCGGAAGCCGCGTTCATCAAACATCTGCTTCAAGATTTGCTCCGCTGGCACTTGCACGCCGCCGTAGTTCGAGTCGCCGATGTCTATCATCACTGGCGCTCCGGGTGTGAGGTGGGCGGTCATGCCGTCAATCACGTCCGCCATGTCGGCAAAGTAATTCGCCACCATCGCCGGGATGCGGCGGTCATAGGCGTTGCGCTCCAGTTCGGCGACCACAGCATGGGCCTGGGAGGGGACATCACGCTTCAGCTTGCCCTTAGTCACGTCATTGATGCCGCCGGTGATGGCGCTGGCGCGGAAGGCGCTCAGATCAGCCCCGCTGCGCAGGCAGCGCATGAACCACAACTCCACCTTGGTGTTGCGGAAGTAATTCGTGCCATTGATGTACGGCGGGCTGGTCAGCACCGCGTCAATTTTCATGCGCGGCAGCCGACCGAGTTGCTTGGCATCCGCGCACAACAGCACGGGGGCTTGTGGCATGGACTCAATGCGGCGCAGGTCATCGGCCATGCACTGAAGCTGCCGCGCCGTAGTCTCCAAAAGATCCTCCGTGCCTGCGGCCAATTCAGCCTCGGTTTTGAAGCGCACATCGCCACGCCGGACCAGCTTAGAGGCCCGCAGCAGGCTCGCGGCGACGGCGATTTCTCCCATCACGGCAAGCTGAGTATCCTCGCAGCTCAATTCGTCCAGGGCGGTGCGCAGGCGCAGCACGGTGTCAAAAGCGTGGGCCTCAAAAAACTCGCTGCTGCCGAAGGTCTGCGCATGGCTGGTCATGAGCACCGCATCAGGCCCGGCACGGCGGCAGAGCTTGGGCAAAGAGTCGCCAAGCTGCAGCAGCCGCACTGCCAAAGCCTCACGCTGTGGCTTTGGCAGGATGAGCGCTGCGGCCTTCGCCGCGATGAGCTGCTGTAGCAGCGGATTCACCTCACAGTACACCCCCGCCACGCCGCGTCGGGCCACTGTCAGCGGCGTGGTGCCCACGCCGCCAAACGGATCGAGCACACAGGTCGCGTTCGGCGCAAACCGCTCGATCATCTGCTCTACGAACTGCGGTGAGTAGCCTTCCAGATAGGGGAACCAGCCATGCAGTGGTTCCTGCCCCCCACCCCGAAACGTGGCGAGCAGGCCCAGGTCCGTGCTGGCACCGTCCCGTGGCTTTTTCGCCATCGTGCCATTTTCTGAGAGCCTTCGGCCCAGTCGGCGCAGGCAGTAGGCGTTTGCGCTACGGTCCTCGCGCGCGGCGGCGCGTTGTAGCGCGGCTGAGGTGCGGTGTCCTAGCAGATCACGCAGTTCGATGCTCGACAGTCCGCTCACCTGATTGAGCAGTACATCATCATCCGCGCCAAAGGCCAGCGTTAGGCATTGCCGCTTGCCTTGTGCGTCCAAGAGATCGGGGAAGTAGATGCTCTTGAAGCGTTGAGTGGCGGCTTTGTCCGAAGTAACTACCATAATATGGTGGCTTTTTCTATCTCTGCTGCCTCTCAGTCAAGACTTTCTTCATGGTGAACAGGTGCTGAGCTTGGAAACTGCGTCATTCGGATTTCGAGTTTTCCAAAGTGCCTCTAAAATCGTCACGTTTGCAAGGGGCTGCACTGCACGTCACGGAAGCCGAGAACTCCCAACCTACGGTGCTGTCACCCGGATGCGGACGAAGGTTTTGCTACCAGGGCTGATGGCGGGGTGCAGGCGGAGGGTGACGGTCTCGGTGAGACCGTCATCGGTGGGGGTGGCGGTGAGTTCTTCGGCATTCAGACCGGCGGGCTGCCAGGTGATGAGATTGGTACTGGTCTCGATGTGGTATTGGAGACCGGAGGGGTTCACGAGACGGCGGCGGTAGGTGAGTGTGAGGTGGTTTTGCTGCGTGCCGCTGTGTGTTTGTGTGCTGGCGGCAGGGAGGGCGGTGGGTGCGGAGGTGCCTGCGGCGTTGAAGGCGTATTCGATGAGGGCGGCGAGGCCGTTTTTGTCGGGATCTGCGGCGGGGTCGGTGATGCGGGTGACGGTCCACTGCTCGGCGCGGATGTTCGGCGGTATGGCGTTATCGCTGGCGGTGATGGTCCAGGTGTTGATGCCCTCTAGCAGACCATTGAGCGGATGATCCCAGTCGGCAAAGGCAGTGCTGGTGGTGGCGGTGGTGCCGTTGACGGTGAGGGTGGCGAGGCCGCTGGCGTCCTGGCCGGTGCCGGTGAGTGTGAGGCTGCTGAGAGCGGTGAGACCGCCGCTGGCTGGGGTGAGGGCGATCACGGGGGGCGTGGCGTCCTGGGTGGAGCGCTGGGGCGCGGACCAGTTGCCGATGAGGCCGCTGGCACGGGCACGCCCGCGGTAGTGGTAGAGCTGCGCATCGGCCAGGCTGGTAAAGTCGTGCTGCGTGGTGTTGATGTAGCCGGTGGAGACGGGATCGTTAAAGCTCATCTCCGTGGCGCGCTGGATTTCGTAGTCGTAGCCGGTGCCCAGCGCGGCCCAGGAGAGGGTGTTGGCGGTGCCGCCAGTGATGAGCGGCTCGGCATTCAGGGCGAAGTCGTTGACTGCGACGACGGTAAGTGGGGGTGATAGACCGAGGATGGCTGTATCGGTGCTGGAGATGGCTTTGAGCCGCACTTGTTCACCGGCGCTGGCGAGTGTGAGACTACCACTCCAGACACCGCTGACGAAGCTGCCGGTGACGGCGGGCGTGAGTGGCAGGGAAACCTCGGCACGGGTGAGGCGGAGATTGGGCAGGCCATTGTAGGCGATGCCCTGGGGGGAGTTGCCCGCCCAAGCTAGAGGGTCACCAAACAGGCTGTCCGTGCGGTAGGCCAGGGCGCGGTAGTTCGGCGTGATGGTGGTGCGGGTGGTGCCGTCGGTGGTGTAGCTGTTGTTGTTGAAGGAGATGTCCACCATGAGGTGGCTGGTGCCGTCGTAGGCGAAGGGGGTGGTGAAGGGGAAAGTGACCCAGCCGATGGTGGCGAGCGTCTGAGTGCTGGCATGGACGGTGGTCCAGCCCTCGGTCTCCCAGGTGCCGCCGCCGCTGACATAGTCGGTCTTGGCGGTGTGCTTCAGGCGGATGGTGAAATCCTTCAATGTCTGACCTGGCAGGGTGCTGACCTCCAGCGCCAGTGAGGTGATCTGCCCGGCAGGGCCAGCCTCCTGCGGCGTGTAGATGATCTGTGTGCGTGCGTCGTGGTAATAGGTGGCCAGCGGGTAATACCAGGGAAAGGTGCCGCTGCCAGTGGTGACGACTGGCGGCTGCACAAGGGCAGAGAGATCGGCAGTGCCGGTGAAGGCGGCGACTTCGTTGTCATAGGCATCGTAAGCGGTGATGCGCCCGGTGAAAGAGGTGTCCTTGATCGCAGCGGCGGGGGTTTCTGACCAGCCCAGATGATGCAGCGGCCCTACCGGCGGCACGCTGAAGGTCCACACCGGCCCGGCGCGTGTCAGCCCACCCCGGTGCGCGATGACCTGCCAGTACCAGGTGGTGCCGGGGGCGAGCCGGGGCAAAGGCCACTGCGGGGAGGTGACGTTGCCTAACAGTTCAGAAGGCACGGGCTGGGTGCCAAAGTACAGGTCGTAATTATCCGGCGTGCCGCCGCTTTGAGGCTCAGTGGCCCAGGCTAGATCGGACTCTGGGTGCGCGGTGGTGAGGCCATCTGCGGGCACCGGATTTGCGGGCAGAGCGGGCTGCTCGTCATCCATCACAGAGATCACGGCGCTGCCTGAGGCGAAGCCTGTGGCGCTGGCTGTCACCTCCACAGATTGCGTGGCATCCACCAGCGCATCATTCACCAAGGTCAGGCTGAAGGTGGCGCTGCTGTTGCCGGATGGGATGGTCACGTTGGAGGGCACTGCAAGCTCGCTGAGATCACTGGAGACCAGGCTCACCGTCAGGTCTGCCAGCAGCGTGCCTGCCACACTGACCGTGCCTGCAGCCGCCACGGTGCCCGCACTTTCTAGCAGGGCGGCGGGCAGGGTCACGGTGAGGTTCAGCGGCTCATTGTCCAGCACCTGGAGGCTAGCGGTGGCGGGGGTCCAGTTCGCGACAGTCGCGGTGACGGTCACGTTTTGCGATCCATCAAGCAGCGCATCTTCTGGCACGGTTAGGGTGAAAGCGGCGCTCGTCTGACCCTGCGGGATCGTCACGGTGGCGGGTACGGTTAACTCCGTGATGTCGCCAGAAGACAGGCTGATGACGATATTCGCCACAGCCGCCACGGGGAGGCTGATGCTGGCCTGACCGGTGATACTGCCAGCGCCCTCTGTGGCGCTTGCAGGCAGGTGCAGGGTGAGGCTACCGGATTCATCGTCATGCACCAAAGTGCTCGCGCTGTGGGAGGGCCAATCCGTCGCGCTGGCGGTGAGGGTCACGGGCTGGGAGCCATCCAGGACCGTGTCATTCAGCGGCGTGAGGTTAAAGAAAGCCTCCTCCTGCCCTGCCAAGATCGTGACAGTGGCGGGAAAGAAGACCTGCTGGCCGGGGAGGTTCGACACGAGACTGATCACCAGGTCAGCCTGCGGCGCAGGGGCCACCGTGACCTTTCCCGTGGCGGTGGCACCACCCTCAGTCAAGGACACTGGCAGCGTCAGGCGGAGTTGTTTGTCCGGGGTGCCAGCGATCTCCACATCGTCCAGATTCCAACCAGAGAGCGGGTAGGCGTCCTCAATGCGCACCTCGTGCCCCCAGCGCACATACACCTGCGGCTGGCCGTCGGCATAGGTGGAGAGATCGTGCTCCACCGGCGTCCACGCGCTGTCCTGATAGGGCGTGGTGCCGTTCTGCCAGACCACGTCCCAGTTCACGCCGTCCGTGGACACCTCAATCGTGGCAAAGACCCAGCCCTGGTAGTCAGAGTTCAGCCAGCGCTGGAAGCGCAGCCGGGTGTCATGGTAGCCCGTCATGTCAAAAGGGCCTGCCGTCACATACTGCGGTGCCTCCACCGCCACAGAGTAGTCACCGGCGAGGTTGATGCCTAGAACCTTCGTGCCCGTGACACCCGCCGCAGGGTCCGGGCTGCCATAAAACTGCGCGCCCTGCCCGAGCGGCACGCCATAGGCCCACTGGCCCGTGCGCGGCCAGCCGGGGTCCGTGTCCAGGCTGTGGCTGTAAACGGCGGGTGGGTTCACCGTCAGCGTCAGGGCGCGCGTCTGCATAAGGCCCGTAGCTAGGCTGGTCAGCGTCAGCGTGGCTGAATGCCCACCCGCCAGCAGCCCCGGTGTCTGGCTATTCAGTGTGGCAGTCAGAGTAGTGACCGCCCCTGGTGCCAGCGTGCCGCCGACCGCCGAAAGCGTGACCCAGGAACGGTCCACACTCGCGCTCCAGCCAGACTCAACCTCAGCGTGATTGGTTAGGCTAAAAACTTTGCCGTTAGGCATGAACGGCCCGCCCACCGGACCGTTGGCTGTCAAGCCGCTGCCAGGCGTTAGCAGGATGTCATCACTGGCCAGCAGCGCGTTGAATATATTCAGCCGCCCGCCCGTGACCGTCTTCCCCGTTAGCGCTGGTGTCACATCCACCGTGGCCAGTAGCAGCTCGCGGATCTCCGCATGGGTCAGGCCGGGTTTAAAGGACTTCAGCAGCGCACACGCACCTGCCACATGCGGCGTGGCCATCGAGGTGCCGCTCATCGTCGCGTAACCACCGCCCGTCAGCGTGCTATAGATCTCGCTGCCCGGCGCACCCAGGTCCGTCGTCGTAGTGCCGTAGTTTGAGTAGGTGGCCAGTGCGTCCGTGCGCGTCGTCGCCGCTACGGAGATGACGTTCGCGTTCGTGTAACTGGCCGGGTAGCCGGGGTTGGTCTCCATATTCAGCCCCTCATTGCCCGCCGCAGCGACAAACAGGATGCCCGCAACGTCCGCCGCATCAATCGCGTCC
>Ga0247843_1003607_pt1 | contig 24901 bp, 22 predicted proteins | sample LaCruzMarch2017__FD_192420 | JGI IMG/M metagenome (GOLD analysis project Ga0247843, IMG submission 192420) | Freshwater microbial communities from meromictic Lake La Cruz, Castile-La Mancha, Spain - LaCruzMarch2017_8m | ecosystem: Environmental > Aquatic > Freshwater > Lake | place: Spain...
CCGACTTCTTCTTTGGTGCGGCTGCCTTCTTCTTCGGGGCCTTCTTCGCCTTGGCACCAAGCTTGTAAGAGCTCTTGTTCTGGACGAGGACGCCGTCGGCCACCATCTTCTTCAAGGCGGCCAAGAACGTGGCGTTCATCCACTTCTTATCCTTTGGCATGCTCGCCTGCATGGTCTTCTTGATGGCGATGGAGGAGGAGCCGGTGCGGTCCTTGAGGCCAGTGATGGCGGTGATGATTCCTGCTGCGTAAGACATGGTGATGATGATAGCTTCGATCTGCAAAGGCAGGTCAGTCGACGGGGAAAGCGTGAGAAAAGTTAGAATGTGATCAATCGATAGGCAATGTACATGGCATCATGAGCCAACGGTCGAAGGAAGAACTGAGCGCTGCGCGACTCGAGCACATCACATCCATCGGTGCACCGCTACGCACGATCATTAACAATGAGACAACTACACACCCAATACAGTAACCACAAGCCTCGTCTACGCCATTGCCTATGACCGCTAGCAGCGCCATGATGCTCACCTTGAAAGTTCTGCGTGTCAAGTGAGGTGAAGAGAATGAAAAGCAGAGCGTGTGTTTTGAGAGAAGAAGAGTGGGGGGACTCTCACTACGAGTTTGTTTTGAAAAGAACACTGCCTACTCCATCGCACATACCTATCTAAGCTCGTATACGAAAAGGCGGGAGTTGTCCGCGCCCATTAAAGAATTGAAGGAGACTCAAGCTCCTTCACCAAGTCTGTAAAAAGGTATGATTGTACAATCATTTTATTATTTGATTAATCATAAAGATTCCCTCCCAAATCATCGTCGTCATTGGTATCATTACTCTCGCTAGCCTCGCCAGGTGAGTCTGGAAACTTAAAGTTGGTAGCTGCCTCCCCCCTTACAGCCTTTTGCTTGTCCGAGAACTCATCGAAGAGTGCAAGTTGTTGCTCACTCACACTACGACGTGCTTTTGACATGGCAAAATTAAAGTGACGCTTCGTAATGATCATATCCTCTGGACGCATTTTACCCTCATCCTCCTCCATCTCACCAGCCTTGACCTTTTTTAATCGATCTTCTTCGGCTAGAATGGCCTCTCGAATTGCAAGCTTCGACGCGGATGTGCAAATTTCTGTAATATCAGCTCCACTAAACCCGTGAGTGGATCGTGCCAACACTTCAATGTTGATTGATGGATCGACAGGTGCTTTTCTTAACGCTGCTTTGAAGATGGATATACGACTTTCAAGGTCTGGTAGTGGAATGTAAATAAGCTGATCCAACCGACCAGGACGGATGACTGCAGGGTCAATTATATCAGGACGATTTGTCGCTCCAATAACGAACACGTTCTTACGTGCTCCCACACCATCAATTTCAGTTAGGATTTGGTTGATCACACGATCACCAGCCTCACTACTACCTGGACCACCGCTGCCACGAGTTTTTGCAATAGAATCAATCTCATCAAACATGAGAATACACGGCGACGCCGCACGTGCCTTATCAAAGAGTTCACGAACATTGGCCTCACTCTCTCCGAACCATTGAGTCAGTAGCTCTGGTCCCTTAATGCTGATAAAATTGGCACCACACTCGTTGGCAATTGCCTTGGCAAGTAGGGTCTTGCCGCATCCGGGCGGGCCGTAGAAGAGCACTCCCTTAGAAGGGTGCATACCAAATTTGATGTACTTATCGGCATGTTCGACAGGGTATTGGACTGTTTCATGGAGTTCGCGCTTGACGTCTTCTAACCCACCAACATCTTCCCAGTGAACATCAGGGACTTCTACTGCATTCTCACGTAGCGACGACGGGTGGACGACGCCCATAGCATGTTCAAAATGCTTCATCTCTACTAATATGCTATCCAACACCTTCTTATCCACTCTGTCCTTATCAAAATCGATCACTCCCATCTTCTCACGGATACATTGCAACGCTGCCTCCATGCATAGCTGCTGTAAATCAGCACCGACGAAGCCATGACTCCCCCGGGCGAGTATCTGTAAATCAACATCCTGACCCATCCTCATATCACGGGTTTTGATTTGCAATATCTCAAGCCGTCCCTGTTCGTCGGGAATGCCCATATCAAGTTCACGATCAAACCGTCCAGGACGACGAAGTGCCGGTTCAATGACACTGGGTCGATTACTCGCGGCGATGACGATGACACGTGAGCTGGGTTTCAACCCATCCATCAAAGTTAGCAATTGACTTACAATACGTTTCTCGACCTCGCCCCCCGCCTTATCTCTCCGAGGCGCGATAGAGTCAAGTTCATCAATGAAGATTATTGCACCATTGTAGTCGGCAGCGTTGGCCTCAGCATCCTCAAATGCTCGACGTAAATTCGTCTCGGACTCACCCGCACGTTTCGATATGACCTCTGGTCCATTAATAACGAAGAAATATGCCCCCGTCTCGGCAGCCACGGCACGTGCCATGGCCGTTTTACCACACCCACTCGGCCCGGTAAGGAGTACGCCCCGGGGAGTATTAATACCCAGATTCGTCCATAACTCTGGATGACGCAATGGCAGCTCCACCAACTCACGTACTGCCGCCAGATGTGCCGATGCACCACCGATAGTATCATATCCCGCATCGGCAAGATCATCAACGTCATCCCGATCAATGGCCTCACCATCACATTCAATCTCAGTATCCTCCACAACGACACAGGCTGTATCTCCATCCACCTCCATACTATCAATTTCTAGACATTGGAATTCAATCAACCCTTTTGGTCCATTAATATGGAATGAATCACCACGATGGAGGGTACGAAATTTCCCATCAAAGTATGGCTTAAGGTAGCTCTCGAATAATGTGTCAGCATCATCTGTCATATCCATCCCTGCCTCATCCAGTGAATCCTTGTAGGGTAAAATAAGTGTTGCCTTACCAAATTTGACATCGGGTGCAGGTATGATAGTCACGGCATCTCCCGCACGTACTCCGGCATTCTTCATGGCATCACGTGTCATACCAATAGCACCACGATATGTCCTATCATCCTCTTCTTCGTCTTGCGTCAATGTAGACTTCTTTGGTACCTTTTTTGTTGATGTTGCACCCCCCGCACCCCCATTCTCCAATGCGGATACATCAGTATCAGATATCATGGCCACCGTAGCCATCGTTCGACGTCCACGCTTACCACGTATCGTTACTGTATCTCCATCAAATAGAGTAAGATAGTCCATAGCACTTTCAGTCATACCCACGACAGTATGTCCATCATTCGTATCATGTAGAAAGACGGAGAGAGAATTTTTAATCGAGGGGATAGTAGTACTACTTGAACTTGAGGAGGAGGAGGGAAGGACTGCTGTTCGTGGTTTGGTGCCTTTCTTTTGCTGCTGTTGTTGCGAGGAGGTAGAGGCAGATGACGACGATGATGACGATGAAGGAGTATTTATTGTGGACTTCTTTTTGTTCTCCGCCGAGGCTGTAGCTTTAGTCGACGTCGACGATGATTCGTCATCACCAAGAACAGAGCTACTATTTGACTTCTTCTTCTTTTTCTTCTTACTACTGCTATTATCAGTTGAGAGCATCTTTGCGGCTTCGACGGCACCCCCTCGCATCTTGGTCGCGATATCCAATCGAGCAAATGATCCGACATTTCTCCTACTATTCGTCGTCCCGAAGAGAGTAGAGGATGACGACGATGATGATGCGGTCCGGCAGCATGCCACCACGACCGACGTGACAACAATTCTCCTCAACATCATGGTACTGCGTGGATGCAGAGATGATAAAAGTTCCACGCGTAGGTTTGCAAGAGTTCCCCACAAACACAAACGGTGAGTCCTCCCTTAGATACCTGCCATTGGATACTATTATTAAACCAGTAAGAAATACTTTAAGCTTTACCACCACCACATCCCAAGACTATGCAATTACTATTGCTTATATGGGTCATTTTCTTATCTTATTGCCTTTACACTCGGCGCCAACACTTGCACTCCTCCACAACCGGTGTCACATCTCTAGTCTAAGTCTCACAACAGAAGGATTTAATATCTAATTACTCGCCCAGCGTAGAGTTAAATCTAGCCTCCATTCTGTCGTAAAGAATGGTATAGGACCGGTGAACACACCCCACATTTGACCAGATATGCAAATTTTCATACACATCCAGGTAGCACTCTGTGATTCGCCACAAGTCAGTTTCAAACATCCAATAACATGTGAAACCCTTTCCATCCAACAGCCTCACTGAATCCATTATTTTGTACTTGCCCCAGTTTCCATCAGTGTGTGTTTCATATTCAAGGTAGAGGGTTCTGTCAAGCGTTGAGCTACCACCAAAGAGAACATCAAAGTCCCAGCCCTCTGCGTCAATACTTAGCATGTTAATTGGTCCTCTGCTTTTGACAAATTTTTCAACATAACTGTCAAGAGAATACATGTTCACATCAACACAGAAAGGGTTGTGTATAGAGGGAGACTGGTCACAATGTGTAATTGAGTATGCCTCCTGTCCTGCTTCGCCATCTGGAAACTTCACAATACCATTCCTTGATGACACTGCAGCATGAGTCACTACAAATTCTTCCTTGTTCAGGCCCATTGTATTGGATGCATTCTTCAGAACATAGAAATTATTTGGCATGGGCTCAATGCAATGCATCTCCCCACTCCTTTTGAAGAAAGGAGGGAGTTCTTTTGCTGCTCTCTGCTACTACATGCGGCGTCAAACGTGAAGACGGACATTTTTCTTTCGCCTTCCCGCAATAAGTGCGATCTTCCCGCCGTGTCATTCCTCCGACCAGGCGACGATGCGAGACTCTTCTTCAGACCCGGTGACGGCGCTTTGACCATACACAGTCGGCCGTTGCCTACAGCAGCAGCTTCCTTCGTCGAGCACTATACGATGCATCCGACACGTAAAGCATTCGTCCGGGATGATGAGACACACCCCCCTCTATGCCGGTCAGTGAATATCGTCGACTTGACAACCCCCACTCCTCCAACTACTCCGGTCGCTCGTCGCGTTGGTATTACGGCATCGAGCACCCCGAATAAGAAGATGGATTCGAATCGATCTCCTCTATCATTATTATCTCCCAATGAGTCATGCGGACCGAGCACCACTGCCAATACTACACCCATACCAAAAGGCAAACGAGAGACAGCCAATACTGACTATGTTGTATATAAAGTCGGTGATGGCGCTTCGAGTATGAGGTGGTCAAGAGCCGATTTTGACCTTTCTCCGGAGCATGAGTTCTTCAATAGGACTCGAGCTCAGACCAAAATGGTTGTTACTCGAGTACAGATTGATCTCCAAAGGATTACTCAGTCCCAGTTCGATGATCTTCCGGATAACTTTCTTCATCATACGCCATATGGAGTGGGTATTGTTTGCAAGAAGGTGACTCCTTGGTCGACGAGGATGAACCGAATCTACCTCGAACGTTTGGCGGAATCCGATCCTAATGGTCTCAAAAGAAACCAGGAATCGCCTATATCAACAAACTGAAGAGTACAACAGGAGCAGATAATCTCACTCAACGTATTGGAAATCAGAGGGATTACCACGTGTCCTTGTATGACAAAGATAACTGTCATTTCACTGGGTTTGTGTACACAGACAGTGATTGTGTTCGGGGTGAGGGGTATCTAATTGACAGTTTTTGGGGTAGGTCGACCATTCAGCCACTTGGCTTTCACCCGAAGGGTGTAAACCGTAAAAGAGCAGTTAATCGCTATGGTGAGAAGTATAGTAAATTTCGAGCGGCGACTACTTACATTCAATCTGTTCGCCCGGAGTTCACGACGATAGAAAAATACGACCAAATGTATAATGCGCTGCAGGTGAGTCGAGATGCAAAGAGCAAGACTGCTGCCGAGGAGAAGGCGAGCAAGATAGCTGCCGAGGAGAAGGCGGCACCGAGCAAGCGTATCACCGATTTCTTTGCGAGGAAGAGTGAGGATGAGGTGAAAGTAGCGCCTACCAAGAAGGCTAAGCTCGACGATTACTTTGCAACGAGGGAGAGTGATGTCGAGGAAGAGGCAGAGTCGGAGCTGTTTCTTTCTACTCTTTCAGTCAGAGAGCTAAAACGTCGATTGAATGAACGTGGCGTAGCCCACGGCGATTGCGTCGAGAAGTCGGATTTGGTGGATAAACTGATCAGCATTCGAGGCATTGCCTCCAACAGTCGCGCTGATAATCGTCCGGACAGTACTTTCGATGAGAAGAACGTTGCAGCTGGTATGAAACGTACGGAGGAGGAAGCACTGAATACGGAGATGTTCCCGGAACAGATCGATGTTCTCACAGAATCGGAGTATGGGACTGATCTGAATCTCATGTTGTCTAGTATGGGTATGAAGAAGCTCACCGCAAAACAGTATCAAAGTATTCGAAAACGAGAGAGAGCAAGGAAGAGGGCAGACGGTGAGGACGTTCCGACTTACAAATTCGGCGCACCAGTCACACTTGCTAGGGAGGATCGTGCGACATGTGGAGCAAGAGCCTGCCAAACTCCTGGTTGCAAAAAGCAAATTCAAACCTGGATGGATGGCAAAGGGTGGTGCTATATCTGCTGCCCTTCTGATATCAAGAATGAGAATTTCGCTTGCTCTCACATCGACAAACTTGGTGTACGTTGTACGAAAAGGAAAAGATTTGATGGACTCTGCACGAAACATTGCCCCGACGATCACCCGGAAAAAGTTGAAAACAGGAGAAGGATAATGAACGTAAAGCAAAGAAAAGAAAAAGCTAGGATATAAGAGTGTTCTCCTAACTTTCAAACCTCGAAGAGAAGTGACTTTGAGACTTACATCGGGATGAAGACAGTCATGCTGTTCGACTGTGTGTTAGCGATTTGTTGTATGTTTTATCAAGTTAGCTCTATGATCAGTGAAAGGATTCGGTATGCTATTGAATGGTGTACGGTGAGTTCACATACCACAATCATAATAGTGCAATAATATATGATAATTATACTATTTTTACATATTCTACTTGTCTTTAACGGTCTTGGCAGCACCAGTCGTTTCTCTTGATCGTACGTGAAACCACCTGTAAAAATAGTGATTTATTAGATTGAATGATTCAATAAAGTCAGGGGAATCTGTCCTCAGCGTACATACCTCATTTCAGATTGTGATGTTGGATTCTTGCCATCGTAAGTGCCAACAATCAGCCCAACGAAAGGTCACTAACAGCTTTGATGAATTGTTGTGTAGTAATGTTTCTTCGGTTTGCCCAGTCATTTTACTCGCAGAATGTCCTTCAGATACAGCGTTTTGATCAGGAAAAGGTAAATTGGCTGCACTTCTCTTTGTCGCGTTCTTCGTAGAACCTGCACTTTCTGCATGTGAATGAGAGAATAAATTCTCATCCTTTATAGCAACAGGTGTATGAATGGTGTCTGCCAAAGATACAAAATCAGGAAATGTAGATAGTTTGATCCCCGTCGACGCCACGCTATTGGTGCGTGGAACATTGTATGCTATCGCGTCATTAAACGAATTAAAACCCTGATTGAGATTGTATTTGTGTTTTGGTACATTGATCTGCTTGCGAAGATCATGCTCTTTCGATGACAGATAATTAATTTGATGAGCATTGTTCATGTGTGGTACATAGTCTGTGGGCGACTCCCTGGACTGGGGAGAGGATGCTAACGCTTGATTTATCGTTGCTGGGTTGAGGCATCATAGGCAGGATCATTCATTCCCATCCTTGCTGCTAAGACAGCATCAGTACCTTTGTTACACCCAACAGATATGCCAACAAACTCATGAGTACCAATATCCGCTTCTTCGGCAAAGAATGCATCCAACCAATTAGAATCAAAACAGCCCACATTGAAATTCAATCGATCGCCAATAACAATTTGCTCTGATATTTTACTCCGTTGCTCCTCGGTACATACAGTTGCGGGGTTAAGGTCAAAATTTGCATGTCTGTACCCTAACGATGATGAATTGATAATGCCCGAGAAAACGGAGTAATTAAAGTTACTACTACTGTCTGCTTCCCCGACCAGGAAGGAGTTATTGTTAAATGCAGAATGAATAAAGACGATGGCTGATGCTAGTGCAGCGACCAATACTATGAATCGGAAGAGGGTCAATTGACTCATCTAGGTAGGCGTTGGCGTAGATAGATGAGTGATGTCCCCCCCGCACAAAAATTCTCTCTGTGATACCTGTACGGTTTACTTCGGTGAAAAGATGAAGATTATCGGCGCCAGAACAGTATGAAGGCTATGGGCATCATTCCAGGGGGGACGGATCCCAGATTCAGAAGCAGACACCTCCCGTACCTGCTGTTGCTCATTTGTGTGTGCATTGTTCTCATTGAGATTGCAAGTCGGAATTTATCATCCTACTTTTATGCATCCTCCTCTTTGCAACCAATGTCAATACCCAGCCAGGACAACGAGAAACCAGACAACAACTGCGGTGCATGGTCCTCTTCCATTATTATATTACCACCAAATACAAATAATAGTGACTTGTTGTCTTACAATAAGTCTCAGTATCCAACTCCAAGAGTCACTTGGGAGCAGTCATACATAATGAACAATTCAATTGTTCAAACAACATGGGTACATGAACGGGCCGATGCACCCTATTCCGCGACAGGACTGGTCCATGCATCGATCTTTCATCTCCCGAGCAACGCAAAATCTGGTAACATTCCAAATTATGATGTATCAGATGACGGATCAAACAACAACTTACTCACACTGAGGGAGAAGGAGAAGATTCTGCTGCTGTGCCTTAGTCATGCAAATATCACTACTACTACTACGCTGAAGGCTGAACACCACAAAAAAGGGAGTGCTACTATAAGTGATGCAGAACTTACAGGCACGACTGCTATTCTAAATTTGATCGACTTTCCCTACATTGACGAGGCATTTCCATGTCCTAATTTATGGCACGGGCATGCTGCATTTTACATGATGTGGGTGGGATTGCAAATTGCTAAAAATATTGTAAAATCGAATAATAATAGATTACTAATGAAGCCACCAGAATGGATTGTTGCATTGATACCATCCAAAACTTGGTCAGAGGTGGGACTTGACAACAACCTTGATGGTGACTCCTACTATCATAATGTCTTTTTCCCATCAATTGGCAATTTACGTACCAATGTAACAATGGATATGCAACCGGCCGTTCAGCTATTATCAGAAGTTTTTGGTGGACGTGTTATATTGGCAAAACAAGAGGCAACAATTGATGAACTATACACAATACTACATCAGAACAATGCCCCGACCAATATTGGACTTTGGATAAATCCACCAGCTGGAGGGTTGATGTGGGACATTGCGTGGGATTCCAACCTTAGTACCCAGTTGACCGATTGTAATCACTCCATGCTTTTACACTATCGCAACAGTCTCTTAAATTCAGTAGTAACAAGTAGCAGTAGTATCAATGATGAAGCCAAACATATATGTGTGGTGAGTCGCCAGGAACGTGATCAAAGGAATATGGCACCTGACTTTCTATTAAAGCTGCTCGGGCGTTTGGGTGCGCCTGTACTTATGACACCAAGACAATCACTCCGAACGAATACTAGTACAACTAGCAATGGAGTACCAATACTCCTTGACAAAAGCTCAATTACTGGACAGATGCGTTATGTGAATCAAGAATGTGCCGTACTGTTGGGGGTGCATGGGGCTGGATTGACTAATACACTTGGACTACGACCGGGTACTAGCGTTATTGAACTTCAATCTGACCCATTGCCTAATGATATGATTTTTCAATATTTTCGTAATGTAGCTGCACTAATGGAGGATGTTGATTACACCATTTTTATTATTCAGCCAGGAGAGGAGGGTAAGGGTATGTACACAGATGATGTGGGACTGCAGCAATTGGTCGAGATTATTCAGACTAAGTTGCATGACAGCATGACTCGACAAGCAATGTATAGTAAGTAATGCAAACAGTTCGTGAGTCGGACAGCAAACAATTTGAGCTCTGTTGCATAGTGACGAATAGAGACAAGAGCAATTGCAAGGTAAAAATATAAATGAATCGTCTGCCTCATTTGGGTGCAATTATAAATATTTTCATTTGATTGATATTGTTTCAATAATTCAACACATAGTGCACGTATAGAGGCTGTTTATCAGTTCCAAATGTGGAAAGAAACCGCACTGATAAAATCATTGAGTTGTTGTCGTTCTAGGAAAAATTCAATTCACGATAAAATAAACCAAATCTCCTCATGATTTTCAATATCATCAACAGCCAGTTGTGGACCATTAAGTGACAATTGAGCCACGTACCCGGCATCAATAAATGATTTCACAAATGATGCTGGATCGCCACCTTTATCACGTATCATGCCGGGTGAAAACTCTGTAAATATGTAAGGAATACTACTTTTCAACAGAACCTCTTGTCCACCATGAAGGACATGGGTTTCGTAGCCTTCCACATCCATTTTTACTGCCCCAATTTTTGAGCGCATCCTATGAAGAACAACATCATCCAACCGAACAGATTCAATATGACCACGAACCCTGTATTCATTACCCTCGTGAAAGAATGTGTCATTGACAATAGTTTTTTGCTCTACACCACATTTGGTGTGTCCATCACCAACGTTTAGCACATGACTGTAAACAATGCACATTGAGGGATCCGCCCCCAATCCTTTCCCAGTAGTGATATTAGATCCTCAAAATTATTCTCACATATACTGGCTTGAATTAGCTCAATATTATCAGCAAATGCCTCAAATGCGATTACGCTATACCCATAACTTGCCATGGATAATGAGTAGCTTCCAACATTTGCACCAATGTCAAGAAAGACAACATCATTTGGTGGTAGCTTCATTTTGCTGGCAAAATTACTCAAGGCTTCGCGTAGATCTGCAAAGTGCTGCCCACTGTCCAGTTTTAAGTATGGAATCACTAACAATATCATTGCTTTTGTAAAGGTAAATTGAATAGGTCAATCCCTTGAGCAATGTGATACCGCCACTGTCTTCTTTCGTCAATTTAGTGGTAAGCACTGCACCACGGAACTGCACATGCCTCTTTGCTCAGTGACTGTGGACTTGAGACTACAGAGACGGAAGCATCATTGATGCGTTGTAAAGGAGCAGGCATGGCGATTAAAGATGCCTGAATTGAGGAATCATAACTGTTGGATGTTGATGTTGTTGTGTATAACAATCCTACTTGAATTCCAAGATAAAATATAGTAAGATATTATATAACTCCTATCCGTCCACATTTGACCTACCTCCTCGTCGTCTGCCCATGTTGACAAGGTAGGAGCTTCGCTTCTCAATGTGTTAATACGCCATGTTTACTCATTCAGGGCTAGAAGTATAAGGGTATAATATGCTAACATATGATGTTAAACTACATCAGATCTATTGTTGCAATTACATACAAACTTGGATACTGAGATTTATTGGTTTTTGAATACTTCGTCCACTTCCATTCTTCCCTGTCTGTATTATTAGTGCAATCTTACAAAGTTAACGCTCATGTGGTTGTCTTATTTTATAACGCTCCCTCGCTCAATTGTATTTACTTTTACCAAATAAATCACATACATTAGTCCCATCGTCACACGCAAATACTGACGTATCAATCACTAGCCCACTAAAGATGTCATCTTCAAACTTTCTGTATATGTCAAAAAAATGATTACTCATCTGTGGTAGAAGATCCAGGCATCCATGTGCGTGTAGATGATTGGTAGCATATTCAAACTTCATGAGATTAATTAATGTCTGTCCCATTCCTTCTATAACATTGCACTCAAAGCCCTGAGCATCCATTTTCAATAATCCTACATGTACGTTCTCCGAATTCAGGATGGAGTCCAATCGTTCAACATAAACTGTGAATTGATTCTTCTCGTCAAATATTTGGTCTGCAGAATCTTTAATGATTTTACCAATAACTTTGTCATGAAGTACAAACCAGGTAAGAAATCGTATTAAAAATACATTTTATAGAGATAAAGAATTAGACTCTTCAAAAGACTAAAGACTTACCCGAGTTCCCCAGGTTTCCTGAAGCGCTGTAGATGGTCGAAGCTGCACTTTCACTTCCTAGCCCTATTGGAAAGAGCAGTAGACGATCTTGGTAGGACCTATCAAGCAGCGATACTGTCTTCTTAATATTGAACACATTCATTGGGTGGGGTTCAAATGCAATTATGTTTGCGTTGGTACTAAGCAGCATCTCCATAACACAGCTTCCAATGTTTGCTCCAATTTCAACGTAGAAAAGTAATTTGTCAGCGTCGGATTCCTCTTTAGAAACATAATTCCAGAGAACTGGTAATAAGTTACAGTCAGCCCAATTCCCATTACTCTTAATATTATGTGATACCCAGTCATTTTCGTGAACGCACATTGGTGCAGTTTCCTTCGTTGCCGATGAGACAAAATTTGTCATAGTGCACTTGAATAATGTTTCTTCCTCCAGAGACAAGGGGTTGCTCCAGTCAACAAGCTTCCAGGGATTGCCTGATGCTTTCCCATCAATTATTTTGATGGCTCTTCGATTGCTACTTGTCAATCCTTCGACAATAGTCGAGGAATCACTATGTAACAACTGCCCCCCCCCACTGCTGACATTATTACCCATGGCAATCATAGATGCCAGAATAGAGGAGGAATCATCACTGTCGGATGTAGTTGTTGTGTACAACAATCTCAATTGGATTATTCCAAGTGCAAATACAGTTAGATAAGTCAGTGCCCGCCGTCCTCCATTTGTCCTCCTCCTCTGCACCATGATAATTGAAGTGGCACCTCCGGGCTTAGATGATTGCATAGCAGCAGCCATGGTGAAGGGCGTTGGTGGTTGCTTGCGGGAGGACCGATTATTCTACTACTAACATGAAGAGGATGAATTGGTATCCGTCGCGCGAGGAACAATTTTATGTGGTCCTTGCGATGACGTTGGATCTCGGATCCAGTTCACCTGTCTAAAATCTGAAGTAGCACAAGGACATCACAGTGAGGACTTCCCCGCGCGCCCCCCTCATTTTTGAGGGGATTGCACCCTTCGTGCCCCAATAATCATCAGCGGTAGTCGATGATCCATTTGGTATCCCAGTGCAGAGATACAGAGAGGAGATGTTGGGGGCCCCTACCCGGAGAGCGCCAGGGAGCCTTGGCGTGAAAGCATTGGTTTGCATTATAATGATTCTTGTCTTCCTGGTGGCTAACATCATAAATTACAAGGAGACTACTTTTCTTCGCAACCAAATAATGAATCAATCGGGTTCCACCGCAAAGGCTTCTGACATTAAACGCTCTGTTGCTGCCACCTCTGACATGAAAGTGAATGATTGTCTTTTGCAAATTGCACACGTGACAGACATCAAAGTCTACTCACAGAATGATGAAGATGGTGCGCTACTTCAAACCTTGCGATGTATGGGTGGTCACGGCACGAAAGAGTATTTCGAGTTTGGCAGTGAAAATGGGATGGAAGTTAACACACGTATACTTCGAGATATATATGGATGGAAGGGTCATTTGCTTGATGGAGGCAATGAGAATGACGAAATTAATCTTCACAAAGAGTTCTTCTCTCCATCAAATATTGTATCACTGCTGGAGAAGTATAAGGCTAGCAAAAGTTTGGACGTCCTCAGTATTGATAGTGACTATGATGATTTCTACATCATGCGTGAGATACTACTTGCGGGTTATACCCCGCGTATACTAATTGTGGAATTCAACTCAAATTTAGGGAATGAGCTGGCTGTTACTGTTACTCCTACACGCCCATTGGAAAAAATGAACGAAAACCCTAATGCAGGGCATTATTGGAAACATAATTGCTATATGGGAGCATCAGCAGCAGCATTGATCATGCTTGCTGAAGTTTTTGGTTATGTTCCCGTGTGGTCCAACCATGTCAATCTATTCTTTGTCAATCTGGCTCTTGCTTTGAAAGAGGACTTGCTTCTTCCATCTGTTCAAAACTTTCCGGGACCTCATCCTCGTAGGATTCATTCTAATTGTGACGGAGAAATTTGGAAGTTGATTGACACAAATTACACGGCGTATGCAGCATTAGACCTTTCACTCTCACATAGTGAATGGTCAAATGGATATCGTGATATAAAACTTGGTTTCAAAAACTACGGCGAAGATTCAGACTATGGTAATGGTTGGAGAGAAGTTTTTGTAATTGATTAGCAATAGCAGCGGCTACATGACAGCTTTGAGGAATGGAAGGGCACTGATATTTCTACATTGTGGCACGTTCATGTTAGCAAATGCTCATAGTTAAGTTCTCATGTAGGGCTTAGTGCTCAACTCCTTTACCTCTACTTAAACACAACGCTCAGGTGAGCACCTTTGGAATTTGAATGGACTACACTTTCACAATGCAGTCTTGAGATTCAAACCCACGTGATGTGTGACCCTGATTCATACCTCTCTCCTTCACATCTCAATCAAAATTGCCTGACAAGGCGGAGCGCCTATCTACTCGAACTCACACCGTCCACCACACCATCACCATGATTCCCATTCGCGTACGCCTTGTGATCGATCATTATGAAGTTGACAACGATAGAGATGATGATTGGAAGAAGAAGAAGAAGCAGAAGATTAATCGTTCGCTCGATACATACTTTCCACCACTCTTACATACCACAACTACCAGCAATGGTAGTGATGGTACTAATGTTAGTAACGCTTCATTGACAGCAGTATTACCAATAACAGATTCATCATCGATGACAGTTTCGGACTTTACCCAATATATCGTGGAGGAAATATACATTAACAATGGAGAAGGACATTATATAGAATCAAATCAACGTCAACGTCGTCGTTGTAATGATCAAGAATTGGAGTTAAAATTCGTGAACATGTTGTTACAGCGGTTGAAGTGCAATGGTACTAGTAACACTCTCATTCCAGGCATTACAACTTTTAGATATGGTGGTAGAGATACTAGAAAGATTATATTGGATAAGGACAGTCATGACGATCATAATGGCACATCGCACGTATTAACGAAAGAAGATGAAGGGGATACTACTGCTAATTGTCTAATCGACTTTTCACTAATAGAGGAGCAGACTGAGGGATATGCCATGACTATATCACCCACTGTCAATGCCGACAAGATGTTTCGGACACTGCTTTGCTGCTCTTCTCATCATCAATCCCGCAAACCATCTTCCTCAAATGATAATGCCAAGAGGTTGGAATTGATATTGAATGCAAAAGTAATGATTTATCGTCCCCTACAATCTGAATCAGAATCTGCAGCAATTAAAACAACAACAAAAGCATCATCATCGGAACAACAATTGTTGATTGAAAGTACAAGGAAGAGTAAGTGTCTATCATCTCAGGGTATTATTCCTAAATCAATCCTTCACGGCATGAATGATACTGCCAGGACTAAACTTAAACAAAAAGATTGTAACTTGGTGGGCAAAAATGAGATGAATGATGATGATGAGCAACTAATAGACCAAGGAACGACACCTTTGTGTGGCATACAGGGATCTACGACGACGAAAACGACGAAGAGAAAAATCGCAAACGATGACGCCGCGTATGATGATGAAGACGACAAAGAGGATAACAACTGCGAAGACAACATTGCTATTCAGACTGCAGTGCAATTGATAGATGGCATACCGCCGATTTTGGATCAGGCGTGGCAGGATCAATTTGTGAATCGGAAGGGATTGTTGGAACCAGGACATGAACAGTCTAATGATTCAAGGAATGACTCAAGAAGCGCTAAATCATGTATTGCAAACGATGACTTGGAAGGAAGACATTCCTTGGATGAGTCCGCGTCGTCTACTCATTCATCGATAATTCTTTTGTCACAGGAAAACGAAAAACTCGATGGCAAATGTCCTATTTATGACGATGACAATTCAGCTTCTGGCTCGACTAATAATAACGGCAGCGATAGCAGCAGCAGCAGTAGTGGTGGTGATTATGATGATGAAGATGAACATATCGTTGCTCCAAAGAACGATGTTGATGATGGGGTAATCAATTTTGAGCGGAATGTGAATGAAACTAATAGAGCCAGCGAAATGTCTCAATTTAATCCCGCCGTTGATGAACTTTGTACAAAGGACACAAATACAAGTGAGACGGTTGACTCCTCCTCCTCATCTTCTTCCTCCAGCGATAGTAGTAGTGATAGCGAGGAACCGAACATTAGCGACAAGGAACCTCACGGCGAAGATGATAATAGAGATGAAGTTTCTGATAAGAATATCTTACCCATGGAGGATGTTAATGACTCCGTGATACCGTTCAAAGCTGCACACGTCAACAATTCCGATAGTCTTGTCAAAGCGGACAAGCTTGCCAACCAGGATGAATTAAAGAATAGAGAAACCTCTTTAGTATTGAACAAAAGCCCATCTTCCGAGTCTCGCAGTGATGATGACAGTAGTGACAGCGATAGCAGCAGCAGCAGCAGTGATGACTCCGATGATGAGGGTTCTATTGTCGAAGGAACTCAAATACTTGCTGAAGAAGCTGCTAAGTCGAATATTAAGACTCAGCAAGCAAGTCAGAACAACATGACGAATAATGCGCCAACGTCACGTATGATTGGGAGGGCAACTCCTTACCACACCAGCATAGATGTAAGTGAGCAGGTGTTCACTCAGGAATCTGAGATTGTGCCCACCAATCTTTTCGGAAATAGATTTGGCAATAATCAACAACAGATGAGGGGAGGAGATATTGAGTCTTCCACACCACCTAATGACAGTACCAAAATCAATGGTGAGGATGATAAGGATGAATCGAGTTCTTCCACTAGTGATACATCCTCTAGCAGTGACAGTTCCTCGGATTCAGACTCTGAATCTAGCAATTCCAGCAGAAAAAGAAAGGAGGGCAAAGGAGAGGCGGAAGAGGTCGTCAAGCCTGCGTCAATAGCACCAGTACCATCTAGTATTTTACCCGTGGTCCGGACAAGCAGGGGACGTCGACGCACGCCCCTTGTATCCATGAGTAGAAGAATCATCATCAACACCACTGAAGGAGTACCAAAAACAGAGAGCTTTGCAAGGTGACAACATGTCGAAGCACGGATCGGGACATGGTCGATTCTGTGGGAACACTTAGGCATTCATGTTTAAACAATAGATTACAGATATGATCAATACCATTCATCTTACTCCTACTATTGTCCAACCAACATTGACACAATCAACATAAAATCCTCTCGACTCACCTGCAGTGCCGTTTTGTTATAGTAAACTATCAACACATGTCTGATAATAAATCTGCACCATAGGTTACATGAAATTGTTGACAAATGCTTGTATTATCAGTTTTTCTTCCAACACTGTTCTCATTCTTCCTCGTCTTCCTCAAAACAAGCTCTAATAAGGTTGAGGCCTGCTTCAGTTTCGGGAACTAATCTTCAAAATCTACTTGAATTTCGGGAGAAAAATGAATATGCACTTGTAAAGATGCAACACAAAATGCGACTTGTTCGCTCGTGGAGACAAATTAGAGTTCGCAGGGGTACAATGCATTTGTTAATCCTCCTGAGTGAGATGGGGAAAGCAATGCTCAAAGGATCCAAGATTCGATTAGGCCTTGAAACAGCTCCCCACTCGAGGAGGAACAACGACTCCTTGGCAGGAACTAAGAAAAAGTTTGGAAGCAACCCTGTCCACCTCAACAAAGAACACAATATCATTGAAGCGTCATCAGTTACCATGTTTGCAGGCCAAGGACCATGCATTGCATCCAACATCTACTCATTTTCCACCACATTACTTTCAGTCATTCAGAAGATCACATCAAGGAAAAGACCATCCCCATCCTGGAGGACAAGCAGAAACAGCATCAACGCTAGACCAAAGCATCGAAGACAAAACAACAAAACAACAAAATAACAAAACAACAAAACCCACACCCACAACAGCATCAAAGCCCTTAGCCTCAAAGTCTGCAAAATCTAAGTCCACAACACCCAAGGCTAAAACAACACTGAAGCCGACAACATCAACTTCCTCCACCACATCAAAGCCCACAATATCAACTTCAACAATATCTAATCCCATGACATCAAAGCCTACAACATCAAAGCCCACAACATCTAAGCCTTGGTGGGAAGGAACCTCGAGTTGACGAACCCATGATATCCATTCCCACTGAGAGTCCCAGTCCCAGTGCTATTCCAGTAAATCTCCCATAACAACAACTCCATCAGAAAGTCCCAGTGCTAGTGCTGCTGCAAGCCCAAGTAAATTGCCCATGACATCTTCTCCCGGGGCTACTCCTACTGGTACTCACACTGCCCTTAGTGAGTATTTCTTTCGCTGTTGATAGTACATCAGCAAGGATTGTAGTTACATCAGCAAGGATTGTGCAACCATTCCCATTTGCACCACTTGTAATCAGTATGGTGAAATTGAAAAATGGCATGTTTCTAAGGTCACTGACTTAAGCAACCTGTTCAGTGGTAAATCGTCCTTTAGTAATCAAGATATCTCCAAGTGAGATGTCAGTGCAGCATATGATTTTACTGGCATGTTCTCTAATGCAGGATCCTTTAATTAGAATATCTCCAATTGGAATGTCGGTTCTGCTTATTATATGTGAGGCATGTTCTCCAATGCAGGGTCCTTTAACAGGACATCTCCAACTGGATGTCTATTATGTCAAAAATATGGTATTAATGTTTTCTGGCACAGCATCCTTTAATCATAACCTCTGCCTTTGGGGTGGCAAAGTGCCTGCTTCTGTTTACACCCGTGTTAATCTGATTGAAAATTCTTTCAAAGAATGGCTTTGGTTCTATTGATTGTCATGTTGGTACCTAGATATATATTGCCAGTTCTATTCAATAGAGCTCTCATCATGTTGTTGTTTCCGTACCATCCTACCTATCCTATACCTATCCTCTCGCATGAAAGCACTAGGCAAATGTATTGAACAATCACTTCCACAAGGTCACTACAAACGAGCATCCTTGGAATCATTTCAGAAAATTTGTGCAATCCCACTTCTTTAAGTCAAGGGTGTCTCGTTGATGTGATGGGTTCTGTATCCTGGCAAACAAGTCAAAGAGCTTGAGCTGGAAGGCGGTGGAGCTTCTTCACATAAAACGCCATTGTTACACCGCCACCGTCGACTATTCCCTTCATCATAACATACTAACGTGAGGTATAGTTGGTTTAACTGACATATATCGGAGGGATATACAATGTTTTAGCAATTCCGCAATGGTACTATTATCATATGCCCTGAGGAGTGATTGTATTCTAACCATACATTCGAAATTTGAAATTTGAGTGAGATCATATTTTATATTTATGTAGCAACTATCCTAAGAAGACATATGCACACACCCGCACTGAGAATTAAGTGTAGCCACTGTCCTGCTTCCGCCATGAGTATTAGTATTAGTAATGCTAAGTAATGCTTGCATGCTGCTACAGCCTACTGCTATACAGAGGGGGGGGGTCAGGGGGGGCATTCCCCCTGGCATTCTCACTTACCACCGGCTCCTCCAGAAGCCCGAGTAAAGCCGTTTTCCTCATTGATTGGAGGAGGTTGGAATTTCAATGGAAATTGATTATATAGAAAAAAACTCAGAGAGACATAGGCGCATTCACCTTCCACTACCCTACTTTAAAATCGACCTAATTAATATGAGATTAAGAAACTGAATTTGATTTGGCTACAATTTAGAGCACAGGCTTGTCCCAGAACTTTGGTGAGAGCAATACAAAGCAATACTCAACATCGTCCATAAGATACTGTATGTTGGCTTCCTTGTGGAAAATGGCATATCCTGTATCATGCAATGTCTTGAACATATCGTGGGCTTTTTCTCCAATGTCATGAATTTCTACTAAAATTTGTTGTATCTTTACTGGTGCATCCAGCCATTTTCGGAACGTATCGAACTCACAACCTTCACAGTCAATTTTGAAGATGTCAATTGTTCTGTTGACATGACCAAGCTCTGCTACGGTATCAGCAAAGGATTTGTAATTTCCCCCTGTTTCACCAGATATACCCCACTGATGATAGAATACGGTTTTACTATGCCCCGTCTGTTCTGCCGTCGTTTGAACAAAGTCACCAAAGTCAAAGATATGGATTTCACATTCTGTTGACACGTTCTCAAGTAATGCAGACTCAAATGAGGCATCGCCTTCAGAGCCAATGCTGTATACCAAGCAGGAGTTACTACTCTTACGCCGCTGGATACGGTGAGGATCACAGACCCATTTACCACCATCACCCTTCCGACCTATGCGTACCTCATGACGGCACGAAAATTCAGGCTCGTAGTTGTCTTGAAACCACTCCTTCTTTCCCACGTTACCGTGGGGATCCCTCCCTCGTGCCTTTCTCTCCTCGGGAGAGCAACAGGAATTAGGTTGGATAGCATGTGCGATTGACTTCGTCAGCATCCACTCCTCGTTGGAAATGTCCGTGAAGAAGTTGTTGGATTCACTCTTGGCCAACTGAAATGAGGCAGGGAGAAGTGACGTAAGCATTTCTGCATCATTATTATTATTGTTGTTCATACCCATTAGGTGAACTTGAATCCGGACAAACGTTGTGACGACGGCAAATGTAAAAAGAATTGTGACCACCACGGTGGCCGTGGGTCGGCGGCAGCCATGTGGCTTAGAACTAGTAGAACATCTCATTTTTCCATAGGCATGTTGTGTGAGCCCCTAAAATTTGAGTATCCAACTGGACCTTAGGTATCTAGGTACTCTTAGGTAGTCGTTCCTCAAACTGTTGGAGACGGTAGTTAGTAGACCTGCTGCATCTTCGAATCGCGGATTTCACGAGCCACGAGCATCAATGGTGGTCCTGCCCTTTCAACTAGTCGTCATCGGATCCTCCCTCCTCTTCCATGCAGCAACATCATCATCGTTCGACCCCTATCTCCTCGACGGTGGGCTCGTAACTGCCGTGGCTGGTCGGGATTATGTACTCATTGCATCAGACACAAGATTGACAGATGGTGGGAATGGGATACGAAGTCGTCATCATCTCGGTTCTAGGATATGGTCAGCATATTCGTCATCTTCATTGGTAGCTGATGTTAGTTGGGCTGACGATGGAAAAGATACAACAATCGACGATAAAGAAGTGCTTCCGTCATCACTTTTAATCTCCACGAGGCGTAGACTTGGAGGAACAATGACTTGGAGGAACAATGATCAATCACCGGTGCTGGTGGGGAGTGCGGGATGCTCGGCCGATTGTGAATCACTCCGACGTAGGGTGCGACTTGAACTTGATGCACTCCTATCATCGTCATCGAGTAGAGGAGGAGTTGGAGGCATGGGCGTTAGTTCTATCGCGAATTTACTCCAGCAGATATTGTACGGACGTAGAACGTTCCCGTACTATGCATTCTGCGTCGTTGCTGGATTGGATCGTCGACGTCGGGAGGGGGCGGTGTATGTTTATGATGCAATTGGCTCATACGAACGTGTGGCAGTTTGCTGTGCTGGGACAGGACGAGAATTGCTTCAACCAATATTAGACACTGCATTCTCTCCCGTATCTCCGCGACCTGATGTCATTGTAGCGGCTGATGGTGGTGGCCGCGTCACGACGACGACTACGGCAGACGTATCGGCATCAATGCAGCGATCGGGAGTCGCAGGTGGACTGCGATCACCAGTTAAGACCATTGTTGATTGTAGGTGGGAGGATGCGAGAGACAAAGTTGCACGAGCTTATGCATCTGTTGCTGAACGAGAAATATCGGTAGGAGACGAGGTCGTTATTTGCATCGTAAGAAAGTCACGCTCGGCTGATGAGACGAAGGAGAGAGGCGTCGATAAATGTGATGATAGTAGTGGAGGTACCGTGATGGAAGTATTCAACTATCCGTTGAAAAGGCATTGAAGTATCCAAAGTGAGAAGAAGGTATTTATTCGTGTGACTAATTCTCTTTCGAGGACCAAAATCACATGCAATGAGGATAAGCGATTCCATGGCTCTAGAGAACTTCCAATGCATTCATGAACGACGCAAGGAGATCATCGGTATCATCATAAGCTCCCGTTTTGTGTTTGTCATCGCTGCGAATGTCCCGAGTATGCTCGAGTGCGTTGATGAACAAAATAGGGTGTGCGGAAGAGATGAACTTTGCTGTGACTTCATCACAACCAGACAACTTGTCAAAAACGCATACCGAGTAACAGGTATCATCCCTCCTTTGGCTTGCGAGGGTACACGACGAAGCAATAAATGAGCATTCGGAGTTGTCTAGACCGAAAGGCAGCACTTCGATTTCTTGGTGTAAACTAATTGTAATCAACCTTCCGCCTGGTTTCAAAACTCGATGTAACTCACTGTAGAGCCTCATGGTTGTCTCATGTCCGCTATTGTAGCACATGGTAGTGTCGACTAGACTCTTGTCAATGACAACATCAAATGAATTATCCTTAACCTCATCCATGTTGAGACAGTTCATGATCATAAAATGTTCACTAAGACTCGGGAACCTAGAAATTTGTTTTTCAATCGCAACCTTTGAGTAGTCAACATTCAAACTGTTTGTAAATCCGTCTAGGTACAAGTCTGCCGAGAATTGCGCATCGCCACATCCAACAACAAGAATTGATGAATCGGTGCTTGGCAATAGTGCACTTAAAGTTGGAGCGAGGTCATCGTAAGAGCACATCCAGTCGAAGGGGTCACTCAACATGTAACGTTCATTCCAATAGTCTTGTTCTCCGTATCGTTCCGTCATCGCTTAACTAGACGCAGGTATTTGCCAAGAAGTCACTCCCTCGCAGGCACCAAGACGAAGACAGGATTTGATTTCGATTTCATTTTTCCCGCCACAGATTTAAAAGCCCAGGCACACTCAACGTTCTCTCTCTCGCCGATTCAGGGAGATCGACTCGATGCCATTCATCTCGAAGGAGGAGTATCGAAACATTGCCAAAATGCAAGGTCTAAGTAATAAGAACAGCTCCATCGCTTCCTCGTCTTCAGGGAAGAATCGAAAGAAGGGCAAGGGCAAGGCAAAAGGCACGGCGAAAGCTGTGCCGAATGCTGCTGCCGTGTTTTCGATCGAGGCTGCCATCGACGCAGCCATTACCGAGGCGAATCAAGAAAAACAGCATCAGCAAGCCTCTGAGCCAGACGTAAACTCAACAGCGATGGATAAAGAAAATGCAGTGCCAAATGAAAACGTCGTTGATGGGTTCCCCTTACTTGGTAAACCGCGTAGATCTTTCATCGGTACCAAGACAACCACGACATCGACAATGATGGCAGCAGTGGCGATGCCGTGGTTCGCACTTGCCGCAGCATCTGCAACAGCCGGAGTTGCCGTGGTGGATACTGGTGACGATGACGAGGTTGAGGATATTAACGGCGTTCCGACGATCGATACCACTGATGGGAATTCACTCGAGTCTCTCTCGCCATATTCGAAATCACCATGCCGTCCTACCTCCTCAGGTGGTAGTAGTGACAGCAGCAGTGTAGGACAGCCCAGCTCGGCTATGAAATATTCCACAATGTCGTCTACGTACAATGTCATGGGCGCTACGTCAGATGCAACATTGACACCACGTACACTCGAATTGAGCGCCGTTCTTGACTGCTTATCTTTCGACTTCTCGTCACAGAATACAATGGCAGACGAGGTGGTAAGAGGTGATGAAACTGTGCCGGAAGAAGATTTAATGCCATCCATAACCGACACCTTCTCCCCATCATCATCAATCAATGAGAATGTTACAATTACAACAACGTTCGACGTGGCACAAACACTCTATTGTGCAGTGAAGGATGTTTGGGCGAATGGCAAGCATATTCCTGTAATTTGTAGCCTATTTAACATCACCGAAACGGTGGCCGCGAAAGTCCTCGATCAAATTACTTCGTCATCTGGTGGAGCTGGTACGAAAGAAATGGTCCTCCTTGATATTGATGAACGCGTAATCAAGCCACAACTGAAAATGCTGGATGAGAAAATCGTCTCACCAACAATTACTGAGGTGTTCAAGGTTATTGAATTAATCGTAAGTAAGGCTGATGAGTGGGTGATAGCGCCTATCATCAAGGGATTGATCTTTTTCGATAGGAAGGACAAAGATGTTGTGATGTGAAGTTGATTTAAAGATTTGTGGGGATTGCATAATGCTGTATGGAAGTGATAGTCTCTCCTGTGTCGTTGAGAGCCATAAATATAAAATACACGATTTATTTAATAGGAGTAGGAGTACCATTTATCAACATCCTCTTTCATTGATACTTGCAAGTAGTCTCCCGAATTCAGACAGTCAAGCCTACCTAGGTAGGATCAGGGCAGCAAAAACTTGGCGCGGGTGTGTTTTTTTTGAACTCATCACGCCCTCACTCACAAAAAGGAGTGAGTAGTAACACGATGAGAAGAGGCGATAGTCCTATTGCCGTCGCAGATCGAGGTACTTGATTGTCACTAGCAATGGTCTCCAGGTTGATGGATGTCATTGCAACATGACCATTAACTCCTCATTCGATACGAATCATGAACTCTTCACGGTCACGGAGTGGTGCATCGAGTCGTTAACATCATCGTTCTCTTGTCGTCAACTGTTCATACTTCTCACGCTTTCTCCGTCAACTGTCCTGCCTTTGCAGATCAAAACTATCATCATCACCATGTCTTACGCAGCAGGAATCATCACCGCCATCACTGGCCTCAAGGACCGTACCGGCTCCTCCTCCATCGCCATCAAGAAGACCATGCAGGCGAGCATGCCAAAGGATAAGAAGTGGATGAATGCCGCATTCTTGGCCGCCTTGAAGAAGATGGTGGCCGACGGCGTCCTCGTCCAGAACAAGAGCTCTTACAAGCTTGGTGCCAAGGCGAAGAAGGCCCCGAAGAAGAAGGCAGCCGCACCAAAGAAGAAGTCGG
>Ga0247843_1003609_pt1 | contig 24896 bp, 26 predicted proteins | sample LaCruzMarch2017__FD_192420 | JGI IMG/M metagenome (GOLD analysis project Ga0247843, IMG submission 192420) | Freshwater microbial communities from meromictic Lake La Cruz, Castile-La Mancha, Spain - LaCruzMarch2017_8m | ecosystem: Environmental > Aquatic > Freshwater > Lake | place: Spain...
ACCTCGACAGGCAGTATTTCATTCAATGTCACCTGAACCGGCGTCATGGCGGGCATGCACAGTTCGGCGCCCGTTAGGGCAGCCACCTCGCGGGCAACACCCAAGATTGACAGGCAATCTGCACGATTTGGTGTGAGCTTGAGAGTAAAGAGCGTGTCGTCCAAATCCAGTGCATCGCGGATACTCTCACCCACGACCGCACTCTGTGGCAATACGAACAACCCCCCGTGATCTTGAGATAAACCTAACTCACGCGCAGAGCACAACATTCCCGAGGACTCGACACCACGCATTTTAGCGATGCCAATATTCATACCACCCGGGAGTATTGCACCCACGGTTGCCAGCGGCACCTTGAGTCCGGCGGCCGCATTGGGAGCACCACAGACGATTTGTAGCGGTGCGCTCGTACCAGCATCAACCATGCATACGCGCAGTTTGTCTGCATTAGGATGCGGCTCAGCACTCAAGATATGCGCCACGACCACACCAGAAAAAGCGGGAGCGACAGGATTGGTTTCCTCGACCTCAAGACCTGCCATCGTCAAGCGGTGTGACAGCTCCTCAGTGGAGATTTCAGGATTAACGAGGGCACGTAGCCAGGACTCAGGAAATTGCATGGTGAACCATCTCGGGTCTGTACTGCATTAATTGTTGAACTGGCGCAGAAAGCGAAGATCGCCTTCAAAGAACTGTCTGAGATCATTGACCCCATAACGCAACATGGTGAGGCGCTCAAGCCCGGAGCCGAAAGCGAAACCAATATAACGCTCAGGATCAAGACCGAAATTACGAATCACATCCGGGTGGACTTGACCAGACCCAGAGATCTCTAGCCACCGCCCCTTGTTAGGACCGGAGGTAAACATCATGTCGATTTCAGCAGAAGGCTCTGTAAAAGGAAAAAACGAGGGGCGGAAACGCAACTCAAGGTCTTCGGTTTCAAAAAAACACCGCAAGAAGTTGGTGTAAACACCCTTTAAATCGGCAAAGGAAATATTTTCATCAATCCAAAGCCCTTCGACTTGATGAAACATGGGTGAGTGCGTCGCGTCGCTATCGACGCGGTATGTTCTACCCGGAGCGATCACCTTGATGGGGGGGGTGTTCATGCGTGCATATCGAACCTGCATTGGACTTGTATGCGTGCGCAATAACAAAGGTAAACCTTTGTCATCTTTCATATCGACATAAAACGTATCCTGCATTGAGCGGGCCGGATGATTTTCAGGATTGTTCAGGGCAGTAAAGTTTGTCCAGTCGTTTTCAATTTCTGGTCCATCAGCGACATCAAAACCAATTGACTTAAAAATCTCTTCGACACGCTGCCACGTACGAATGACGGGGTGAATACCACCCGCACGCATCCCGCGTCCCGGCAGACTCACATCGATCGTCTCCGCGGCGAGACGAGCATCTAATTGTGCCTGCGCGAGTGCCGCTCGGCGCGCATTGAGTAAGGCTTCGATCTGCTGTTTGATCTGATTGATGCGCGCGCCCTCTTCGCGCTTGGCCTCGGCATCTAACTTTGCCAACCCTTTCATCATCTCAGTCAGACTGCCTTGCTTGCCCAAAAAGCGCGCTTTGGCGTTTTCAAGAGCGGCAGCATCCGTTGCTTGCGCAAACTGTAATTGGGCCTGCTCAATCAGGTCATTGACTATCTGAGTCATCGCTTAAAACCTTAGAGAAACGAAGCTTAAAAATGCAAACGGAGCCCAAGAGGCCCCGTTTGCAGATACATCTAGTCAGAGCTTAGGCAGCCAACGCAGATTTGACCTGATTGACGACGGCAGCAAAACCAGCCTTGTCATGAACGGCCATATCTGCCAAGACCTTGCGATCGAGCTCGATAGCCGCTTTTTTCAGACCTGCAACAAAGACGCTGTATGTCACGCCATGCTCACGGACTGCCGCGTTGATACGCGTAATCCACAGAGCGCGGAATGTGCGCTTTTTGTTACGACGGTCGCGATAGGCATACTGACCTGCTCGCATGACCGCCTGTTTGGCGATACGAAATACATTACCACGGCGACCGCGATAACCTTTGGCTGCGGAAATAACTTTTTTGTGACGGGCTCGGGCCGTTACACCACGTTTTACGCGAGGCATGTTTAATCTCCTATCAAGCGAAAGGCATCATGGCTTTGACTGAAGCCACGTTTGTTTTGTCGACCGCTGCCGAACCGCGCAACTGGCGCTTGTTCTTGGTGGTTTTTTTGGTAAGGATGTGGCGTTTGAAAGCCTGGCCTCGCTTGATCGATCCGCTGCCGCGAACCTGAAAGCGCTTTGCAGCACTTTTCTTGGTCTTCATCTTGGGCATATCAATTCCTATTACTTGAACTTGTACCCTGCAGGTGCCCTGAAAAGGGTGCTCGATCGCACGACCCAGCCTGACTTTCAGTTCTTGTTAACCCCAGCGTACTTTTTGCACTACTTTTTTTGCACTACTTTTTACTCTGTACTTTCTCCGCACTGACTCTACCCTACGGCATAACTATTGCAGGAAAGCCTTTGATTATATGACATATTTTTAGTTTTTGCTGAGATTTGAGGATCCCGCCTTGAATGCGTCTTAAAGTGACTTGAATCTATATTGAAAAGCCTCCGCAAAATGCTCTGCTTCGATCGTTGGTCGAGCATCAAGGTCTGCGATCGTGCGTGCCACACGACGCACGCGCTGAATCGCGCGCGCAGAGAGGTCATACTTATCGATCAGGCAATCCAAAAGATTTTTAGCCTTTGTGCCCATTGGGCAAAAACGATCGAGATGGCCGTCACTCAATCTGGCATTGAGCCCCCCTTGCCTTTCAAATTGAAGAGCCCAAGCCCGATCGACGCGCGCACGTACATGGAGGGAGGCTTCACCAAGTGGCAGATCCATCCATTTTTCTTTTTCCTGTGTCACATTGATATGCAAATCAATTCGGTCTATCAAAGGGCCGGAGATGCGCGACTGGTAGGTCAATACTTGTTCAGGTCGACACCGACAAGCTCGTTTAGGATGGCCACTCCAACCACAAGGACATGGATTCATGGTCGCCAACAACTGAAAGTCCGCCGGATAGACGACTTTCATTTTGGCGCGAGCCACCGCGATTTCATAGTTTTCTAGCGGTTCACGCAGTGCTTCAAGAACTTTACGATCAAACTCGGGAAGTTCGTCCAAAAACAATACACCGTGATGTGCCAAAGAGACTTCACCAGGCTTGGGTTTGATTCCGCCTCCAATCATGGCTGCAACCGACGCAGAATGATGCGGCGCTCTAAAAGGACGACACATGCTCAGTGGATGTGTCACGCCCGCAAAGGTCGCAATGGCGGCAACCTCCAAGGATTGTGCCTCAGTCAGAAAAGGCAAAATACCAGGCAAACGCTTTGCTAACATGCTTTTACCAACGCCAGGTGTACCTGATAGCAACATACTGTGCCCCCCGACGGCCGCGAGCTCGAGCGCACGCCGTGCAATGAACTGTCCACGCAACTCAGATAAGCAAGGTTGGCGAGATGCAAGCTCAACGGCTCCTGAAGCGCTTGTTGCTAGCAGAGGGCAAGTCCCCTCAAGGTGTCCAACCACCTCGGACAAGGTTTTGGCACCCAACACCATGACACCAGGGACGCGAGCTGCATCTACGGCATCTTCTAGAGGCAATACAAGCGTAGCGTCGCGCTGAGAACGGGCAACAGACAAGGCAATGGCTAGCGCACCTTTGGTCGAGACAAGAGCGCCTGTCAAGGATAATTCGCCTGCCAACACCAGCTGAGCCAATACCGCTGAGCGATCCTGCTCAGCCTCTCCCTCCCGACGCTCGGGCGTTGCGACCTGACCCGACACCAATAACACGCCCAAAGCGATAGGCAAATCAAAGCGGCCCGATTCCTTGGGAATATCTGCAGGTGATAGATTGACGGTGAGACGTCCAAGAGGAAACTCAAAGCCACTACTTTGAATAGCAGCGCGAACGCGCTCACGACTTTCGCGCACTTCCGCATCGGCGAGACCCACAATGCAAAAGCTCGGAAGACCCCGAGCCAAGTGGACCTCAACGCGCACTGTCGGAGCATCTAAACCGAGCAAAGAGCGGCTCAACAAAACGGCCAGGGACATGGTTTCATCCAAAGCCACTGAGTATGCGTTGGCGAACCCTTGATCGTCAGGGCTTAGGATAAATCAAGCCACCCCGACAACTCCTTATGAACTACTTTGCAGCTTCAAGTGCAGCCACACGCGCTTCGAGAGCATGGAGTTGTTGCTCAAGCGCCTCGATACGAACCTGTGCTCGGCTCAGCAAGTCAGTCTGAACATCAAACTCCTCGCGCGTCACGAGATCCATTCGGTTAAAGGCCTGACTCATCGAGGCTTTGACGTTGCGTTCGATGTCGGCCGCAGGACTCTTTGCGATGAGATCAGAAACATTTTTTTTAAAATCTTCTATCCAAGCTGTGGATTTCATCTTGAAACTCTCCTGTAACGAATATCGCTATTTTAAAGCTAGCTGACAGAGTCTAGACAACAATACTTAAGTCCGCACCAGCATGGTGCATCTCGGATCGCGCTGCACCAGTTTCGTGCCTAGCACACCTAAACGGTGCTGCGTATCTGTGGAAACAAGGATGAATGACCGCAAAAAAGGTACTGGCACGCCTTTTGCTCATCCTCGATACACCCTTACTCGAGGAAACTTACATGAAGCTCATTATTGCCATTATCAAGCCGTTCAAACTAGACGAGGTCAGAGTTGCCCTCTCTACGTTGGGCGTTCAGGGCCTCACCGTCACCGAGGTCAAAGGTTTCGGCCGACAAAAAGGGCATACTGAATTATATCGAGGGGCAGAATATACCGTCGACTTTTTACCTAAATTGCGGGTCGAAGCCGCTGTTGCGGATCAACTTGTTGACCAAGCGGTCGATGCGATTGAGCAAGCCGCACGCACAGGAAAAATCGGCGACGGAAAAATCTTTATCACACCGCTTGAGCAAGTGATCAGAATACGTACCGGCGAAACCGGCGAAGCCGCACTCTAATTTTTTGAATCAATGGAATATTAAAAATGGATAAAGCCGATGTCGCATGGGTAGGCGTCTCAACCCTCTTGGTTCTACTCATGGTAGTGCCTGGTCTCGCCTTTTTTTATGGCGGTTTAGTTCGCTCTAAGAACGTTTTGTCGGTATTGATGCAGGTCATGTGCACGTTTTCCGTTGCCGTATTACTGTGGTTCGCCTACGGTTATTCCCTCACCTTTACGGAAGGCAATGCCTTTGTGGGTGGTTTTTCACGTTCATTTTTTGGTGGCATGTTTAATCCCGCAGATGGTCAGTACTCGATGACAGGCTCCATCCCGGAATTTTTATATGCGGCTTTCCAAGCTACCTTCGCGGGCATCACTTGCGCACTCATTGTTGGTGCGTTTGCAGAGCGTGCGCGTTTTTCAGCAGTCTTGGTCTTTACTGTGCTGTGGTTCACATTCGCATACATTCCCATCGCACACATGATCTGGTATGCCGGAGATGGAACCAAAGGCTTGTTAGCCGCCAAAGGCGCCCTTGACTTTGCGGGCGGTACGGTTGTTCATATCAACGCAGGTATTGCAGCGTTAGTGGGCGCCTTTGTCGTCGGCAAGCGTCTGGGTTATGGCAGAGAAGCCATGCAGCCGCACAATCTTCCGATGACAATGATTGGAGCCTCTTTGCTGTGGGTTGGATGGTTTGGCTTTAACGCAGGCTCTTCACTTGCCGCCAATGAGATTGCCGCACTCGCCTTGTTCAACACATTGATTGCAACCGTCGGCGCAATTATGGCTTGGGTCTTGACTGAATGGGCGCTCAAAGGACGGCCTTCAATGTTGGGCGCTGCATCGGGAGCGATTGCTGGTCTTGTGGGTGTCACACCCGCTGCTGGCATGGTGGGTCCCATCGGAGCACTCGTGATTGGTGTTGCCGCTGGAGTGATCTGCGTTTGGGGCGTCAACGGTCTCAAGCGTATGTTGGGTGCTGACGATACCCTCGACGTATTTGGCATTCATGGTGTCGGCGGTATTGTCGGGGGCATTCTTGTAGGCGTCTTCAATGCAAAGGCCTTCGGCGGCCCAGGCCTTGACTCAATCAGTCTGATCGGTCCCCAGTTGTTGGTTCAACTTGAAGGAATCTTGATTACGATTATCTGGTCTGGTGTCGTGGCATTCCTTGCCTTTAAAGTCGCAGACATGATGTGCGGCCTGCGTGTCAGCGAAGACATGGAGCGCGAAGGACTCGACATCACCACCCATGGTGAATCTGCCTACCATCATTAATAACGTGTAGTTAGGTCGTTTCAAGCAAATCGCCGACTGTACATCTCACAGTCGGCGATTTTTTTATCAAGAGATATTATTCAAGAACAGAGGGATCAATCGTGCTTTGACGATTGAGCGCAGTGGCGACCTGTTGGCGCAACGCGTTGGAGTGACCTTGTCTAATTTCACGTTTGACATCTAGCAGTTGCTGCGGATGCATCGAAAAATTTGTTAACCCCAAGCCGAGCAACAAGCGAGTGAGTTTAGGATCACCTGCCATCTCACCACATACTGCAACAGGGATGCCCGCGCGCATGCCAGCATTGATTGTATTTGCAATCAATTTTAAAACGGCTGGATGTAAGGGGTCATAGAGCGCCGAGACCTCGTTATCAGCGCGATCAATCGCCAGCGTGTATTGAATCAGGTCGTTCGTTCCGATAGAGAGAAAATCCAAAGCGTCGGCGAACGGATCAACGGCGATCGCGGTCGCCGGTATTTCAACCATGCAGCCGATTTGAATACTGTCCGAGAAAGATTGACCTCTCGCCTCGAGCTCTCTCTTGGCAGACTCGATGGCCGCTTTCGCGGCCTTGACCTCATGCATATGCGCGACCATCGGAATCAAAATACGGACGACGCCATGCGCAGAAGCACGCAAAATCGCTCTGAGTTGTGTTGCAAATAGATCCGGATGTGCCAAGCAGTAACGTATCGCCCTCAGCCCTAGGGCTGGATTAGTGGCCACGGTAGCCTCGCAATCCAAAGCTTTGTCGGCGCCAATATCGAGGGTACGAATCGTGACGGGACGATTCTGCATCGCTTTAACGACAGAGGAGTATGCAAGGTATTGCTCTTCTTCGCTTGGCAACTCCGTGCGACCGATAAATAAAAATTCACTGCGAAATAAACCGATCCCCGTCGCACCATGCGCCAACGCCAAATCCACCTCATCTGGTAGCTCAATATTGGCTTCTAAAGAAATAGAAATACCATCGAGGGTTTCAGCTGGCACGTCTTTAAGTGCCGCAAGGGTCATACGGTCCCCCAAGTATTGCTCTTGAAGGACTTTATATTGTGCTAATGCGAATGGCGAAGGATTTACAATTAAAGCTCCTTGAACGCCATCAATAATTACCATATCACCATCGCGAAGTAGACTTCGCGCATGACCGAGCGCAACCACTGCAGGAACAGACATACTGCGTGCCACAATTGCTGTGTGCGATGTTGCGCCACCGAGATCGGTTGCGAAGCCCGCAAAGCGACCGCCACGCAAACGAATCATGTCGGCTGGCGAAATGTCATGCGCAATGACGATGAGGGGCTCATCCGTTTCGCCGACACGTTCAAACGCGCTTAAGGCTTTCGTGCCCGACAAAACATGCAATACACGTTCAATCACATGCCGAACATCAGCGCCTCGCTCGCGCAAATACTCGTCTTCCATTGCAGCGAATTGCTCACCGAGAATTTGGCCTTGTGTCGTCAACGCCCACTCAGCGTTGTAATGTTTTTCCTGAATCAGAGTGAGCGCCTCATCAGCGAGGAGCGGATCTGAGAGCAGCATACCGTGCACATTCAGAAGAGCCGACAACTCACGTGGAGCATCCTCAGGCAGGGTTTGGGCAAGTTCTAGCATTTCGCTGCGCGTTGTTTCAAGCGCACGACGCAATCTATGCTGCTCAGCTTCTATAGACCCGAGAGGAACGCGGTAGTGCGCAACCTCAAGAGCAGCAGCACCCATGACGAGCGCGCGACCAATCGCATACCCACGCGCCGCACCCTGCCCATACAGGCAAACCATCGGTTCGGGACGTAAATCGTCCGGTTGGCTATTCGCCTTCGCCAAATTTGTCATCGAACAACTTTTTAATAGCCTCAAGCGCCCGGTCCGCATCACTGCCAATCGCTTCAACCTTGACTTGGCTGCGTATACCTGCGGCAAGCATCATGACACCCATGATACTTTTCGCATTGACGCGTTGAGCACCTTTTGAGATGAAAATTTCGCTGATGAATTGGCCAGCAAGCTGGGTCAGCTTGGCTGCTGCACGGGCATGCAAACCAAGCTTGTTAGACACGACGATATCGAAATCAGGCATATCGAAACTATAAAAGTGGGGTTAGCTCACGCACATGACATCAGTCTACACGCAACACAGCCTGTGTGGCGCCAGCAAGTGCTTTGTCCGTGACAATATCCAATGTTGCAGTGCGATAATTAATGGCCTTCAGAAGCATGGAAGGATTGACTCCTCCAAGCACCCGACAAGCAATCCCTCTCTCACGCACATATGCTGAAGCAGTCGCCGCAATGTTTGAGGGCGTGGCACCAGGCAAATCCGTCAACACCAGGACACCATCACCTTGATCTGCGGCCATGATTGCCGCAGCCAAACGGGGTGAGGATTCAATTGCACATTCACTGGACTGAATATCAAACACTCGGATATCTGGTTCAGCACCGAGTACATGCCGAGCGCAAGACGCTAAGGCCGATGCGAGAGGCATGTGAGCAACGACAAATATGGCGATCATCGCACTAAGCTGCCTGTGCAACCGCTTGTTCTAGGGCCTCGACAAAACGCGCCCCAACATCAAAGCCCGTTTGCTCAGTAATTTCAACAAAGCACGTCGGACTCGTCACATTGATTTCAGTGACGTAGTCACCAATCACATCAAGCCCAACGAGTAAGAGTCCCCTTTTACTCAACTGAGGTGCGATCTCGCGCGCAATTTCCCAATCACGTTTAGAGAGAGGTTGGGCAACGCCACGACCACCCGCTGCTAAATTGCCGCGTGTTTCACCCGCGAGAGGAATCCGAGCGAGACAATAGGGAACGGGTTCGCCACCAATCAATAAAATGCGTTTATCGCCTTGAGTAATCTCGGGGATGAAGCGCTGCGCCATGATCGAACGTTGACCATCATGCGTTAAAGACTCAAGAATGGCGTTTAAATTGGGTTCATTGGCAGCAAGTTTAAAAATACCAGTGCCACCCATACCGTCAAGAGGTTTGACAATCACTTCACCGTGCTCTTGATGGAAAGCTTTGATACGCGCCATGTCCCGCGTCACAAGCGTTGGCGTCGTAAACTGAGCAAACTCTGTAATCGCAAGCTTTTCCGGATGATTGCGAATCGCCGCGCCGCTGTTGAAGATACGCGCGCCTTGTGCTTGCGCATAGTCAAACATATGTGTGATGTAGACGTACTCCATATCAAAGGGAGGATCTTTGCGCATCAGCACTGCAGAAAATGCACTCAGTGGCGTATCCACTGGAGCGCCAACTTCGGTCCACCAGTGAGGCTCATGCAAATTTGCACCCGCGACCAGGTTGATCTGCGTCGCGCGTGCAAGGACTTGACCACGCTCAATGAAGACGTCACCTTGCAAAGCAACACTGAAATGATGACCGCGGGCGACCAGCGCCTGCATCATCGCCACAGAGCTGTCCTTGTAAGCGTTTAAACCCGGAAGCGGATCTAGAACAAACAATACATGCATGAGTTAAGCCGCGGCTTCTTTTGTCGTTGTCTTCTTCCGAGGAGAAAGAACCATCACCATTTGGCGACCTTCAAGCTTGGGCATTGCTTCGACGACAGCCATCTCTGTCAAGTCGTCGCGCACTCGCTCAAGAACGCGCATACCGAGCTCCTGGTGCGCCATCTCTCGTCCGCGGAAACGCAGCGTGACTTTGGCTTTATCACCCTCGTCGAGAAAACGCTTAAGGTTTCGAAGCTTGACCTGATAGTCGCCTTCGTCGGTCGCAGGCCGGAACTTCACCTCTTTGACCTGAATGATTTTTTGTTTGGATCGCGCCTCGGCAAGGCGCTTTTGTTCTTGGTATTTAAATTTGCCGTAATCCATCAAACGGCAAACTGGCGGATCAGCGTTAGGCGCGATCTCAACCAAGTCAATCTCATTTTCCTCGGCCATGCGGATGGCGTCGAAAATTTTAACAATACCGAGCTGTTCGCCCTCTATGCCTAATAAACGCACCTCGGAAACACGAATTTCACCGTTGATGCGATGTGGTTTTTCTGTTGCGATGTTGACGACTCCTAGTAGTTAGGCCGACTGCGGTGCAGACGAACCGGAATTGCGGCGTAATGCCACGTCTTCGTTTAGTAGTGAAGAGAATTGAGCAGAAGGCATCACACCCAGCTCAACCCCACCACGTCCACGCACTGCAACAGTCCCCGCCTGGCGCTCTTTTTCGCCGACCACCAAGATATAGGGGACCTTTTGCAAACTGTGTTCACGAATTTTATAGGTAATTTTTTCACTACGACAATCTGATTCTACTCTAAAGCCTTGTTTCTTCAGGGTTTGTGTGATTTCTGCCGCATAATCAGCCGTATGCTCCGAAATACAGCATACGACGGCTTGAACAGGCGCCAACCAAGCAGGCATCGCACCAGCATGATTTTCAATCAACATACCGATAAAACGCTCGAAAGAACCAAGAATGGCGCGATGGAGCATCACGGGTGCTCGGCGCTGATCAGACGCATCTACAAATTCCGCGCCAAGCCGCTGAGGCATTGAGAAATCAACTTGAATCGTCCCACACTGCCAATGGCGACCGATAGCGTCTTTGAGGGTATATTCAATCTTGGGGCCATAAAAAGCACCCTCGCCTGGCGAAACCTCAAACACACAGTCCGTGCGTTTCAGGCTTTCCATCAGAGCCGTTTCAGCTTTGTCCCACACCTCGTCGCTACCAATACGCTTTTCAGGTCGTGTCGCAACCTTGTAGAGCACCTCGGTAAAGCCAAAATCAGCATAGACCTTTTGAAGTAAGGACGTAAAGGCGGCACACTCGTCCTGTAACTGATCCTCAGTACAGAAAATATGACCATCGTCCTGCGTAAATCCCCTCACGCGCATCATGCCATGCAAGGAGCCTGAGGGCTCATTACGGTGGCACTGACCAAATTCGCCATAACGCAGTGGCAAGTCACGATACGAATGCAAACTCGAATTGAAAATCTGGACGTGTCCTGGGCAGTTCATGGGCTTGAGACCATAAACCCGATTTTCAGACTCGGTGGTAAACATATTTTCGCGATAGTTATCCCAGTGTCCGGTTTTTTTCCAGAGTGAAATATCGAGAATCTGGGGCGCTTTGACCTCCTGATAGCCATTGTCGCGATACACGGCTCGCATGTATTGCTCGACTTGCTGCCAGATCGCCCATCCTTTGGGATGCCAGAAAATCAGGCCCGGACCTTCTTCTTGAAAATGGAACAAATCAAGGTCACGACCGATCTTGCGGTGGTCACGACGCTCTGCTTCTTCGAGCATATGCAGATACGCATCTTGGTCTTCTTTGGTCGCCCAGGCAGTACCGTAAATACGCTGCAACATCTCATTGTTGCTATCACCCCGCCAATAGGCGCCTGCGACCTTCATGAGCTTGAAGACTTTTAACTTGCCTGTGCTCGGCACATGGGGGCCGCGACACAAATCGATGAAGTCACCTTCGCGATAAAGACTGATTGTCTCGTTGCCTGGAATCGCACCGATGATCTCGGCCTTGTAAGCCTCGCCAATGCCTTTGAAATAGGTCACTGCGTCATCACGCAACCATTCCTCGCGAGTGACAACCTCGTCTTTTTTAGCGAGCTCGGTCATTTTTTTTTCGATCGCAACCAAGTCCTCGGGGGTAAAGGGTCGCTTGTAAGAAAAGTCGTAATAAAAACCGTTGTCGATCACTGGACCAATCGTGACTTGCGCCTCAGGAAAAAGTGTTTTGACTGCATACGCTAACAAATGGGCGGTGGAGTGACGGATCAAATCCAGTCCATCCGCGTCTTTGGGCGTGATGATGGCAAGATGCGTATCGTTTTCGATGCGATGCGTGGTGTCGACCAAACGGCTTTCGGCACCCTGTGTGACACGACCACCAAGCGCGGCACGCGCCAGACCAGCACCGATCGACTGAGCAACCTCAGCGACCGTGACCGGTCCTGGGTATTGACGCTGCGACCCGTCGGGGAGCGTAATTGAGAGCATCTATGCAAATCCTGTATCAAATCGACAATTGATAAGTTTACCATTCCGAGCACCTCTCCACGGGGACAATGCGTCCTAGAACACGCTCATTAACGCTAGAATCCGTAGAAATCAAATCAACCCGCCGCCTCAGTTTTGAGTACAGCCTCCCCCCTTCGCGTACGTCAACACCCCGGGTTCATCGGGGGGCTTCTGCTCGGCATTCTTTTTTTTATGCCGGTCACAGGCAACACAAGCCCCCCTGCCAAACACCCTCTCTCATGTCTGGCTGATGCTTACCCTGACAAGCTTTTGCTTTCTTCAGACCATCAATTGATCTCTGCACAAACGGGACAACAGTATCCCTACCAACCTGAAAAGAAATATAAAGACTTTCAAGACGAACTCGATCATGCCGACCTTTATAGTCAGCTGCGTCAGCCTTATCGCAAGGGCTTGTTAGACACGCCTCCTCAACCCAACGAAGATCCAGGACGCTTGCGTCACATGCCTCTATTTATGGACATGTATGGCAAGTCCTCAGCCGAGGTGACTAAAAATCTCATCGCTGTTGACTGGGCACCCTGCCAGTGCAAGATCCAATTTTCTCAAGTAAATGGGGCCGCCCAAGCCCTGGAGGCCGTCGGTCATGAGATTGACCGAGCAGGCTTATCGAAATATGTGAATCAAAGCTTGGGCACGTATCAATGGAGAAACATCGCAGGCACTCGCCGTTTGAGTATGCATGCCCTTGGGGTCGCGATTGATTTCAAACTGCCCAATACCCTCGGACGCTATTGGAGGTGGGACACCGTCTCGCAAGGCCAAACCCGAAAATTTCCCTCAGAAATCCTGCTCGATACGGATTTCAATCAAATCGTGAACATCTTTGAATCAAAGGGCTTTGTGTGGGGCGGAAAATGGTGGCACTACGACAGTATCCATTTTGAGTTTAGGCCGGAGTTGACTTTGCCCGGCTGCGGACGGGGTCTAAGCCCATCAATACCGACAAAGTAACTTGGACCCACTAAGCGCAGAGGCACATGAACCCACATGATGGCTAAACAAGCCAAAGATCTGTTTAATGAAATTAAGACTTCAGTCCCGTAAAGGCGCTGGCCGATAACTCAATATCTGCAGCGGGAATTTTTGCTCGCAGGGCAACAGACCTCCACTCAGAGACAACGCTCACAACCTCATCGATCACGTTGTCGGCCCGCTTTGACGTTAAGCGGTAAAAAGCAGCTGTGGCACGCGCAGTTTCGAGAGAGGGACGATTATCCACATCGTCAATATTAAGAACATGAGTTGCTTTATCGATGCTAGGATTTACATCAAATGCAGGTGAAAGCCGCCAACCTCGTTTACATAAGATAAAGCCATGATTTCGGAGATGATCATCACGATTGCCCACTACCACATTGAATACTACCCGTCTAAATAACTGCTCAAGATCTTCTTCGATATGATTTGGATCACCGCGACGGGCGATAAACTCTGCCATTTCAAGATAACTTGTTCCCTCACTGGAGTCCTTGCTGAGTAATGTCATCGCAGACGCATAAAAGCGTCTCTTTTTAGGGGCATCTACAGCAACAGAACTACGATCAAACCGCTGAACGCAAAAAGTATGATGGCCGCCTTGGCTCAATCGCTCAGCCTTAGCTAAAGACATATCAATTCCAGCCTTTCTTGCCATCCACCAAGTGACAGCTTCCCACGCACCGATGTCACGGTCATCATCCGCTGCTGGAAATTTTGCAATCCATAAAGATCCTGACTTATCACAAAAATTAGCCTTGGGCCTTGCCCCGCCCAAGGAAGCGCCCGGAGCAACTAACACGGCAAGCCAGCGCCTAAGTTGATCGAGATCGTCTATATTTTTGCGCGTCAATTGTTTTGCAATCGCTGCTAACTCAGCCAAACTCGTCACCGGAGGTGCAGCCAGAACTTCATTCGCAAGAAAACTATCGGCTTCAGCGTGGCGAAAGCGCATTGCCCCCTGCCGAGTGAAGTCCTGAACGCCTAGCAAAAAATCCCACGAATAAAGCGTTCGGGAGACGCGCTTTTCATCTTTTGCTTGAAGTGACTCGCGGCGGCGCATCAACGTTTGTCCCCAACGGTCTGGGGAAGAATCTAAAAAAATTCCAAAATTACCGCTCTCGGGGTTTGGAAAAAACACCCCAGAATCAAGCGTCAATTGAGGATCGATTGCAAACACGTTATGACGTTGTGTCAGCCAAGAGTTGTCGTATTGGAAGCGAACCTGACCTCGGTCATGCGCTAATGTGCCCAATCGTTGCTTTGGGCACAAATCACAATCAAGCCAAACTTCCAAGGACTGTTTCATTCCCTTACCTTTTTGGAACGGGACAGTGCCAAGTCCTGTAGGCGACGTCCTAAAATGTCATCCCCCGCTACAACAGAAAGATCATTCTCCAACCCATATATGGCCAGAATCCGAAGATAGGTGCCAAGGGTCACTGAAGGATCACCCCGCTCTACTTTGGCCAGTGTCGGTCGGGAAATATTGGCGCGCTCAGCTACGACAACTGCAGTATGACGTCGACGCAAACGGGCAAGACGTAATCGCTCACCAAGACTCAGGAGAAGTTTTGATTCTGAAGGAAAAGCAAGCGGAGCTTTACTAGGCATAATGCAACCATTTTGAACATAAATTCAAATATTGTCAATAATGATTTACATTTTATCTCAATCAATTCAGCTTTGTTAAAAGCTCAGACATACCAGTGCACTCAGGGCACTGAGCATCCAACGCACCCGTTCGACAAAGCTTCCAGACTTTAAAGGTATAGATTGCGACTTTTATCGTATTAGACTGGGCAAACTCCTGTTTCTATACTTTGCCATGATTATCAAAACTCTAAACGCTGGTCCAAACTTATATGCATGACAAGATTATCGCAATCAGCACCCAAATTCTGGACGTACCGACCATCAGACCGCACAAGCTGTCAGTGGCGATTATGGAACATCAGAGCATGGTGTTGGTGCGATTGCGAACCTCACAAGGCATCGAAGGCGTCGGGGAAGCGACCACCATTGGTGGCTTGAATTATGGTGGCGAAAGTCCAGAAAGCATCAAAATCAACATTGACACCTATATTGCTCCGCTGTTGCTTGGTCAGAATATTGAAAGTCCCACGGCACTCATGGCCCGTATTAATAAAGCCGTTAAAAGCAATCATTTTGCTAAAAGTGCGATTGAAACTGCCCTGTACGATGCACTTGGTAAAAAATTAAATGTCTCAGTGGGCACCTTGCTGGGCGGGATTGTTCACAAAGAGCTAGGTGTCGCCTGGACGTTAGCTAGTGGCGATACGCAACGCGATATCTCCGAAGCTCAACACATGCTGGACACTAAACGTCACAACGTCTTTAAACTCAAGGTCGGCTTGCGTTCGATCAAAGACGACCTGCGGCACATCGTAGCGATTAAGAACGCGCTTGGCGAACACATCAGCGTGCGCATTGATGTGAATCAGGGATGGTCAGAAAGCGAAACGATACAAATGTTGCGGCCTTTAGCAGAGGCAGGGATTGATTTAGTCGAGCAGCCCGTACAGGAAAAAAATCATGCAGGTCTTGCAAGACTATCTGGGCTTGGTATCTTACCCATCATGGCAGATGAATCTCTAAAAGGGCGTGAAGATGGATACGCTCTTGCATCGGGTCGTTGTGCCAATGTATTTGCCATCAAGATCGAGCAGGCTGGTGGATTGCGCGCCGCCCAAGACTTAATTGGTATTGCTCAAGCGGCAGGCATTGGATTGTATGGGGGCACAATGCTGGAGGGTCCTATCTCAACAATTGCCTCTGCTCACCTTTTTTCAACAATCGATCGCATCGAGTGGGGAACGGAATTGTTTGGTCCGCTGCTGATGAAGGACAGCATTTTGGCTGAACCGCTTGAATTCAGCAATTTCACTTTAAAGTTACCAACAGGTCCAGGTCTTGGTCTGAGGCTTGATGAAGACAAAGTTCGCCATTATGCGCGCAGCAACTGATACGTTGAAAAACGTGACTTAGAGCGAACTACGCAGGCACTGGCGCCGCGCGAGCAAGTGCCAGGGCTGATTTCAAAAATTCAGACTGATCATTTTTGCGCCAACTCAACATGATGGGTGAAGTACATGACGCATCACTGAGGCTGACATAATTCACATCTTTACCAAATAGACCCTGAACGGACTCGGGTACGATTGCCAAGCCGATACCCGCGGCAACCAGGCCTAGCGCGGTCTGTAGTTCATTGACCTCTTGTATGTGCTCAGGCACTGCCACTTGCCGTCTAAAAATATCGAGCACATGATCGGCATAACTCGGACGCGGGCGCGCAGGATACAAAATGAGGGACTCTGAGACGACTTGGTCTAAGCTCAACGAAGAACACTCCGCTAAGCGATGCTCTCTTGGCAAGGCAACAATCAACCGCTCCTCCCACAATACCAGGCGTTCAATCTCTGGATCAGAAAGCAGAATTCTGCCAATACCGATATCGATTCGACCTGTTTTCAACGCTTCATATTGCTGCAAAGTAATCATTTCAAGCAAGCTAATATCAATATTTTGATCGAGGCCGCGAAGTTGCCGAATAAAACCAGGCATATAGCCATACAACACCGAGGGTACAAACCCTATTCCGACGCGACGCTTTTCACGTCGACCGACTCGCTGAGTCGCATGAACGGTCTCGGACAACTTTTGCAGCATTAAGTCAGTTTGTTGAAGAAAATAACGCCCTGCCTCTGTTAGCCTAATCCCGCGCCCAACCCTCTCAAACAATTCAACCCCAATTTCCTCTTCAAGCATCTTGATCTGTCGGCTTAAGGGCGGCTGCGCCATATGAAGAGATTCAGCCGCCCGTGTAAAGCTCAGCTCGGTCGCAACGCGCTGGAAATACCGAATCTGTCTAAGCTCCACCTTTCATACCTTTAAAGTATCAATTTTGATAAATATAGTCTTAGACAAGCTGATATCGCAACCCGATAATAAATAATGATCGTGATGGCTGGACCCTCGTCCATGAAAAGCAACATTACAGGAGAGCATCTTGAAACATAGAAACTTAGCGACCAACTTTTCCATCAGACGGCATCTAGGTCTGTTCAAAGTCGGGATCGCTGTTGCAGGGATCGCGATGGCTTTGTCCAGCCCTTCAAGCATGGCTAATTCCTCTACGAGCAATTACCCTGACCGACCCATCTCATGGATTGTTCCCTTTCCACCTGGTGGTGCGATGGATGCCATTGCACGTGTGCTAAGCAGAACAATGAGTCAAGAGCTGGGGCAAAGTATTGTTGTTGAAAATAAACCAGGAGCTGGTGGCAACATCGGAGCGAGCTTTGTCGCCAAAGCCAAACCTGATGGATACACCATCATGATTGTTGCCAACGGGATGGCTGTCAATCCTTCTCTGTATCGCAACATGAGTTACAACCCGATCAAAGATTTTCAGCCGATCTCTTTGCTTGCAGCGGTTCCTAACATTTTAGTTACCCAAGCCAGTCGCGCTGATGTGAACGCGCTCAACGATGTCATCCGCCAAGTAAAAGATAAACCAGGCAAGTACAGTTACGCCTCTGCAGGAGTCGGTACTTCAATCCATTTAGCTGGCGCGCTATTCACCTATATGGGCAAACTTGATATGTTGCATGTCCCTTACAAAGGAAGCGGACCCGCAGTGACAGACCTCATCAGCGGCCAAGTTGACTACATGTTCGACAGTATTACCTCTGCAAAGCCTCATATTGAATCAGGTAAGCTTAAAGCGCTTGCGGTGACAACACCCAAGCGCTCATCGACGCTTCCTGATTTGCCGACCGTCGCAGAGAGCGGCTTAACCGGCTATGAACTGACGCCCTGGTTTGCAACATTCGCACCAGTTGGTACGCCTCCTGCCATTATTGAAAAGCTCAATGGCGCCATGATAAAGGCGATGAACACGGAGCAAGTCAAAAAGACTTTTGCCGCGATTGGTGCTGAATACATTGGAAGCTCGCCACAAGAGCTCGCGACCTATCTGGCGCAAGAGACCGCGAAGTGGCAAAAAATTATTGTAGAAACGGGCATCTCGGTTGACTGAACGAATCTTATTTTCTTTCAAGGGATTCCGGATTAAATGGCTGTCAAAACAATTTGATAAAAAGAAATCTATAGGTTACTTTTTTAATATATATTCCATAAAATGTGATGTATATTGCTCAAATGAAGAGCTCAAATGTCCAGACCAAACAGTCAAAGCACCCACGTTTGGATCCCTTGATCCAAGAAATCGTTCATGCACGCAAGTCACAAAAATTCACTCAATCCCAACTCGCCGAGATGTCCGGTGTTGCACGACGGACAATCGTTCTGATTGAATCCGGCGGGGACTGTACGCTCTCGACCTTACGTCGAATCACCACTGCACTTAGCCTAGAGATCAGCGTTTATAAGCCACAGCTTCCAAATTTAGATGATCTCACCCGCGAAAACGAAAAGCTGTTTTCAAGTCAACATTCATTTAAAGCAATGAATCAAGGCGACTCTAATGCTTGATGTGTATGTATCCAATCAGCTAGTCGGTGTTTTAGATCAACCGGATCCCTACACTTTTGTTTTTAACTATCTGCCTAATGCACCTGAAGCCCTTCCAATCTCTCTACTCATGCCCAAACGATTAGAGAGCTGGATCAGCAGGGAGCTACATCCCGTATTTCAGATCTCTTTGCCAGAAGGCGCACTACGTGAACTCATCACGAAAAAGTTCAGTAAACGATTCGAACATTTTGGGGATCTCGAGTTACTCGCTGTAGTGGGTGAAAACATGATCGGTCGCATTCAAGTCACTCCACATGGACAGGCGCCGTCAGGCCTTACTCCGCACGAAACACTGTCGCGTTTAATTAAAGAAGACACAACAACGCTTGTTAAACACTATCTTGGCGAGCGTTTGCACACGTCGGGGGTATCGGGCGGATTTATAAAATTTCTTGCTAAAAGCCCAAGCCATCATCAGAGCAGCAGACCCACGTTCGCACTAGAAGAATGGATTATCAAACTGAGCGATGATGATCATCCTCACATTGTGTTGCTAAAGTATTTTGGGATGATGGCAGCGCGTGCGTCTGGTTTAACGGTACCGGACATTCATCTCGCTGAGGATCGCAAACATCTGCTGGTCAAACGCTTTGATTTAAATTCTGAAGGCATGTCTGTTGGCTTTGAGGATATGTGTGCGCTGTTTGGACGACCTGCGAGAGATAAATTTACCGGGTCTGTTGAGCGCCTGATCAAAACGATAGGAACATTTTGTCAAGGTGAAAAAAAGAGAAAATCTTTCGATCAGTTTTTTGGTCAATATCTCCTTGCATCAACCATCCGCAATGGCGATGCGCATTTGAAAAATTTCGGACTCCTTTATGAAAATATGCAGACGGCAGAATTAGCACCTGTGTACGACATGTTAAGCATGTCGGTCTATGCACCAACACTTGCAAATTCCAGAGATGCTGACGACGGAATGGCGATCAATTTTGAGGGTTCAAAGCGTTGGTTGACGCCAGACTCTATCCAATCACTTTCAACACAGTGTTTATTATCTGCAAAAAGTGTCAAAAATTGGAAGGCTCAAATTGCAACAGCACTTATTGAGACCTCTGATAAAGTGATTGCACACCTCGACGAATACCCAGAAGATCACTTTGAACCCACAGCACATCGCATGCTCGAGCTTTGGGCGCTTGGATTAGAGGCCTTTGACAGTAAAGCTGCTCAACGAATTAGACTTTAATCACGAACCGGCAGCCAGCAACCATTGATTGAAATCTTCTCGCTCGTGCTACAAGATAAAATTGTAATTTGAAAGTTTGCTCTTAATACATTGATACAACCTCTATTAGGAGCGAATTTTGCCTACCACTACTCGCGATTTCACATACGCAACCCTGGCAAATAAAGACGAGGCCTTGAGAATAGCGTTGAATCTATTGCTAAAAGACCCAAACTATCAAAAGCTGCCTTTGCGTCAAGTGTCAACCTTTTACAAAAGTATCGTCAATAATTGTTATCTATTCATGATTCAGGGAAACAAGGCGGTTGGGGTCCTCATGTGGCTGAAAACGAGTGCGGCTGTTCGTGACAACTGCTTATTGTTAGACCGCAGTGCTTTAGTCAGTGAGCTCTCCCATCAAGGTGACGCAATTTACTGCATTGCTTTTGCTACGTTAGAGCCCAATTTTTTATTACCACTACTCAGATTTTTTATAAAGACACACGCCCATCAAGACATTTTAATTAAACGTCACTTCAAGAACGGAAAAAAAGTGAATCAGCCGATCGTGTTGGTTAAGAACCAAAAAAGAGTCAAGTCTGATAAATTTGTGGAGTCAGACTCTTAGGTTGTATACGAAGTATTTCAACAGTATTTATACCGTAAAGCGCTTGGAACTTGAAACCGACACACTGTGTATTAAAAATACTGAGAATTTCTCATGAAGATTTACCGACTACTTGCGCTCTCATTTCTCTCCCTATTCATGGCGCTTTCAGGATGCGGTGGTTCGTCTGATAGCCAAGATACCAATGGGTCTAAAAGCTTAGCGCCAACAGTGCAGACTTCATTAGGTGCCTTTCAGGGACTTAAACGTTCCTATCCTTTGCCCAACGCAAGCGACGGCTCTTTTAGTGATTCAGCGTCTTATAGCGTGTACGAGTATCGCGGCATTCCTTATGCGCAAGCCTTAACTGCCGAGGACCGATGGCGGCTTGCTAAGCCTGCAACTTCCTTGGGATCCAAAGTATTTAAAGCATATGAGTTTGGTGCAGCTTGTCCTCAGCAGGCTCGGTTTGATATAACAGAAGCGAGCTTCAATGAGGACTGCCTCACCTTAAACATCGCTAAACCCGTTCGTAGTGACAACGCTGAAAAGCTCCCGGTCGTCATTTGGATTCCGGGGGGTGGTTTTTTAGGCGGTTCTTCTAATTTATATCGCTTGGACAAGCTTGCGCACGAGGGTCAGATCATCGTCGTTTCGATTAATTATCGAGTTGGGGCGCTTGGATTTATGCCGCACCCCTCGATCGTAGAAGGCTGGAATGGAAACTTCGGGCTTGAAGATCAGCGTTTAGCCATGCAGTGGATTAAAGATAATATTGAATCATTCGGTGGTGATCAAACAAAAATAACGCTTGCAGGAGAATCGGCCGGTGCAGCTTCGATATGTTTACATCTTCTTAGTAAGACAAAAACAAATGAATTATTTCAGCAGGCAGCGCTACTCAGCTATAACTGCTTATATGAATGGCCGACCTTGGCGTCTGCATTAACAGAGTCCAACATCGCCTTGTCCGGTGGACGAACACCCGTCTATCAACGCATGGCCAATGAGTTAGGGTGCTCCGCATATACCGGGGATTTGCAATTAAGTTGTATGCGAAAGAAATCCATTCCAGATATCGTCTTAGCCCAGGGTGAGGTCAATAAAGCTGTGCCCCTATTCCCTTTTGCGCCCGTTATTGATAGCGGTGTAAACGGAACCATCCCTTTAGCTGATTTCTCTGTGGCAAGCTTAAAAGCCAATATTCATGCCATTCCCATGCTTTATGGTGGCGCTAAGGATGAGCTACGTTTGTATATCGCTTATGACATGATCGCAGATCCTTCTGTGAATACCTCAAGTATTCCTTCAGCTCTGAGAGACTTTGAACTACTTCTTTACTATTCCCTGGATTCATATCCTCCCTCAGGCGGATGGAGCCCTGATAAATTCACTACTATTATTAATGAGTATTTTGGTGATGGCCCATTAGCGCTGACGGATTTGGATCCATGGTGTCGGACTACACCCCTGTTGTTGGTATTAATCACTGCTCTTTTTTAAGAACAGCGAGGACTTTTAGTGAAATCATGCCCTTATACCAATGGGAGTTTGCAGACCCCAATGCACTTGTTTTAGGGGTTGGTATTGCCAAAGGTCAGGATCCAAGAATGCCCCTCGGACCTGTTCATTCATCTGCGCTGAATTACCTCTTTCCGAATTTATCGAACACAGCGGCCATTGATGCTCCAAATTTGCCAGGCCCATCACAATTACTAGCCAATCAGATGGTTCAAATGTGGACACAATTTGTAAAGACAGGTTCTCCAAACAGCACGGGTTTGAATAATTGGCCTAAATTTAATGAGGCCACAATGAACCAGAACGTGATGCAGTTTATTCCTAATGATGTCAAATTAATTAATGCAGTGTCCAATCACAAATGCAATTTCTGGGAGAAGATAGATAGCAAGTTAAATCCAGTCAGTCTTAGATAGTGATGAACAGCCAAGACGAAAAAAAGCCCCGAGTCCGGGGCATGATTTTCGATCATTGGTAGGCGGTACTGGAATCGAACCAGCGACCTCCACGATGTCAACGTGGCGCTCTAACCAGCTGAGCTAACCGCCTGCAAAGATTGTGATTATATCGGTTTTATCGAACAGATGTCAAAAGCACTCAGGCATCTGCTTTTTTAACTGCAGCCACAAACTCCACAATACGCGGGGCTGATTTAATCCCTGGTTCTGACTCAACGCCGCTACTGACATCGACGGCCCAAGGTCGGATGTGACGCACCGGCTCAAGCAGAGTTTGTGCATTGAGACCGCCGGATAAAATAAGCGGTGCGCGTTGAGCAGGCTCAAGCGCTAAAAGTCCTGACAACAACGCATGATCAAACGTATGACCACTCCCGCCATAGGCAGGCGTATAGCTGTCAAACAACCAAGCGCTTGCCTCTGAAAATTGTAAACACGACTCGCTCAGGCTCTGCGCCGTATCCATTCCCGGTGCCCCCACGCGGAAAGCTTTGATATAGGGGGTCGAAAAAGATGCGCAAAACTCCGGAGATTCTTCACCATGAAACTGCAACAGCGTGGGTTGCATCGTTTCAATGACCTCTTGAACTACCTGTCGCTCAGGATTCACGAAAAGCGCGACAGAACTCACAAAAGCAGGAAGAGCGTGTACAAGTTGCGCCGCACGTTCAGCAGAAACAAAGCGCTTGCTAGAAGGGTGAAATACGAAACCTACTGCGTCCGCTCCTGCAGTGACTGCACACGTCAAGTCCTCGTGTCGCGTGATTCCACAAATTTTGATTCTTGTTCGCATCGTTTTCCCCTCAAGACCCAAGAAAATCTAAACCCACCGAACGCGCCGTGACGACAGGTAACACGTATCCCGGATAGCTCACATCCGTCAGATACAAACCATCCGGCGCAAAAGTTGGTGCGCCCTGCGTGCGATCCCGAGCCTCAAGCACTTGCTTCACATAGTCTACAGGCTCTCGCCCTTGCCCAACCTGAACGAGAGCACCCATCATATTTCGTACCATGTGATGCAGGAACGCATTGGCACGAAGGTGGACGACGATACGTGCCCCATGCTGACTAATATCCAGCCCGTAGAGCGTTCGTACGGGAGACTTAGCCTGGCATTGCGACGATCTAAAGCTACTGAAGTCATGCTCACCGATGAGGCAATGCGCCGCCTGTTGCATGGCCTCGACATTAAGCGGCTGAAATACCCAACCCGCTCTACCCTGCCACAGCGGATGACGCACGCGGGTATTGAGTAAGACATACGTATAGGCGCGAGCCGTTGCTGAAAAGCGTGCATGAAATTCAGCCGGAACAGCCTGTGCCCACTGCACCGAGATTGAGTCTGGTAAATGTGTATTCGTCCCTCGCACCCAAGACTCTGGGCTACGGGTGACGAACGAATCCAAATGGATGACCTGATTCAGCGCATGGACACCCGTATCTGTTCGACCAGCACAGACCGTATCGACAGGTCTACCCACAAAGGCTTGGAGTGCCCGTTCAAGAGTGTCTTGAACGGTCAGGCCGTGTGGTTGTTTTTGCCAGCCTTGCCATGAGCGACCGTCATAAGCAATACCAAGCGCCATCCTCTTGAGTTCACCGCCTATAGCAGAGACTTTTGCTGCCTCTTGCTCACAAGGCTGAGCCAAAGCCAAAGCGGGAGAATCAGGCACTTGTTTTAGTAGATCCAGAAGTGGGTGTGGGCGCGGGCGTGGGCTTGTCATCCGCTGACAAATTCAAGTCAATGGACTGAAGCTTCTGATCGAAATCCGATGCAAGAGCTGGGGCATTGTGCGGAACTTGGTCTGACTCTTCAGTACGCGCATTATTTCCAGCTCGTTTTAATAAAAAGGCAATCAGCAAAGCAAGCAAAGCAGAAATGCCCAGCACGAGTCCAAGAACATGATCAGAAGCGTATTGCTTGACTTTGGCAAGACCGGTTTTAACTTCACGAGCGGCTGCAGCCCCAGTATCCTGAGCAGGAGTCACTTGCTGCGTTGAGACAGCACCCGGAGTTCCTGCTGCACCTGCAGTTCCTGCTGCACCTGCAGTACCCGCTGCACCTGCAGTACCAGCAGTACCAGCAGCACCTGCAGTACCAGCAGTACCAGCAGCACTTGCAGTACCAGCAGCACCAGCAGTACCAGTAGCACCAGCAGTACCAGTAGCACCAGCAGTACCAGTAGCACCAGTAGCACCAGCAGTACCAGTAGCACCAGCAGTACCAGTAGCACCAGTAGCACCAGCAGTACCAGT
>Ga0247843_1003612_pt1 | contig 24877 bp, 58 predicted proteins | sample LaCruzMarch2017__FD_192420 | JGI IMG/M metagenome (GOLD analysis project Ga0247843, IMG submission 192420) | Freshwater microbial communities from meromictic Lake La Cruz, Castile-La Mancha, Spain - LaCruzMarch2017_8m | ecosystem: Environmental > Aquatic > Freshwater > Lake | place: Spain...
GCAATTATATCGGCAAACTCCACAGAAGTAACAGCTCGCAATGCAGCAATCGCACAGGCATCTACTTCACAAACCGCTGCAATCGCAGCTGCTGTGGCAACAGAAGCAGGTAACCGCGTAACAGCAATTGCAGCAGCGGTTGCCGCTGAAGTGGTTGATCGGGACATAGCAATTGGAGTCGAATCGGTGAATCGCGACATTGCGATTACCGACGCAATTGCTGCTGAATTAGTTAATCGAAACGTAGCTATAAGTGTGGAATCGACCAACCGCAATACTGCAATTTCCACTGCAATTGCAGCAGAGGTCGTGGCCCGTAATACAGCAGTCGGTGTAGAAACAACCAATCGTGGCGTAGCGATCACAGCAGCAATTGCCGCTGAAGCGCTGCAGCGCGGCGCTCGAATCGCAGAAGAAGCAACAATCCGCAGTGAAGTGGACTCGGCACTAGCGACGCGTATTGACAATCTAATAATCAGTGCCGGTGGTGGTATTGGCGCTACAGGACCAGCTGGTCCTGTAGGTCCTGCTGGCGCAACTGGTGCAAAAGGTGACACAGGACTAACTGGACCTACTGGACCAGCTGGGCCTACTGGACCTACTGGCGACACAGGCGTAACTGGTGCAGCAGGACCTACCGGGCCAGCTGGGGCAAAGGGCGACACAGGTGCAACAGGACCTGCAGGCGCAACTGGTGCAGCTGGTGCAAAAGGTGATACTGGTGATACAGGTGCAACAGGACCTACTGGTGATACAGGACCTGCTGGCGCAACTGGTGCAAAAGGTGACACTGGTGATACAGGACCTGCTGGACCAACAGGTGCAAAAGGTGATACAGGTGCAACAGGACCTACAGGCGCAACTGGTGCGACTGGTGCAAAAGGTGATACTGGACTAACTGGACCAACAGGTGCAAAAGGTGACACAGGCACTACAGGACCAGCTGGGGCAATGGGACCAGCTGGTGCAACAGGGCCTGCTGGTGCAACAGGTGACACAGGACTAACTGGACCTACGGGGCCTGCTGGTGCAACAGGTGACACAGGACTAACTGGACCTACGGGGCCTGCTGGTGCAACTGGGCCTGCTGGTGCAAAAGGTGATACTGGTGATACTGGCCCAGCGGGACCAGTTACAAACGTCCCACGCATTAAGATAGTGGGGGTTGACTCACCAACTATCCAAGGATGTATCGATCTTTGTACCGACGCTTCTACAGCAAATGCTTATGTTATCTTTATCCCAAGTGGCGTATACGTAGAAAATCTAACACTAAAGGGAGCTGTATCTCTTAGATCATATGCAGGGATGCTCAACTCTGTTACTGTCACTATCAAGGGACAGCACACATTTAATGGCTCGAATGTAAACATTAACAACAATCGTACTTCAATCAGTAACGTAGTACTAAACAACAGCAGCGCGACAATACCAACCTTTACTGTTACGGGATCGACAGCAACTCAATTAATTTTTGATGGTACGTTCTTCGACTCAACAAGCACTGCAACAACGAGCTCAGTATTTAATATTGGAACTGGGGGTACAGTATATCTACGTGATTGTATTGTAAATGCGGCTGGCGGAACTGCCGACGGCTTGCAAGGTGGCACTCAGTTTATTATGTCAGGTGGCAATGCATATCTTGACCGAGTCAGTTCGAATCGTGGAACTCAATCCGTTAATATGACATCACCTGGTTACATGCAAATCCTACGATCGGAATTAATGTGTGCCGGATCCAATTCTATTAGTGTATGCGCTGGTGGAACTGTACTAATGGGGCAGGCATCAATAGAAAACCAAGCAACAACTGGAAATGGAATTAACCTGACAGGGGCTGGCGCTACTGTTGGAATGTTTGGATGCACTTTAAATGTGCAGAATGCAGCGTCAACATACGCCGTAACAGGTGTTGCTGGCTCATATTACTTCCAACTTAACAATAATTACACCAATGTTGCAGGTGTGGTAGTGCGAAATGTAAAAATTAAGAACACAGTAACAATGCTGACATATGCCAGCTCATTGACATCTACTGCATAATCATGGAGTAATATGAAAAAATTAATCACTCTGGTCAGTTTTTGTGTGTTCGCAACAACAACTGTTGCGCTCAAGGAGAGTGACTGGAGTGTTATAACTAAGATGGACGATGGCTCTCCAGTCGTCTACACTGTACTGCCAAATACGGTTCAAACGGTTACTGTAGAAGGTGGACCAGAGCAACGTGTAACCGTTGAAATTCGCACTGCTGCTAGTCCAGATCCAATTAGTCGAATGTTACGAGTGCTGGGGTGCGAGAATGAACAAGGATTGGCTGTGCTCGCCGACGCTGAAGGTAATCTTCCAGACGGAGTTGGAGTGTTCACTTGGTCAAAGGACGGAAGTCGAGTTGCTGACATGCTAGCTGTTCGTGGGTGTGCAGCTGCAATCATTAAGCGCCGTCCATCTCCTGATAGCAAATGGTTAGTGTGGGTTTAACCCAATTAAATTTTAGGGTACGATTGCATTCTATTCTATTGACTGGAGTGCACATGCGATTTTTTCTAGAGACAACAAAGTGGGACCAGCCTATCCCGAATCATTTATATGTCCTAGACGATATGAAGTCGAAGACGATTGCTTATCGACCAGCAGGTAGTGCAGAGTTTGTAATTTTTAAAAAGCCGTTTGCACTTGATGTTCAAGGCAGAAAGTTTATAGAGATAAAGGACATCGCTAATTTGCACGCATAAGTAGTGTAAGTGATCCGTTGGCCACATATCGATATATGTTGGACGGTCGGTGCTTACCACATCTCACTTCACGGAGACTTTCGATGACGCTTTTTGATGTAATTAATAACAGTCCGTATATCACAGCCTTTCTAGTGATGTGCGTTATTTCAGGGCTGTCCAGGATGTGGGTGTGGGTGTGTGTGTTTGAGTGGCTGAGTGTACGCAAACATGGTTACCCACCGGCAACGTGTGGATCATGCTGCAAATGCACCAGCAAAAAAGTTGGCAGCTAGGCGCGGGAAAGATGCCTGGCTAAAATATTTTGCAACCGAACCGACCTCGACAAAGCTCAAGGTCACCTCTCAGGCCCGTCTCCCAGACGGAACATTAACCGATATAATACTCAACGCTGATACTGCTGTCTTAACGATACCAGAGTCGGAGTATACCCCCCAGCAATTGGTCCGGGTAGGTACAACTTACTACAGAGTATCAATCTACAACATTGCAAAACCGTTCACGGTTGGCAAGACATTTGACGGCTACCTCAAGCCAAATCTAATTGGCGTGGTCGGTGAATTTCTAAGTGACACGTACCCCTCAGCAGTCGAGCGCAAGCTAAACCAAGTCAAGGGCCTTCCGCGACCTTACTACGAGTACCTAACTGCGCTTGTTGAATTTGCAGCTGATCACACGAATGACCTGAAGAAACAAAAAGTCCAGAGTCTGTTCACGACAACGGGAATAGCACTAGACCAGTCATTCATTCAAACGATTAACAACGACTTTTTAGAAGTTCTTGGTCCATTATTCTTGTCGAGTGAACCAGGGTTCATTATCAACTTCCCAAGAGATGGTAACCAAGGGTTGTATGATTTTGAAATTGATAGAGTGCACTTTTCGTCTAAGCGAGCAGTCGGGCATACTAACACAATCAAAGCAAAAGACATATTGGATCACTTGGTGATTGATTCTCCACTTGCATTGCAGTATCCTGACGAGGTCGATCTAATCTCACTAATCAATGCGACCCCAGCAAAGGACGCCCCAGAAAAGTTGAATGATTGGCTGACGACCAGATTCGAGCACTACCCAGTTGCACCGGGATTGGACTACCTGCTTCCACCTGAGCAGCTGCGACTGGAACGAATTAAGCTGGAGACGATAGTGATTAACTGGATCAATAAATCAGGAACATTTAAGTTTGATCCGATTGTCCAGCACGCAATTTCTCACGTCTTGTTTGTGCGGGCACACTTAAATTCGGACGGAACACTATCAGTTCCTCCGATTGTGACAGGGGATGAGATTACTGGGATAGTGCTGCGATCCAAGGGAACACTAAGCGAGAAGATTGGGTTTGCAATATGACTACTCGTGCCGACCGAGTAGAGCATTAATTTCTTCCGGCGATACTCGAGAAAGAGCATTGAGGCCACGTTGCCGCATACACTGCTCAATCTGTTCTATCGACATTCTTTTGAAATCGATAAGCGGATGCTCTCTCCCACACGACAGTTCTCCATCGTCTGTATACAACGAAGCTCCGGAATACGCAACTGCCAGCATTCTTCGCAACTGCTTGTTCTCCAATCGGAGCTGATCAATCTCATCACTCATACAAGTTTCCTTAAAAATTCCGTACATTCTCTTTCAAGAACGTCATGCAGTCGTCCGCATTTTTATACATATGCGCAATTCCCCCTGCAGCTTCCCACTCAGTGCAATTTGATTGCCTGTCATCAATCAGAATATCACCTGGCTTGCAATGGAGATATTTCTGGTGAGCGTATGGTCCCAAGAATACAGGAATCTCTACCTTAGTATCCATCTCGATAAGATAACGATCGACCCACCGAATCTTGTCTAACGGTGCATACGGCCACTGTGCTGCATCTGTGTGTGGCAATGCCGTCAGGAATGCGAGTGCATAGCTGCCGCCCCGCTGTGGGTCAACCAGTCGACGAAAAATTGGGATAAACGATTGATTTGGAAGCAGGTCACGATACATCCGTTGATGGTATGTGCGAAGCTCATTCCAATCCGCCGAGTGAACTTGCTGACTCGGCAAGTAAGTTGCGCCTAGTGCTGTATTGACGTATCCGACCCAATCAGCTGTCACGTCATCCATATCGAGGTATATCGTCTTCATGTTGTCCCTTAGTTTCTGTTGAGCACTTAACGTGCGAAATGCCACCATTTGTTGTTTGTTGAGCTTAGACTCTACATTCCCAACGTATTCAGATGTACACGTATCACACACCATGTAGTACATTGGCACTAACGCATTTTCGCAACCAATTTGTTGCCTTTTAACTAATTCAATATGCCGTGTGACATACCCTTGCCCGCAAAGTGAGCATTGTTGTTTTGTTTCCATTACCGAATATTATTACAGGTTAGAATTGTAGGCAACAAAAAAGGGTTGCCATGGCAACCCTTTTGCTTTACGGAAGTGTGTTTCAGAACGAATACGACACTACACCTTGCACGCCATTTTGTAGCTCGTTGCCGCCCAAATTAGCATGGCGATAGCTAGCACGAATGCTAACAGCCTTGCTCACAGGATAGTCAACACCAAACGAATACGTTTTGCGCAGGCTGCCGGTTGCCTCGACTGAGCCTTTACGGTAGTCAACATTTGCAAATCCGCCGAGCTTAGCAGTCAGTGGAAGACGCCATTCAACGCTGGTACCGTAGAAATGACCTTCAGTGCCTAGTTCTGTCGTATTCCCAACAAACACGCGGGGAATAACGGTAAACTTTTTCAGGCTAACTGGATATGAATATCCAACTTCGTAACCATTCGTGTTGCCCTGAGCTCCGTCGGTATTGCCGTAAGTCAGAGCACCATCTAGCGTTCCATACGCAGTTGCTTGACGAACTGCAACAAAGGTGTTGTCTTGTGTAGTCTTGCCGGGAGTAGAGGCTACACCCATCCGACCAGCACCAACCTCAATTGTCGTGGCAGAGGCACAAAAAGCAACAACTGCGGCGAGAGCGATAAAAAGTTTTTTCATTGAATTTCCTTTATAGTTAAAAAATGTTGAAAATGTAATCCCAACCAATTGGGATTACAGTAGTTATATAGTGTGCTCAACTACACAGCATCTCCGTGGTGATCTGTCGTAGGTTTCGGGATCGTCATCAGCTCATCCAGCACTTCCTCGAAGTCGTACGGATACAGGTCATTCGTGTCGATCCCGACGTCCTTGATCCGACCTTGCACGATGCAGGGGCTACCGTGCAAATGTCCGTGCAAGTGCACAGCACCAGCTGACATACCGTCCCAGCTAGCGAACGGGAAGTGACTCATCACAACACCAATTTTCTTGACACCGAAGCAAGCGTAGTCTCGAATATCGATGAACAACCGCTCAATTTCAGGCAGCTTCAACAGACCACGGTCGTGATTGCCGCAGATCAGAGTCTTGGCACCATTCAATCGTTCGACTAATGCAGGTGCTTTCGTGATTACCCCCATTGCGACATCACCCAGGATGAACGTATGGTCTGTAGGCTGCACTTTTGAATTCCACCTAGCGATGATTGTTTCATTCATCTTGTCAAGGTGGTGAGCATAGATTGGTGATCCATCTGGATTATATCCAATCACCTCGACAAACTGACCACGACTCTTTGGGCAGTACAGTGCAATATTTTTGTGATTGAAGTGAATATCGGAACAAACATGGTGCTTACGATATTTTGCGTATACATCTTTTCTCATTGAAAAATCCTTGATGTGTTAACCAAATTCGTGAAAAATTGCAAGATCTGCTTCGTAGTTTTTCACGAACGCAAACTGTTCTGCTTCCTCACGGTCGAGCAGGGGAAAGGTTGTCACAGAGCGACCCGACCGACCACCGTTACCGCTGCTGACCCACTCCACCACAGTCCACTGCGGAAGGGTGGATTCGTCGTTGTCGTTCATCATAACTTCAAATTGAGCCATGAGCTACTCCTTAGTTGTCTTGAGGGGTATTATACTCTAGTTAACTCAATAGTCAACAGCTGCTTAGCTTAGCCTTTGCAATCCAGTGATTAACCGATCTTCTAGCGATCCGGTTAGTACAGTGTAGGGAATGTTGTTAGTGTGAAAGTAATCACGGTAGAACTGGTCAGCTTCTAACCGGAATGTTTCATCTTGCCGAGTACCATCCTGCACCATGGGAAAATCAGGAGCGCACAAATAAATTTGATGATACCGAGTATTTGCTTCTGCCACCATATCTGCTAAGCGTGGGGCTACATGCTTGCACCACGCCTGGCTATAGAAAGATGTGGTCAACGGACTGGTGTCACAGAACAAATACTGATCAGGCTTCATCCCTTCTGTTGCGCGGTCCTCAGCTGCAAGTTGCTCTCTTGCAATTTTTTCAAAATCTTCGTATTCCAAATGCCCACCACGCTCATCAAACAGCCGCCGGCCATATTCCATCACAGCGTACGAATGAGTAGCAATGGCGAGTTGTTGTGCAAGCGTTGTCTTTCCTGTCGATTCTCCCCCGATCAGTAAGACTTTCTTGATGAAAGTTTTCAGTACGTGAGGGGACAGGAATGCTTGCATCATCCTGTGATCACCTCTGCGCAACAGGGTGCCTGATACGTCGTATACCCGCCGGCGTTGGTCAACAACAATGTTGTCTACCTTGTGTGACCTGCCCAACCGAGTAGTAAAAAAGTCCGCCAAGTGGGCTGCAAATCCAGCACCATATACTTCCGAACTAAACACAGCTTGCACCGACGTCTGTGCGTGAGTGAGAAGGAAGTTGGCACAAAACTCTCTATGCTCTTCGTCTGGTGCACTATCGAGCGGACACTGTGCGGAATCGAGCACGTAGATGCTAAGTCGGGATTGGTCTACATCAATCCCGCGCAACCACTGCATGCGAATTGCTGGATCGCAGTTGTCGAATTTTGTTGACGTGTAACTAATAACTACAACTCGTTCGCACTTAGCCAGGGCGCTGCGAATTACAAATTCATGCCCCTTATGCAAGGGGCAGAACTTTCCAACAACTAATCCAGTTACATATTCGGTCATACCACTTCCTGCTTAGTAGACAGTTTGATCCAACTCCTCCAACTAATCAACGCATTGATCCAAAAGAATCCATACAAAACACTCGTCAGATACAGCTCTCGTGACCAGAACAGCGGAACACTAAGCGTATTGACAATTAGCCATGCAGGCCAGGTTTGGACATTGCGACGAACAAGTAATAGCTGGGCCATTACACTGAGCGTCAACACAAGACTATCGACCCAAGGAGCATATGCGTCGGTGTACCTATGCAGGATCCATCCGTACAAAGCAGCAATCAGAATTGCTACGCCAGTCATTCCTGCTACAGTTGCATATGGCGCCTGAGTGATTGGTAGGGATGGCTTGTCTTTTGTGTCCGCCCAATTCAGCCATCCAATCACTCCAGTGACAAAAAAGAATAGTTGCAGCGTAACATCAGCATAGAGCTGTGACGTATAGAACAACGCTGCAAACAAAACGCAACCAACCAATCCTGTCCACCAAGTGTGGACATTGTTACGTCCAGCAAGAAAAATGCAAATTGCAGTCATCAAATTTGCCGCAAGCTCGAGGGGGGTCCATGCCATGGTAAAATACTCCTGTATAGCTACTGTGTGTTATGCAAGCCGGTAAGACTTTAGGAACTCAATCTTGGCTTTTTCTTCACGTGTGAGCGGACCTTCCGCCGACACCCACGTGTCGAGCACAAAAGTTGCCTCGTATAGGCGCGCCGGGACCAATATTCCGCACGCTGTGGCCATGCAGTTCATTGATTGTTGGTCTTCATGAAACAGCGTGACTGGAAGTACTTGCTCCAGCGGACCTGTATCATTCAACTGAACCATCCGGTTGTAACAATCAACCACACCTTGGTGATTTCCAGCACCACAGATGATAATCGTCTTGTCGTACCGAGCCCAATTCATCCACTGAGGAAGCAGAGCGGAAGGCATCTTATGGACCATCTCGGAAACAGCGTGCGCTGTCTGTAGACCACACTGCAATTGACTCAAGTAGTGGTGGGCGACGAATGAGTAGAACCTAAATTTAGACATTAGTCACCTCTTTGATCTGCTCGGAAACTGTAGGCACCATCCACCACCCAGTTTTCATTTCCTGCTCGAGTGTTCCCTTTTTTGTATAGTGCGTTTTTTCGAAAGCACCCATCGTGTGATAGCTTTGGATTTTCTCCAGTACTTCTTCGATCGTGTTGCCACTGACTTGCGTGCAAGCGTGCTCGCCCATTCTTATTTCTGCTGTGATCATGTGTGTTATTTTTCCTGTGCAATAGCTCAGACGTACTCAACCATGCTGTCTTTGAATCCATCGAGCATGTAGTGACTCTCCATTGCTAGTATTAGCGTATTGCCGTTACTGATAATTCGTTCACCGCCACCAGCGTGTGCCATCAGATACATTGAGTACTGCTCATCGAGTTCACCTTTGTCAAACTCGTCTTCAAATTCTTGTTCAGTCATTTCTAGCCTTGCTGTGGTTACAATCTTGCAATTGTATTTGGAACTAGGAGCTGGGCTCAACAAACTTATTGTAAGGCTACATCTGGGATGAGCGTAGCTGTTGCCATAACCCGTGAGTGGTTATTAGACAAGGCCCTCCAACCCACACTTCACCGGCTTCAGCTTGTGCTAGCCCACTTTTTGTGGTTGCAACTGAGTGAGATGGGCTTAAATGCGCATTGCTGTACAGCTGTTGTACCCCACGTAGAAATCCATTCCTTCGTAACACAGCAAGTAGTGCAACAATTTGGTTACGTCCCATTGGAACTGCATCATTGGCTTTTGCTACTAACACCGTGTCATATCGAGCTTCCAACTCTTCAGCTGGAAGCTGATCAAATTCAATCCAATCGTTCCAATCAAATGGACTCAATCCAAGCTCCTTCCAGACATAGTTAACATCTGCAATGTGCGCGCCCATCGCCATGTCTAACTGAGTATCAAACATATCTTCGCTGTTGATGCACCCAATCTTTACTCGGTTAAACGGAATGACTACGCGAACGGCACCGTAGTCCTCTGCAGTTCTAATCAGCGTTGTTGCAATAAGCGATCTCGATCGTTTTGGCCAAGTTACCCGCTCCGGAAGGTGGTCGAATATTAGTGTGTAGTAATTTAATGTATTTTGACTTTTGCGCTGCGTCTTTGTTGGGTCAACGGCTAAAATATCATCATGGATATCACCTCGAACCCCTCGGTACAGTGGGGTGTCCTGCTTAATCATCCACCTAGCATCCGAACAGTGCGTATTAAATAAATGCACAAGGGTGGCAATATCATTGCCGTGACTAACTAAGTTTAGATCTGGTCCGACTGCAGCCTCCATGAGGTATTGTTTGAATGAGTAGTTCATCGAGGACCAAAGTGAGTTAAATGTGCTACGTATTTAGTGCACTCTCGCGGTCACCTCGACGCCATTTCAACGCCGCAAGTGTCGGCGCGTACAACTCATTGATTCCGCATTCAGTGCAATATCGACCCTCGTGCTCATACCCAGCAACTCCATCATCCCACTTGTGGTCGCAATCTGCGCGACTATTCTCAAGCTGCAATAGTTCATCACGGACTTGGGCAGTGCGTTGGGCGACGGTACTATATTCTGCTCGCTTTTTGTTAATTTGTTGTTTGAGGGTCATGTGATTATGATGCCAATGCGTAGTTCATCAAATACTTATACACTGCGTGAGGGTCAGTTTCGAACACAGTCTTCGGTAACTCTCCAGCAAATGCTCGGTTAGGACTATCCCACCACTTAGGTGCCATTTCGCTACCCATTAAAGCAATCAGCAGTGTGTTGCATCGTGGCCTAAGTCGGTCTTGTTCGGTCATGTTATTTAAACTTGAATATCCCAACAGTTAGTAATTGTCATTACTCAACCCCAAACCTTTGCTTAATCATCTTCTCGCATGTATCAGCAACCGACTTGAATCGATATGCCTCTTCGCCTTCGTACATAGCTTTGATCAGACTACCCACACCTCGACACTGGCTAATACAGTCTAGCATGATCAGCTCGGCAAACCGTTCAGAAAACTTTGCCAAGTCTTGCATGTCCATTGTAGACCACGTGCCGGCAAATTTCTCATCTAGAGTATTGCCCATTAGCTCTCGAATTCGTTCGTTCATTTTTCTAATACCTTTGTTAAACGGTCAATTACAGTTTTCAAATTTTCTCGTGTCAGATACAGTTCAATCAACATGTCCAAGTATTCATCATTGGAGGTGTCTGTCATAGTAAGAGTAAATGCATCACTATTGAAAACTGGTCGGAGTGTTAAATCAACAAACCTGTTATCTGCATCGTATACGCATTGTTGAAAGATCGCGCCCTCGTCTATATTCATTCGTCATAACTCCTCTATACCAAAATATATCAATTGTGTCCGATTGGTGATCTTTTGTTGCAATCTGGACACTGATAGTGAGTAGTGCGGTCTTTATTGATATCATAGATAGCAACGGCTCGACCCCACTGTCCACGCTCTCGTGTAGCACCGTACATTGCTGCACTGACGTTAGCTTCAGCTTCGCTGCCAGATTTTTCAAAAAAGTGCTGCCAGATAGAACCCCCATCCAGATCAGCGTTGCAGTTTGGGCAGTATCCGTGCTCACTCATTCTGGCACCTTGTCGAAATAGTGGTAACAGACTCCCAGCAAGTAGCAAAGGTACTCGTTGTCCCCGTTGCTACCTTCAGCTTCGTGGATCCACCGGAGAGCTGTAGCACGATCCTCCGCACCGATTTCAATCAGTCCATGCACTCGCAGCTCGAGACGTTCGGCAGCAGCTTTTTCTTGAATCTCACGCAGGCGGCTGTTGTCGGTGATGGTGATCTGCAAGCGATCCAGGTCTGCTTCAATCTCTGCTTCGGTCATAGTCTGGAGAGCTTCCCACATATGACGTGGGCGGAAACCATGCGCATCCTTGTACATATCCCAGAAGATGCTGACGAGTTCTTCTTGACGGGTCTGTGTTACTTCCATGTGCTGTGCTCCTTGTTGCGATGCGTGTATTATACGATCAGATTGAACTAAGGTCTACAGTGGCGCAAAGCGCTCGTTCAGTTCAGCAATTTCGTCATCGGAAAAATCTTGCATGATCATTTACTCCAGAGTGTAAGAAAAGCTGATACCTTGATTCGCGAGACTGAGCATGTAGTTACACGCTTCGGTGAATTGCGTCTCGCGGTATGCAGACCGTGTACCCGATGAGGTGATGGTGATGATGTGTTCCATATGAGATCTCCGTGTGCGTGTGTAAGTGTCTATTGTCTACCCTAAACCCGAACTTGTCAACGGGTTACTGAGTGATTACAGTAATACGACCGGGAAAGTACGAATCGAACATATGGGCACCTTCCATCGGTGTAGAGAACAATTCTTCTACCTGAGTCGACGGCTTCGATCGTCCCTCCCACATGATTTCAATTCCTGCGCAAGTGTAGATCTCCCCGTCGATTGCGACGACCTTACCGATCCGGTAGCACTCGTTGTTACCCGGGAAATCGAGACTTTTGATAACATCACCAACCTTGACTGCTGCATTCATTTTAAAGTCCTTTGATTGCTTACTGATGAGTCAATTATCTGCCCTAATTAAATTAGGGTCAACAGGTTAGGCATAGCCGTGTGTGCGATTGATTAAAATACACTATTAAGTGGAGTGTGTGGTATCAATTCCAAAGTGAGTACTGATGTGCTTTGTGCACTTTTCAACAGCAGCATTCCAAGGACCAGCGTGACTGTGAATGCTGCCCACGTATGTTTTTTCTACTTGGCTGATACATTCTCGGACAACAAGCACAATAAGCTCCTCTAGTGCTTGTCCGTTCTTCTCAGTAACATAAAATCCAGCGTGCTCGACAAGAGCTTTAATCTGATCACGCATACGTATCTAAGATTCGCTCCGACGATACCATACGGCCGTGCATGTTATACACATCTTGGATAGCAACTACGGGGGTCTTCCTTACAAAGGAATTCGCTTGTTGATTTAATTCGTCTTGTGTTATCTTGTCAAGTCGCTTAATTCTATGAACAATGATCGGATCATTATACGCAACTCTGCTCACTCGGTCGATAATCATTTTGATTCCGTTTATGTTAGAAGGTGGTCTAGCTTCCGCGATACGTCATACACACTTTACCACTCGTGTGTGGATATTTAGCTCATTTATCGTGTCGGCTTCCGTAAACTATCTTCAAACCATTCAGTCAAGTAGCTATTCATTGTAACAACATTGTCTTCGTAAAATTCACGCTCAGCTTCAACTCGGATCATACGATACATTTCAGTGATTCGATCAACATGTTCAAACCCTTGTCTAACCTGGTTGCGAATGATACGATTGAAGAACCATCGTTCGAGCTTATTCATTGGAATTCGCTTCCGCTGGAGCTTTGGAACTGGCTCCCGCCGGAGCTCAGCAATGCATCATCTGTTACTTCTGAATTGAGGCCTAGCGACTCACTCCTGCCATAGCAGGCTTTGCCATCAGTAAATCCCGCCGAAATTGGCTCGCGGTAGACTCGCTCCCAATTACGGCCTTTATGGACTCTAATCATACTCAAAACCTCTGCAAAGTCTGCATGGTTGACGTTCTTCGGAAAGATGAACATTTGCGCACCTTGCTCCTCTGACTGAACAACCACGTACTTCATTTCACTAATCATTTAGGAATCCTTGTATTTCTTTCCGATTTTGGTTACCACTTCTACTTTGCTCAGGTGCAGGTGATGCAGCAAATGCCTATAGTCACGCAATGCAGCAATGCTCATTTCATCAGTTTTGCCTTCAAGTTCAGCAATCCTTGTTTCCAAATCTTGCTCTTTGGCACGGTGGCGTTCAACGTCTGCCTTGAGACCTGTTGCTTTGTTCCAAAAGTATTTCATATCGTGCCCCAGTATTAGCTATTTAAGTGCGCATCTTACATCAAGCCAACACAAAGGGTCAACGTTATTTGATTACTTAATTCGCTCCCACGCTAACACACGGACCGGTCTGTTGGACACAGCTTCATACGCAACCCACTCGGCTCCACAATGTAAGCAGCGTCTGTGCCCTGGACCAACAATCGCGTTACAAGTGCCAGAATTGCTCAGGCCATGACCAAACCATTCTGGGCCATGGATACCGAGCCGACACACTAACCCTCGCACCATATCCCGAGCGATTCGAAGTACTGAAATCATTCTGCATCCTTCCACGGAGAAACTCGATACCAATCACCAACATCACCGATACCCAGCCCGACCATCAAGCTGTCGGGCACTGGGACAAATCCTGCATAATACTTGCGAGGGCCACCCCATTTTGCTGCTCGTCGCCGCTGATGGAACCAATGCTCTACTACTGCATGTCCAACGTACTCAGCAAACCTAACAAGGATCTTACTTTTGTTGGTCCGCAGCACTTCGCCCTTGACGCGCCTGCCGTACTTGCCGTCATAACAAACGGCTACAAATTTTCCTCGCTTCATTTGATGGTCCTCGTTGGTGCTAACATAGCATCAGTATGCAACTGAGCTGCTTCTTTTGTCATGTGAATGATCCCAAAAGACAACCACTCGTAGTCCTTTGATTCATTTCTCCAATGGAACCAATTAGGCTCTCCACTACTTCTGGCGATCCAGAACACCTGTCCAACTTCAAGAGGTTCGCGTACCGGTTCTGGTACTGGAATCCCATTCACATTGACAGTCTTAGGTACTTCTTTGGGCTTGGCTAGTGCGGCTTGCACCACACTACACAGTTCGTTGTAACTGAGTCGGTTCCGCTCTGCATACTCGTATAACCCGTCGTAACGCAAGACGGGTTGTGTTGAATTACTCACACTGTTCCTTTCGGAGTTATTATCCGCGCATGATCGCAAAAATATTGAATGGGGTCAACAAGTTTGGGCGAGTGGGTCCAATGCCTCAGTCAGCCCCAAAAAAATGTTGATTGATATTCTTGGATAATTTCTCTGCCTGAATTTGTGCGCCCTTGGCTACCAATGTAGGGCCAAGATCCGGATTTTTCTCGGCAAGTATAGCGTGGAGCGTCGCCTCACTTTGCTTAGCCGCCTGATCGCACATTTGAATGCACTCCTGTACAATCAACTTGGTAAACTTTTCGTAATCCTCTAATCTTGGATACTTGAAATCACCATCTGTTACATTGGATTCATTTGTGATCCAATTATGATGTTTTAATCCAGCCTGTTCGACGAGTTGTTGAATTCTCTTATTCATTACTTTCCAAACTGACTTAGGAATTTACGAGCACTGTAATCTGTCATTGCCTCATCGGTAGGCTCGAATGCAATTCCTGCAATTTCACAGATGTCCCTAAGAAACTCTTCTGGCTCGTCGACAGTCAACATCATTTTGCCCCCACCGTCTGGACGTTGAGCAGCGATGACAAAGATGGGTTTGCCATGCTCAGCCGCTTCCTTAAATCCGCACAGAAGGTGCGGAAGTGCTTGTTTTAGTTTTTCAATTGCTGTACTCATTCTGCTACTCGCTCCTCGTAAATTTGTGTTGGGGTATATGGAAATGTCACTGGAACTCGCGAATCGCGACTAGTGAAGTATGTCTTGTATGGTTTCCCATCATCGACATCAGGTGAAGAGTACCACTCCCAAAAGATTTTACCTTCACTATCATACGCGCCGGTATCGTCTTTGAATACGCGACCTAATCGTTTGTTTTGATAGAGTGTACCATTGGTGCTGCCAGACATCTCTTTTGCAATCTCCATCCACTCAGAATCCTCACCAGTCAAAGGTGCCAGTGGCTCATACTTCAACAGCTTGGACAATAGATTTACAGCGTAGTTTGCACTGAATCCGCTATGTCCTTCATTGGAGAATTCACCAATCATGTGAAGGATGTGTTTACGCATCATTCCGTTCATCTCGTCGTCGTCATTGAGTCCGATCAAGTCGAGCTCAGACTCTGCAAATTTCATTAAATTACTCATTTTTTAACTCCGGGGTATGTTGAATCTGAAATAAATTGAATGCTTGTCTTGGAGTGACTGGCATTGCTCCAATGTAGAAATTGTACACGTACTGTTTATCACAATTCCTATCAATGTATGTCATTGGATCATTTAAATCAATTGATCCAGTCATCATCTCGCCTAGGTGCTTTATCGTAAGTGTGGCCTTGCTGGTTCCAGTTTTTGTAAACTCTCGTACCTTGAACGCACCCGAAGGCTGACCACCGAGACCAGACCTATTGGTCACCTTAACTCGTACTGGCGAATCTTTATAGAGATCATACCAGGCCAAGTCGTTCCTGCTACCGTGCCACATTGTCATTGTTGTTCCCCACCTTCCGCCGCGCCTTGCTGTGGAATTGACTCGATCCCAAAACTACGGTTGATCAGTGCACCACAATATTTGGAGGTGGATTCAGCCACCCGTGCTTTTGCGGGGTTGAAGGAGTACTTGTAGCTTGCCCCATTCAGCTCACAAATGCTGGCGCACTCCTGAATAATTAGTTCGGCGAAGTTCGACAACGCCTGGCTATCCATAACAGCAGATTTCTCATCGCCGTCATTAAAATATTCCCAGGCTCCTGACTGTTCGGCAAGTAGTTTAATTCGGTTGTTCATCACCGATCCTCTCTTCTAAATTGAGAGGGGTTTTTTGAAAAAACAGCTGGGCCACTTCTCTAGTGCAAATGCCTTCGCTTCGCGTAAAGTTTTGAAATACCCATGAAAGAACGCATGATCACTAACAGACCATTGGTTCTTTTTCCACGGCCACCTTTGCTTGTCCGTGGGAGACATGTACGTGTGGTGGATAATTTGACCGAATGCACATCCAGTATCACCACCGTAGATGTTTGGGAAGCTATTCCCGTAGCAGTACGTGTGAACGCGATTGCCCTTCACTGCTCGACTCCAAACCGCTTTTTAATTACTGCAGCGCCCGTTTCAAGCGCTCTGTTGTATCCTCTACCAAACTCGCAAACAGCGGCGCTGTCTGGCACACTCATGGAGTCCAACGTCAGTGCGCACTTTTCAACAATCAGCTGAGCAAATTTTTCTTTGTCGAACGTCGTTCTGTCAAATCCGCGATCCACTCCGTACTCGACGACAGTGCACTCCTTGATCAGTTCTTCTATTTCGGTAGTCATTAATGAGGCCCAAGGGAAGCTGACGGAGCTTTGGATGACGGAGCTTTGGATGACTCAAACTTAACCGTGCAGCCAGTAAACGCAACGACTCGGTAATTGCGCGCATTGTATTCCTCTGTGATGTCAAAATTCACAGTGGTAATCTTTTTACCAGTTTGTTCTTCAACCACTTTGCGAATCATCTCCTCCACCACCTTAACAGATAGTGTTGCACTCATTGCAAGTTCAAAGTTGTAACTCATTTAAATTCCTTTGCTTCGTTTATTCCGCAGTCAAAATGTGTAAAATTTGACTGCGGGATCCAGTTTTGTCAACTGCTGCGCAGCTTGTGTCAGCGCGCGATACTTGGCTTGCACTTGACTACGGGGCAATTCACCATCGCAACACAGATTTTCGGGACTGAGGTCCGAATCCAAACTGTTGGCAACGTCCTGACGACCTTTAGCAGTTTTAATTTCAAACTGCTTACCCTTGAAGATGCTGTTCCAACGATTCTTCTGGTCGATGTATGCGTGCAGTGCTTTCATGTTTAACTCCGTTTGTTGCTGTCTAAGTGTTAATTATCTACCCAAACTAACTCATAGTCAACGCTCAATATTGATTGTAGATCACCATGTGGTCCACACCAGGCACATTACCCACGGGTCGATAAATCTGCTGCTCACCGTCCCACCCATCTTCATCACATAGCACATCATGTGCAGTCACTGCTGTGAAACGAACTTCCTTACCGGTGTGATGGCTCTTGACAAAGAACGTCGTGGGCATTCCGATGTACTCTGATGCTAGTTTGAGCACTTTACGAGTCTTGTCGTACTCGCACTTTTCCAGCGGGACGGTAGGAATTTCAGGCTCGACATCAGGAGTGTAGCGACCTTGACCAGCGAAGTAATTGCGAGCGTACGTACCGAACATTGTCTACTCCGTTTGTTGATGGGCCAATTGTCTACTCAAATAAAATTAGAGTCAACGCCAATTGTTTACTGTTTGCAACAAGCGTCTGCAGCTTTCTCCACTACTTCTCGCAACCTCTTGACTTCGGCTATCAATTCTCTACACGTCACCTGTGAGCAACGCTCAAACACTTCCAATTCAAATTCAGCCTTCTCCACCAACTCTGCTCGGAGACCTGGGTGTGGTGTTTTCATTTGCTATCCTTCCAGCTCTCCAGTAGCCCTACGAATCGCAGCTTTGGCTCGGTCCCTCGTGTCTTTGGCAATCTGCCACGCTTCACGGTCCCCCAGCAACTCCTCCAGCGCTTTCACCAGACCAGGAGTAGCGTCGCCCACCTTGGGTTTGACACGTTCATCGGCGCTGGTATAGAGCGCCGCTTCTTCATTCATCCGCTCCACAATAGCTGCTTCAATCAAAGCGCGACCTTCCGGTGCCGTTGTCCACCAACGCTTAATAGCATACTGTACAGCGTCGCGGACCGCACCACGTGACGCCTCCTCCACATGACTCCTGATCGCCTCAGGTGAGCACTGAGCATCGAGAGCGCGTTGCACTTGTTCACTAATAGTAATGTGCCTCTCGTCAAAAGCATGCTTGATCGCCTCTCGCATTCTGTCGACTGTAATCGTAATCTCAACTGGGTTCATGTATCTGCTCCGTTTGTTTCAAAATGTAGCTTGATCATCATTGCACAACTATCAGCGGTTGCTCTGGTTTTGCGAGCGACTTCACCTACGTTAGCGAGCTCAGCTTGTTTGGCAACAAATTCACACTGTGCAATGCACTTAGCAACAATAAGCTCGGCGAAGGTTTCTAAAGTGGCTTCCCACTTGACTCTATCTAGCCCTAGTCCATATACGTCAATATGACTTTCTCTTGCAAATTGCTTAATTCGTTCGTTCACTTTAAGTCCTATGCTGTGAGGAGAGATTCTTCAATTCTGCGCAGTGCGTTTTTCTTCCGAACGACTTCTTCCTCTTCGAACTTCTCATCAATTAATCGATTCCACGCACCATTGATAGCAACACTGAAATCAGGATCCTCGTACCATTCGAAGTTTAGTTTGAACTTCCATTCGCCTCGGAGATCAGTTCTGCGCCCGTAGGTCATATCGCCGTCATAGATTCGAAGGGTGAGAATCAATTTCTCGATGTCGATGTCATATTCACGACATCCGTTATAGGTACTACCCCAGTGCAGATCGACGCACGAGTTCTCAAACCCATGAGTACCATGGCCGCGGCCAACATATCCTTGTCCGCTAGGCTTATTGAATGGCTTGAGTGGCAGATTAAGCTGCGTCACAGCACCGGCGGTCATCCATGCTTCGATCTTAGAACAAATTGTATGGTGGGCGTTGTGGGTCTGTAGGACCCACTGATGCTGCGCCAATATTTCAGCTTTGCGTTTGAATGTTTTCATCTGTGCATGGTACCACAAATTATAAAAATGGGTCAACAAGTGCGATCACTTAAACGGCCCTCGATATCCCTGTAAATCATTTCTGCGCGTCGATCAGCAGCAGCGTCAGCCTCTGAATAGCTGTAATCATACTGTCCAGCAGGTCCAAAGGTATTGCTTTTGACAATATCCAAACACTCCTTCACGACCAGCTCAGCAAATTCTTGCCAGGCAAAATCACCCAGATACTCACGATCGCTACCGTAGTCCCTCTTTAGGCCAGCTTGCCTGGCGAGTTCAAGTAGTCGATTATTCATTGTCTGGTGCGTAATGTTTGTTTTCAGTCATTGTAGGCGCAGACGCTGCAAGGGCAGCGTCTAGGACATGAAGTGCTTTGATAAGCAGTAGAGGGTCTCCAGTATGAGCATGCTTTACCAAGATCTCTCGAGCCTCGTTGAGTGGTTGTCTCAGATCAGTCATTTGTATGAGTTGTGTGTAGTGCCGCTGAATGTTTGCGGGCTGCATGTCATATTGACGCTGCGTTAGCGGCTTGAGACCACCGGCTTTGCACTCCCACACCGCCGGCTCAGCTTGCTCCAGCGCAGTGCGAGGAGCATCCAAATAAACTTTTGTGCTTGGGCGAACATCCAATCGCTCCAGTACTGCAATGGTAAACAAATCCTTTGCGGTTCCGACCGGTCCTGTTCGCCGGCCCAACGCAGCTTTTAACCTTCGAATCTCTATCTCAAACGCCTTAGCCTCGCAATGCCGGGCACATGGCGCAGGGTGGGTTCCTGCCGCTTGTAAGACTCGGCGGTCAGGCGCGGCGGGTGTCAAGCTGTCAGTCAAACCGATGACCCCACTTATGCTCATAGTACTCATCCATGGCCTTCGCATATGCTGGATCGGACATATTGGCCAGCACAAGTTGCCGATTGGAATAATTCACAATCAACTCGGCGAACACTCGGATGAATGTTGCTCGGTCGGATGAATACGACCCCATAACTTGCTCGATAAGTTCTCGAACTTGTGATTCACTCATATCTATCCCTCAATCTAAGTAATACATTTTGCTGCGGGGGACCATCGCATACTTGTCATCACGCTTGATCACAGTGTATCCATGCTCGGTGATATTGCGCTCTGCCCAAGCTGGAATGTCTTCACGACCGTTGTGCACACCAACTGCATCCCACACTTCCTCCTTGTCGTAGAGCTTGTCCTCCTTGGTGGTGTAGGAGATCCACTCGCTACCCCAATTAAAATGAGTCATCGACTTGGGTGCTTGAATCTTGATTGCAGTACCAGCTTTGATGAGAAACATTTTGAACCTTCCGTTGGTTGTGTGAAACTCAACTGTACCCCAAAAAAGATTAATGGTCAACAGTCAGTAGGCTTCGGCGTATGCTATGAAACCGCTAGTATTGTCGCCATACGTAGCCCAGTAAACACGACGATTGCCGCACTCGCACCGCCGACTCTCACCGTCCCACCCTTCACACTCCACACCATCAGCACTCAAATAATCGTTGCAGTTCATCCCATCGAATATGATGTAGTTATCCGACATTTCGTTTGCTTTCTCAGCGGCTTTGATCGCTTCATCTGCTGTTTTGAACATAGTGGTTACGCTCCCAACGATTTTTCCAAGACATTGAGCGCTTCACTCCCAGCTGCCCATGCTTCATCTTCACTCTTGAAGCGAAACTCAGTACTCCGCCTCCAAGAAACTTGCTCACTCCCAGGCACCCCGACGTAACTGACGAAGTCCACCCTCCACTTCGGATATCGCACCGCTCGGGAATCCTGGGTCACGGTGTCAATTTGAATACGCTCACGTAGTTGATTCATTGTGCTCCCCTTGCTGTGCTATCTTACGCAGATTTTCATGTTGCTCCACCACTCCCCAACCGTATGCCTCTTCTATCTTTCGCTGCAGATCGATAGCGTCGATTGCTGCTTGTTTGAGAAGTTTGTATGACTTCTCATTGAGGTTGTTATCATTCATAACAACGTGCAATTCGCTATACACGTGCTTAACCATGCGCTGAATTACTCTGAGTGACTGTTGCATTGTGTGTCCTTGATTAACGTGTGTCAATTATACGATCACTTTTTCAACAAGTCAACCTGCTCGCTGTGATTTTGGGACGACTGGTGCGGGTGGCAGAGGCATCCAGTGCGAGGGCTGGTTATTGAATCCGTTGGCTATGTTTGTCGGTGCGTCATAACTCCAGTGATCGCCGCCAAAGCCTTTGCCCTCGCCCAACCACTTTGCTTGACTAATGATTCCTTGTTTGTAAAACAGCCTATCCTGGCTATCTTTAGGCGCAGTCTCAATTGGCTGCCAAGGTACTGGCTCAGCTTGCTCCAGTGAGGTGCAGTATTCCTCAAGCGCGCGACCGTATGCTACATAGCTCACATAGTCTGCTTCGATAGGTCGTTTCATGTTTTCTCAATTAGCAATAGTGAAGGTTGATCCAACCTGTTGGAGCACACAGGAACAGACTGTCGTCAACCGCAATCATGTCACCAACAGATACGCTGCGACCACGTCCGTAAAGCAGGTCGCGCTCAAACTGACGGCTGGGGTTGTTCGTCAGGTCAAACACTTCTTCAGCAGCGGCTTCACCGACAGCATCGACTTCGAACGCTCCAACATCCTTGTACAGCATAATATTACGCAGAGCGATCAGATCGATCGGCAGTTTCCGGGAGTAAAATTCTCCCATCAGTTCCGACGGGGCGAGTTTGATTGTGATCTGTGACATTTGGAGCTCCTTGGTTGCGATGAAGGTATTATAGGGTCACTCAACCCTATTGTCAACTGCTTTTAGTACTGGACGCGAGTGCGATCAGTATTCTCGAAGCGCTCTGGCATATCCAACAGCTGACCATCCTTATAGTTCACACCAGGCTGTCCAGCACATTCACCCGTAGTCAAGTAACGGAATCCCTTGTAGTTCCCTGTCTGGTGCAACACTGCTTCCAGCACATTCATCGCACCTTGTCGCACATCAGCTCTGGACGGATCGCTATCTTTACAGATACCGTTTACCAGTGCGACGAGTGCTTCTACATCATATGTCTTGCGGGCCATTTTGGAACTCCTTGGTTGCGATGAATGTATTATAGTGCGATCTGGGTAACCGGTCAACAGTTTAGTTAACCGTCTCTGTCTCAATCTTTGCAACGCGCATCATTTTGAGATTTTGATCGGTACCGCAAAGACGGACACTGTACACACGACCTTCCTTGTTGAGACAAGCGATGTCAATCCAAGGAACAACCTTATCAGCAGCATTGAGATTCAAACAAATGTTAATGATAACACCTTCCAAGTTACCTGCGCTGCTAGACCAAGATACTGCGTCGTTGATGTTGAGATTCATACTTGTAACTCCGTGTTGTGTTGTCTAAGTGTTAATTATCTTCTCAACTTAATTTAGGGTCAACAGTTTTGTCGATGTTTAAGATCGTTATTTTTTCAGCAGTGAACCACAGTCCACCTTGGCTGGCGGGACGGTGATGTTCAGTGATCCCTTCGGCAATAACTTTCACCCACACGCGACCACGTTCTGACAAGTGTGGAGCCGTACGCTCCGCGCATAGGTGCCACCCTGGCCGATGAGCATACCCTTTGGTAGGATGGTCCTCAGCGACGTAGGTCTTCCCCACTTCCAAACGCTGCTTCTTATTAATGAACAGTGGACCAAGGCTTCCATCCTTGCGCATACTGAACAACTTCCAACCGAATACTACTGTAGTCATAACGATTCCTTACCAGCGTACTTGAAGATATGGGAGATGCTCGATTTTGACTTCATCATCCATACTACCTAGCCCGCCGCCAATATGGGTTTCGCGCTTCGCAATTTGCATAGAGTAACCAAACGCCTTGAGCTTTTGTTCAATCAATCGTTGCAATGGAGTAAACTCGGCAGAGTAAAATGGACGTTCTGCGACAGCAAACTCTGTATGATACGGTAAAGCCATATCCAACCAAATTTCACGCTTGCCCAGTGTTGCAGCTTCTTTGATCTTTTCACCAATCTGATCCAATCGGCGAGACATTTTTTCATCGCTTTGTTCAACCAGTTCTTTGGCTTCTTTGGCAGTAATCATATCAAGTTCTTGTTTTCATTTGAACGGTGTGGGGAGCACAAGAGGCAATCAGCTAAACCGTTTGAGTACGTCAATCAAAGCGACCGCGAGGTCGTACTCTCCACGACTCACTGCTGCCTCTACTACCTCCCGAAGCTCGTTCACTGTAGTAGTGCTAGTAGCACCTGCGATCTGACGGAGCAAGTCACGCCCGTCTAGAGTGTTGGATTCGTGTTGGCTAACAATTTGCTCGATGGTTTTCATGTTAAACTCCGTTAACAGTTGATGAGATGCGCATTGTAATCTCTTTTGGGCAAGGTGTCAACAGTCAAATGTTCATTCAATAGTTGCCGCTCGCTAATACAATGTGAGCGATGTGCTCAAGTCGTTCAATGTGTTCGTACGCTCGCCACGGGCTCGTATCGATAGCAACGACACCGTGTCCCTTGATCCCAACAATGTCGTATGCAATGTTACCGTGCTGGTCTAGCTGCAGTTGAGTGAAGCATTCGTCGGCAAGTTGCTGACTAATCGGAGGAACGTCTCCTACATTAGGTGCAACCTTTGTGTAGCGATTGAGCTCAGGGAATGCAGCGCTGACTGTACTGAGATCAATCCCAGCATGCATCGCAGCAATGCAGTACGTAGGGTGGACGTGCACGACAACGCGGACTTCATTGCTGTGCTGGCCCATGTTTCGCTGTAGGCCAAAGTGTAACGGAATCTCTCCACTGGGCTTCAGATTAGCGCTGATGTCTGTGTAATACGACTCCGCCCACGTCTCAGCCCCAATATCATCTCTCGTGTTACAGTGCAGAATCTCAATCTTTTTAAATTGATCAGGCTGTAGAGTTTGTTTACGCACTCCGCTGGGAGTGATGTAAAAGTGATTGCGGTCGTGATGTCTGATCGACACATTCCCATCACGACTCGTAATCCAGTTACGCTTATATGCGTCTTCCAATACTTCACAAATTGTTTCTAGCATTCTTTGATTCCGAAATGTTTATTGATTAGCCGCACAACGCGCACCAGCTCCTCGACCCTGGCTCTGTTCCAAATTTCGTCAGTAGGATTAAATACGGACTGATCAAGGATGTCGTCCATCTCAGCGTTAGTAACATCAATGCAGTCTTGAATAATCAGCTCGGTGAACTTTTGTAATTCGGCATAGGTAACATCTGACGTAAACTCTATCTTGGCTGCAAGTTCTCGAAATCGGTCGTTCATTCTTTGACCCCAAAATATTTCTTGAACCCCGCCACACCATCACGCAACCCTTCGTTGTACGATAGTTGATGTGTCTCATTCGGTCGGAGATTGTTCAAAATTTTGGTGTTGGCTTGTGCTGCGCACTCCTGAATAATCAATTCAGCGAACTTCGCCTGCAATCGATCAAGCTCAAACCGATCTAGCGTGGTCCAAGTGTATGGGACTTCCTGATCCAGTGCTTGCCCAGCAAGCTGTTCAATTCGTGGATTCATTCCGTAATCCTTGCAAGAATCGCAATAGCTGTGTCGGGA
>Ga0247843_1003613_pt1 | contig 24876 bp, 24 predicted proteins | sample LaCruzMarch2017__FD_192420 | JGI IMG/M metagenome (GOLD analysis project Ga0247843, IMG submission 192420) | Freshwater microbial communities from meromictic Lake La Cruz, Castile-La Mancha, Spain - LaCruzMarch2017_8m | ecosystem: Environmental > Aquatic > Freshwater > Lake | place: Spain...
CTTGACCAAGAGCGCGCGCGAGAAATCAAACGCCACGCCGACGAAACCATTTATGATCAGCGCGCATATAACCCACATCATCGCGACGCTCCCACGCTCATCAAGGGTAAAGCGGGCGCAGGAGCGACGGAGCAGATCGTGCAGAAAAGAAATTTTTGCGGTCTGGTAAAGGGTGCTTCACCAGTAACGTGACGCGTTGCGGATAAAGGACCGCCTGATTCTGAGCGTTAGCGCTTATTTTCCATTTTTATGCTCAGAGCGGCGCAAGCACGACGGTGTGCGCCCGGCTCTCGCGTTCCGCAAGGGCCACCGACCAAGCCACAAGTCCTGCGACCACGACCCCGGCTAGCGCCCAGTTCACAACCGCCCCGCCCCGCAGGTCCATCCACAAACGCGACAGTGCGAAATCGATAGCTGGCAAGCGAGACATATCCGGACCCGTTGAAGATGATCCTGCGACGTTACCGCAGGGTGCTTAACGGATCGTCCCGGTTCCATTTCATTTGACCCGCCCTTCAAACAACATCAATATGATATCAATGTGATTCTGGAGGGAAGAATGGCGGCACAACGGGCGAGCCTGGCGCGGACACAGGAGCGCGAGGCCGGCACCATGGATGGGGGGCTGATGCTTCTGGCTCTCCTCGGGCTGGTCGGCTTCATAATCTGGTGGGTGACGACCGCGATGTCGGCGCTTGCAGGGGAAGAAGGCTGGGCCATCGCCACCCTGATCGCGGCGGTGCTGGGCGTCTCGTTGATAGCGTGCGGCTTTTACAGCCTCCAGCCCAACGAGGGCGCGGCGATTACCCTCTTCGGCAACTACAAGGGCACCGACAAGAAGCCCGGCCTGCGCTGGGTCTGGTTCTGGTACGGTCGCAAGAAGATCTCACTGCGGGTCCGCAACCTGACTTCGCAGACGCTGAAAGTGAACGACAAACGCGGCAACCCGATCGAAATCGGCGCAGTAGTGGTGTGGCGCGTGGCCGACACCGCGCAGGCGCTTTTCGACGTCGACGCGTACGAAACGTTCGTGAACATCCAGGTGGAGACCGCGCTGCGCGAGATCGCCTCGCACTTCGCCTACGACCATGCCGAGCACGAGGAGCCGACGCTACGCGCCGATGGCGAAAAGGTTTCCGAGTTGCTGCGAGCGAAGCTCCAGGAGCGTATCGTGGTGTCGGGCGTCGAGATTGACGAAGCGAAACTCTCGCATCTCGCCTACGCACCCGAGATCGCCGGCGCCATGCTGCGGCGTCAGCAAGCCGAAGCGGTGCTCGCCGCGCGCAAGACGATCGTGGCGGGCGCGGTGTCGATGGTGGAAAGCGCGCTCAACCAGCTTTCGGAACGCTCCATCGTCACGCTCGACGATGATCGGCGCGCCACAATGGTGTCGAACCTGCTCGTGGTGCTGTGCGGCGACCGCGATGCGCAACCGGTGCTCAACACCGGCACGCTTTATCAGTAGGCCTTGCGCTCATGACCGCCGCAGTCCGCAAGTCATTCCCGCTTCGCCTCGATCCCGCGCTCCACGCGGCGGTCGAGCGGCTGGCGGCGGCGGAACTGCGCAGCGTCAACACGCAGATCGAGTTTCTGCTCCAGGAAGCGCTGAAGGCGCGCGGCGTGTGGAAGGCTTCACTCGCATCGTTGAACGCCACGGATACGCCCCCTTCCGACAATCCGGATTCAAACCCGGCTGCATGAAAATCGGGGATCACATCCGCGCGAATGCGCGGTCGCCCTGTACGGACCGTCGGCGCGCGGGTTTTGTGCCCGCGCGGCAAAATCGGCGTCTTGGTCGCCGGCACATCCCGCTCGAAGGGGCGGCCGTCGCCCAAGCGTGACCGTCGCACCGATCATTTCCGGGTGCAACGGACCCGAGCGCCATCCGATCGCTCGCAATTGCAGCAGCAATTGCGAAATCGGATAAAGTTTCAATGAAATCATAAGTGTAGAGCATCCTTGTCCGACCATTCGATCGCTTTGGCTATCGAATGGTCGGACAATGCCCTTGCGTATCCCCTGCCGCATTTCCGCTAACGCACATCCACGCGCTGCACGCTCGACTGCACGCCATCGCGATAGCGGATCTGGATAGACGCGAACTGCGTTGTCAGGGGCGTCTCGATGTGGATCTGCGCATCGCTCGGCACTGCATACGGGTTCGCCTTGTCGCACGGCGGCATGCGGTAAACCTGTGATGGCGACATCGTATCGAGCCCATACCGAACTTCGGCGATGGCGCATCGCGAGGAAATGAGGTGCGTGAAGTACAGCAGCCGGCGGCCATCGTAGTCCCGGAACGCGAGCCACGACGTGCGCGTCATTTCCAGAATATCCTTCATGCCTGAAAACAGCGCGGCGTCCGGATCGAACGTCATGCGAAACGGCCCGCGCACTTGGCCATTGGCGTCGCGATAGCTGGCGTCAATCACCATGGTCCGCGCGTTGCCGGGCAATTCGATGAAGGATCGCGGCTCCGGCTTGCCCGTCTGCTGGTTCATCGAACCGAGAAACCCGGTCGACTCGCGGGGGCGGCCGGGCAGCTGCACAAATAGCTCCTGGATCGGCTCGGCAAATCCGAAAGAGAGCGTCCATCCGGAATTGCTGCGCATGGCGTTCATGTTCACTTGCCGCGCAACAGCGGTCCGCGAGATCGCGGTGAGCCTGCGGCGCGCGTCCTCCAGTTGCTCGGCCGCCACCGTCTGGTCGATGAACCAGCTCAGAAACTTGCCGCGGTCGGCGAGCGCCACGAACTCCGTCAGGAGCTTTTCTTCCTTCTCCTTGTCGGCAAGGGTCTGCGCGCCGAGGAGCGCTTCGGAGTAGTTGCGCGCGAGCTCGTAATAGGCCGGTGCGAACTCAGGTCTGGACGCGATGATCTGTTCCAGGCGCGCCTTGCGTTGCTCGGCTTCCAGAAGCAGCGCCGCCGCATAGGCCAAAGTCTCGTCGCCTCGGCGCGCTGCGGCCAGTTCGCCATAGACTTCACGCGCACCGGCCCGCCCCTCCTGGACCTTCAGGAAGGTCTGGAAACGATAGTGCGGATCGACTTGTTGCAGGCCGAAATTGAAATAGCCGAGGTAGGATCTTCGCGCATTCACGAAGTCGCCGCGCAACTCGTAGAGCCGCGCGTTGGCATAGAACTCAAAGGCCTGCTTGGGCTCGGCGACGATGGCGCCGCGACCGGCGATCTGGGCGAATTCCCGCGCGATGTCCTGCGCCAGGGTGCGGGCGCGGTCGCGATCAGCTGTGGCGGCCCTCTGGAGCGCCGCGACGCGCGCGCGCGCGGTGTCGGCAAAAATGCCCTGCGGATAGCGGCGCAGATACGACTGAACCTCATCCGCCGAACCGTTCTTCACGTCGTTCCACAGCGCGATATCGAGTTGGCGCGGCGTGGGTTCGGTGCGCGGCGGCGTCCACGTCGCCGGCGGCGGCGCGCGGCCCGGCTGCCCCGGCACGAACGTAAAGTTGCCCGTGAGAGACGAGTTGTCCCAAGGCACCTGCACGCCGTTCGTGGCCGCGAGCACGGAGGCGCGCACGCGGCGCATCATCTCCTGCACATCAAGCCCCGGCGCGCCCACATGGCGTAGGAACGCCCCTGTGAACGGGCTGTTGCGGCCGACGCCGTCGGACGCGACCGCGCCGGGCTGCGTCGAATAGGCGATGAGCGTGTTCGCCGCCGTCGCGCCGACCTGTGCGAGCCCCTGCGAGACCGCCAATGCACGCGCGGCGCCGTGACGTCGCGAAAGATTGACCGCAAGAGGGTTGTTTCGGCACGCGTCCAGAAACACCAGACTTGTGCGCGGCTGGGAGGAAAGCGCCGTCAGGATCTGGTTCACGTCGACCGCTTCGGCCTGGACCGAGCCATCGTCCGACAGTTCGGCGTCGCGAGGCAGCAGATAGTTGCGCCCGTCGACCTGCACGCCGTGCCCGGCGTAGTAGACGAGGCCGACCTTGGCTCCATCGAGGCGCCGCGAAAAATCCCGCAGCGAACGCTGCATGGCTGCGAAGTCCGGATCATAGCTCTCTATGACCTCAAAGCCCATCGACTGCAGGGACGACGAGACATCGACGGCGTCATAGAGCGTGTTCGCCAGCGCCGGCGCATGCTGATAGGCCGACACGCCGATCACGAGCGCCACGCGGCGCTCCTGCGCCCAGCTTGGCGCGCCAAAAAAGAAGACGACCGCAATCAATCCAAGTAGCGCGCGCATGAAGCCCGTCCGTATTGCCGGCGAGACGCCGGGCAAGTCCTGTGGCTGTGTAGCGCGTCGCGTATCGACGGGGAATGGGCTTCCGCCCCGGATGCGACCGCTGCCAACAACGACGACGGGCGCCGGCTCTCGCCGACGCCCGCGCCTTGCTCAGTTGCGCCGTGTCAGGCCTTCGGCAGCACGACTGCGTCGACGACATGGATCACGCCGTTCGACTGGAAGACATCCGCGATCGTGACATTCGACACGCCGCCGTTCGCATCTGTGATGGACACGCCCGTCGCCGTCTTGCGCGCAACGAGCTTGCCGCCCTCAACCGTGGTCAGTTCCGCCTGACCGCCGCCGGCGTCGATGGCGGCGATGAGGTCAGCTGCTGACGTGCGGCCGCTCACGACGTGATAGGTCAGCACGCCCGCCAGTTTGGCCTTGTTGGCCGGCAGAAGCAGCGAATCGACCGTACCGGCCGGCAGTTTGCCGAACGCCGCATTCGTCGGCGCGAACACTGTGAAAGGGCCAGGACCTGACAACGTCTCGACGAGACCCGCCGCCGTCACCGCCGCAACGAGCGTGGTGTGATCTGCTGACTGCGCCGCGTTCTCCACGATGTTCTTCGACGCATACATGAGCGCGCCGCCGACGGTGACGGAAGCTTCCGTCACCATGGCTTCGGCCGGCGGCGCGGCGGTTTCAGCGGCCTTTTCAGGCGATGAGCACGCCGCCACGAGGGCGAACGCGGCGATGGCGGAGAGAGAGGATTTCATAAGCACGGTGTGCTCCCTGGAAGCATTGCGATGACCACCCTGAGCTGTTCCCGGGCGATCTTACGGGGCGCGGCGGCGACTGGATCGAATCGAACCGCGGTTCCGTGAGAAGCGCCGTTGGAACCCTTAGCGGCCCGCGCCGGGGCGGCGCTTGCACCCCCGGCCCCTATCGCCTAATCCACGCCCGATTTTGCCATTTGCAGCTGACTCGGAGGCCCGCCGAACGCGGGTGCGCGCGCATGCCGAAACGTACGGACCTCGAAACGATCCTGATCATCGGCGCGGGGCCGATCATCATCGGCCAGGCGTGCGAGTTCGACTATTCCGGCGTGCAGGCGGTGAAGGCGCTGAAGAGCGAGGGATATCGCGTCGTGCTCGTGAATTCGAACCCGGCGACGATCATGACCGATCCCGATCTCGCCGACGCGACCTATATCGAACCCATCACGCCTGACATCGTCGAGAAGATCATCGCGAAGGAACGTCCGCTGACGACGGGCGGCTTTGCGGTATTGCCGACGATGGGCGGACAGACCGCGCTCAACACGGCGCTGGCGCTCTTTCATCGCGGCGTCTTCAAGAGATATGAAGTCGAGATGATAGGCGCGCGCGCCGACGTGATCGAAAAGGCGGAAGACCGCCAGAAGTTCCGCGTGGCGATGGACTCAATCGGTCTCGAAAGCCCGCGTTCGGCGATTGCAAGTTCGCCTGAAATAAAGAACGCCGACGGCTCGTCGACGTACGACCGCGTCGCCGGCTTCGCGGAAGCGATGCGCGTTGTTGAAAAGGTCGGCCTGCCGGCGATCGTGCGACCGTCGTTCACACTGGGCGGCCTGGGCGGCGGCGTCGCCTACAACATCGAAGAATTCGAGACCATCGCGCGCAGCGGCATCGACGCCTCCCCTGTCGGCCAGATCCTCATCGATGAAAGCCTGATCGGCTGGAAAGAATACGAGATGGAAGTCGTCCGCGACAAAGCGGACAACTGCATCATCGTCTGCTCCATCGAGAACATCGACCCGATGGGCGTGCACACGGGCGATTCCATTACGGTGGCGCCGGCGCTGACGCTGACGGACCGCGAATACCAGATCATGCGCAATGCGAGCATCGCGGTTCTGCGCGAGATCGGCGTGGAAACCGGCGGCTCGAACGTGCAATTTGCGGTGAATCCGAAGACGGGTCGCCTTGTCGTTATCGAGATGAATCCGCGCGTGTCGCGTTCGTCGGCGCTGGCGTCGAAAGCCACCGGCTTTCCGATCGCTAAGGTCGCGGCGAAACTGGCGGTCGGCTATACACTCGACGAAATCGCCAACGACATCACTGGCGGCGCGATGCCGGCGAGCTTCGAGCCGACGATCGACTACGTCGTCACCAAGATTCCGCGCTTTGCGTTTGAAAAATATCCGGGCGCCGATCCGACGCTGACCACCTCGATGAAGAGCGTCGGGGAGGCCATGGCCATCGGGCGCACCTTCCAGGAATCGCTGCAGAAGGCGCTGCGTTCTTTGGACACCGGCCTCTCGGGCCTAGACGAGATCGAGATCAAGGGCGCCACCGACGAGGACGGCGGCCGCGCAGCGGTGCGCGAGCGTCTCGTGACGCCGCACGCCGATCGCCTCCTGGTGGCGGCGGAGGCGCTGCGACGCGGCCTGAGCGAACAGGAAATCTGCGCGGCGTCGCACTATGATCCCTGGTTCGTGCGCCAACTCGCCGAGATCGTGTCGATGGAAGCGGTCGTGCGCGAAGCGGGTCTCCCGAAGACCGTCGAAGGCATGCGCGCGCTGAAGGCGATGGGGTTCTCCGACGTGCGGATCGCAACACTCGTCGGCCAGAAGGAAACAATGGTGCGCGCCACGCGTCACAGGCTCGGCGTGCGCCCGCAGTTCAAGCGCATCGACTCCTGCGCCGCTGAATTCCTCGCGTCGACGCCGTACATGTATTCGACCTACGAAACCGCCGTGTTCGGCGGCGAGCCCGAGTGTGAATCCGAACCCACCGGTCGCGAGAAGATCGTCATCCTCGGCGGCGGACCCAACCGCATCGGCCAGGGTATCGAGTTCGATTATTGCTGCTGCCACGCGGCGTTCGCGTGTCGCGACCTCGGCGTTGAATCCATCATGGTCAACTGCAACCCGGAAACGGTCTCCACCGACTATGACACCTCCGACCGCCTCTATTTTGAGCCGCTGACGACCGAAGACGTTATCGAAATTCTCGACGTGGAAAAGAAAAACGGCACGCTTAAAGGCGTCATCGTGCAGTTCGGCGGGCAGACGCCGCTGAAACTCGCCCAACCGCTGGAATCCGAAGGCGCCCCGATCCTCGGCACCACGCCCGACGCCATCGACCTCGCTGAGGATCGCGAGCGCTTCCAGCAACTGCTCAAGAAGATCGGCCTCAAGCAGCCCGACAACGCCACCGCGCGCAGCGAGGAAGAGGCGCTCGCCGCCGCTCGCGCCGTCGGGTACCCGGTCGTGCTGCGCCCCTCCTTCGTGCTCGGCGGACGCGCGATGGAAATCGTCTACGACGATGAGGGCCTGCTGCGGTACGTGACGCACGCGGTCAAGGCGAGCGAGAACTCGCCTGTGCTCGTGGACCGCTATCTCCGCGACGCCATCGAAGTGGACGTCGACGCCGTGTGCGACGGCGAAACCGTCTGGGTCGCCGGCGTCATGGAGCACATCGAGGAAGCCGGCATCCACTCAGGCGACTCTGCCTGCGCGCTCCCGCCCTACACACTGTCGAAGAAGATCATCGCCGAGATCGAACGACAGACCGAGGTGCTCGCCCGCGCGCTCGCCGTGCGCGGCCTGATCAACATCCAGTTCGCGATCAAGGACGGCGAAATCTACATCCTCGAAGCCAATCCCCGCGCCTCGCGCACCGTGCCGTTCGTGGCGAAAGCGACTGGCGCTCCGGTCGCGGGCATCGCGGCGCAGGTGATGGCCGGCAAACCGCTCGCTTCCATCAGGCGCCAAGAACGCACCAACAATCACGTGGCGGTGAAGGAAGCGGTGTTTCCGTTCGCGCGCTTCCCCGGCGTCGATCCGATCCTCGGTCCAGAAATGCGCTCCACCGGCGAAGTCATGGGCATCGACGTGGATTTCCAGTCGGCGTTTGCGAAAGCGCAGATCGCCGCCGGCGACACGCTGCCGACGACGGGCGTCGTATTCATTTCGGTGAAGGACACAGACAAGGCCGCGATGGTGGAGGCCGCAAACGACCTCATCTCGCTCGGCTTCTCTATCCTGGCGAGCGACGGCACGGCGACATTCCTGGCCAAGGCGGGCGTGGCGGTGGAGCGGATAAACAAGGTCGCTGAAGGCCGTCCGCACGTGGTGGACGCGATGAAGAACGGCGCCGTGCAGCTGGTGTTCAACACCACCGAAGGCGCGCAGTCCTATCGTGACAGTTTTTCGATCCGGCGCACCGCGCTCCAGCAGGATATTCCTTATTACACCACCATCGCCGGCGCGAAGGCGACCATTCAGGCGATCAAGCGGCTCAAGGACGGCGATCTCGAGGTGCGCTCCTTGCAGAGCTACGCTTGACGCCCGCACGGCGGCGTGGCTGACTTTCACGCCGATTTTCGAGGTCCTCAGTAGAACGGAAGTTCCAGATACATGGACAAAGTGCCAATGACCGCCGAGGGCCACGCCGCCCTTGACGCCGAACTCAAGCGTTTGAAGAGCGTCGAACGCCCCTCCGTCATCCAGGCGATTTCGGAAGCGCGCCAACACGGCGACCTTTCCGAAAACGCCGAATACCATGCCGCCAAGGAGCGGCAGAGCTTCATCGAGGGCCGGCTGGCGGAGCTTGAGGACAAGCTCGCGCGCGCGCAGGTTATCGATGTTTCCCGTCTCGGCGGCGACACCATCAAGTTCGGCGCCACAGTGACGGTGCTTGACGAGGACTCCGGCGACAAGGCCCACTACAAGATTGTCGGCGAAGACGAGGCTGACGTGCGCGCCGGCAAGATTTCCATCTCCTCGCCGATTGCGCGCGCCATGATCGGCAAGGAAGTGGGCGACGTGGTCGAGGTCGCGGCGCCAGGCGGTGCGAAGTCCTACGAGATCCTCAAGATCAAGTGGAAATGACGCTTCCCGTATGACCCGGAAATCCGACTGGAGCGCCGATCGGGAAATCTGATGAGGCACCTTGCACGTCAGGGCCATCAGACGCCACATTGCGTCAATGCGCCGCCGGATGACCTGCGTTCCAGCTCTCCCAGCCGCCGCCCAAGACGGCGGTTGAGCGCATGCAGACGGTGGGATACCAGCCGGCCAAAACACTGCGCATCTGGACGGTGACGGATGGACGCGCGGGCATCGAGAATCAGGCGCTCGGCCTCGCCGAGGCCATCGCGCGGCGCACCCCGGGCGAGATCGGGATGAAGCGTGTCGCCATGCGCACGCCCTGGTCCTGGCTGCCGCCAGGCTTTGTGCCGGCGCCGCGTCAGGCGCTGACCGCTGCATCAGACCCCATCGACCCGCCCTGGCCGGATGTCTGGATCGGCTGCGGTCGTTCGTCGCTGCCGTTTTCGATGGGCGTGCGGCTTTGGTCGCAAGCGCGCACCATGGTCGTCCAGTTGCAGGACCCGCGCATCAATCCGCGGGAGTTTGATCTTGTCGTTCCGCCCGCCCATGATGACCTGCAAGCGCCCAACGCCTTTCAGATCATCGGCGCCTGCCACCGTGTGACGCCCGATCGCATCGCCAGGGAAGCACGCGATTTCGTCGAAGACCTTTCGGCCGTTCCGCCGCCCGCCATCGCGGTGCTCATCGGCGGGAAGAGCAAGCGCCAGGACATCTCGCCGGAAACGGCGCGCCGCATCAGCCGCGAACTGTCCGCGCTCGAAGGCAGCCTGATGGTGACGCTGTCGCGACGCACCTCGCCAGAGGCGCGCGCCGTTTTCACCCGCGAACTGCGCCCGTTCTCGCGGCTCTGGTACGACGGGGAAGGCCCTAATCCCTATTTTGCGATGCTGGGGGCCGCCGACGTCATTCTAGTTTCCGCAGACAGCGCAAACATGTCCGTCGAAGCCGCAGCGGCAGGCAAGCCATTGCTGATCATTCCAGTCGACGGCGACCCCGGAAAGCTCGCAAGCCTGCATCAGGCGCTTTACGAGCGCGGTTGCGCGCGGCCCTTCCAGGGGCGTCTGGAGAACTGGCGCGCCGAGCCGTTGCGTGAAACCGACCGCGTGGCCGCGGCGGTGCTCCAGCTCATGGCGATGCGGGCGCGGTGAGACCTCGGTTCAGTTTCGGCGCCATTCAAGGCAGGCCGCCGCAGCCCCATAAGCTAACCTCACGCCCGATTCTGCGGAGACAAAGCATGCCCAGCGACGCCCCGAGACACGCCCCCATCGTGATCATCGGGTCCGGCCCTGCCGGCTACACCGCCGCGATCTACGCGGCGCGCGCGATGCGCAAGCCGCTGCTCATCGCCGGCATCCAGCCGGGCGGACAGCTGACGATCACGACCGATGTCGAAAACTATCCGGGCTTCGCCGACGTCATTCAGGGGCCGTGGCTCATGGAGCAGATGAAGGCGCAGGCGCTGCACGTCGGCACGGAGATCATTGAGGACCACATCATGGATGTGGATTTCTCCAAGCGTCCGTTCACGCTCACGGGCGACGGCGGCGAGTTCTACACGGCCGACACCGTCATCATCGCCACGGGCGCGTCGGCGAAATGGCTCGGCCTTGCAAGCGAGAAGAAGTTCCAGGGCTTCGGCGTCTCCGCGTGCGCCACGTGCGACGGCTTCTTCTATCGCAACAAGGCGGTCGCGGTGATCGGCGGAGGGAACACCGCTGTCGAAGAAGCGCTCTATCTCACGAACTTTGCGTCGAAGGTGACGCTCGTGCATCGCCGCGATGAACTGCGCGCCGAGCGCGTACTGCAGGAGCGTCTGCTTCATCATCCGAAAGTGGAAGTCGTCTGGAACGCAGCGCTCGACGAAGTGCTCGGCGTGCAAGAGCCGCTCGGCGTCACAGGCGCGCGACTCGTCGACACCAGAACCGGTCAGAAAAGAGATATCAGTGTCGACGGCGTGTTCATCGCCATCGGTCACGAACCGGCCACTACCCTCTTCAAGGGCAAGGTCGCGATGAAGGACAACGGCTACCTCATTGTCGAACCTGGCACGACAAAGACCAACATTCCTGGCGTTTTCGCGGCGGGCGACGTGGCGGACGAAACCTTCCGTCAGGCTGTCACCGCCGCAGGCCTCGGCTGCATGGCCGCGCTCGAAGCCGAGCGTTTCCTCGCGGCGATCGAACACGCGACGCCCGCCGACGCGAACTACGCCGCCGCGTGAGACTGCTCTATTCGCCCACCTCGCCCTATGCGCGCAAAGTGCGGATCGTGGGCATCGAGAAAGGCCTCGCTGATCGCATAGAGATCGTGGGCGTCGATGTGCTGGGCAAACCCGACATGGTGCGCGGCGACAATCCGCTCGCGAAGATACCGACGCTCGTGCTCGACGACGGCACGTCGCTCTTCGACAGTCCGGTGATCTGCGAATACCTGAATACCCTCGCCCCGGCGCCGAATCTCATCCCTGACGGCGCAGCGCGGTTTGATATGATGAAGCGTCAGGCGCTCGCAGACGGCGCGATGGATGCTGCGTTCAATCTCGTGATGGAGCGTCGGCGTCCGGAATCGCAGCGTTCGCAAGAATGGACGACGCGCTGGACGAACGCGATCACGCACGCGCTTGCTGGGCTCGAGTCCCAAATCTCGCAGAAAGCGCCGTTTGATCTCGGCTGGATCGCTGCGCTCTGCGCGCGCGACTATGTGGAATTCCGTCTCGCCGATCTCGTTCTCGCCGCCCGCACGCCGAAACTGACCGCATGGCGGGCCACGCTTTCCCACCGGCCCAGCGTCGCAATCTCAAACCCGCCTGCCGGCTGACCACGCGAACGCGACCTTGCCCGCCGCCGCGCGGACGCTTCCCCCAGCCATGCATTTGTGCATAGTAAGGGCCCGAGAGAGCCCTGCGTGTGCGTGAGGGGCCCAAGGAAGCGCCGCCGATGGACTGGGACAAGCTCAAGACGTTCCACTACTCCGCCGAACTCGGCAGCCTGACGGCCGCCGCCGAGAAGCTCGGCATCTCGCAGTCCGCCGTGAGCCGTCAGATCGCCGCGCTCGAGGAGCAGATTGGCGTTCCTCTCTTCCAACGCCACGCGCGCGGACTTCTCCTCAACGGCCCCGGCAAAGCTCTCTGGGACCTGACCCGCGACATGGCGCAGACAGCCGCCAGCGCCGAGCGCACCCTCAAGGACGCTCGCGAAAAGGTCATGGGCGATCTCTCGGTCACCGCCCCGATTGCCTTCGGCTCGGTCTGGCTGGCCCCACGCCTCGTCAGCTTCATGGACCTCTACCCGGAATTGAAGCTCCAATTACTGCTGGATGACCGCGAATACGATCTGCTCAAGCTTGAAGCGGAATGCGCCGTTCGCCTCTGGGCGGCGACGCATCAGGATCTGATCCAGCGCAAAATTCTCTCGGTACACGTAAGCTTGTACGCCGCGCCGGCCTATATCGAGCGCCACGGCAGCCCCAAGAAGCTTGAAGATCTCGACAGTCATCGCGTGGTGGCGTTTCAGTCCGCGGGCGCTTCGACGCCGATGAACGAACTCGACTGGGCGATTCGCGCGGGTCGCGACGACGACAAGCCACGCACGCCGCTGCTGGAAATCAACAACGTCTACGGCATGCAACGGGCGGTGGAATCCGGCCTCGGCATCGCCTCGCTTCCCGACTACATGGCGCGCGGCAACAAGAACCTCGTGAAAATCCTGCCAGAAACGGACGGGCCGAACTTCGACGTCTATTTCATCTATCCAGGCGACCTGCGCCGCTCGAAACGCATCGTGGCGTTTCGCGACTTCCTGCTCCAGCAGGCTGCGGACTGGGCGGGCTGACCCTCCAAAGGGCGGACGCGGTTTGAGCCCCTTGCAACGCGGCGGACTGAAAGATGTGACGGTCGCCACCGCGTCGCCCCGCGATTTCGCATGGCTGCGGCGCCCAAGATCGCCCTCTCATGGCCTTGATTCAGCCCTTCACGACGCGCATCTGAAGAGAGCGCAGACGAGCCTCGTCTGTTCCCGGTTTGGAGTTTGAACCTCCCTTTCCGGCGTTTCCTCCCCCGAGGCACCAACTCATTCAGGCCGCGCCTTCAGGGCGCGGCCTTTTTTCTTCCCCCGAACAAGGCGATGAACGCCCCCATGAAGATCGGTGGGTTCGGGGACTGGCTGAAGGCCGCGACGGTGTTGGCCGCCGTCGGCGCGCTCGGCGCGTGGCTCTCCCTGAGCCATCCCCTCTTCGACATCGTCTCCCACGCGCGCGTGCCGATCGCCGCGCTGCTCGCGGCCTTGGCCCTGCTGCACCTGCCGGCGCGGCGACCGCGCTGGACGGTCGCAGCGCTGGCGGCGGCGACGGTCGCGGTTGGGCCGGCGTGGGACTTCGTCGCCCCGCCCCGCGCGGCGGCCGCCGACGGCGCAAAAGTGCGCGTGCTCTTTCACAATGCCTGGATGCGGAACGAGAACCCGGCGCGCGTCATTGCACTCGCGCGCGCTGCATCGCCCGACGTCGTGGCGCTCATCGAGGTGCGCCGCGACTGGCATCCAGCCCTCGACGCACTCGCCGATCTCTACCCCTACCGCGTAATGGAGCCGCGCTACGGCGAGACGGTGATCCTCTCGAAGACGCCGCTCGCGCCGTTCGCTGCGCCGGGCGCCGGCGCCAGTGTCGTGTTCGCCGACATTGCGCGCCCGTCAGGCCCTGATCTTCGCATCGCCGTGACGCACTTCACCCGGCCCTGGCCTTGGGACGCGCCCGGCGCGCAGCGCGAGCAGCTGATGCGGTTCAGTCGTGCGTGGCAGGTGAACGGCGAACCGGATCTGGTCGTCGGCGATTTCAACGGCGCGCCTTTTTCGCCGCCGCTGCGTGCGCTATCGAAACAGACGGGGCTGCGCGCCGTGGTCGGCGCAGGCGGCACCTGGCCGACTTTCCTGCCGGCGATATTCCGCCTGCCGATCGACAACGCGCTGATCGGCGTGCGCGTGCGCGCGGCCACGCGCGAGGTGCGCGGGAACACGGGGTCCGACCACGCGCCGGTGCTGTTTGACCTCACGCTGGCGGATTGATCGCAGCGACAAGCAGACTAACGTCCAAACGCAGTTTTTCGAGGCAGCATCATGATAATCCGTCGCTTCTTACTGGGCGCCGCCGCGCTGGGTCTCGCCGCCTGCGCCTCGCCACCGAAGGAAGCGGCGACGCCGTTCGTCTCCGACCGCGTGACGATCACGACGACGGGTACGGGACCCGATGTGATCCTCGTGCCGGGCCTCACATCCAGTCCGCGCATCTGGCAGGGGACCGTTGCGGCGTTCCCGAACTATCGCTTCCACCTCGTGCAGGTGCACGGTTTCTCCGGCGTGCCTGCGGGCGCGAATGCGGACGGCCCCGTTGCTGCGCCCGTCGCTGAAGAAATCGGGCGCTATATCGAAGCGCAAAATCTACAGCAGCCCGCGATCATCGGCCATTCCATGGGCGGCTCGATCGCGATGATGGTTGCAGCGCGTCATTGCGAGGCGGTGAGCCGCACGTTGATCGTGGACATGATGCCGTTCATGGGCGCTATGTTCGCCCCGCCCGGCGCCACGCCCGACAGCGTGCGCCCCATAGCAGACCAAATCCGCACCGCAATGCAGCAGGATGCTCCCGAGGCCCAACGCCGCGCCATGGCCGAACAGTCCATCGCGAGCATGATCGCCACCGAGAGCGAACGCCCGGCCGCCGTGAACGACACCATGACGAGCGATCCCAGGACGGTCGCCAATTCCTTTCACGAACTGCTTGTCACCGATCTCCGTCCCGAACTGCCGAAGATCAAGGGGCCGGTGACGGTGCTCTATGTCCAGCCGACCGGCGCGCCGCTCACCGAAGCGCAACTCGATACGTATTATCAGCTCTCCTACGCCTCGAGCCCCGGCGCGATGGTGAAGCGCGTTGCCAACGCGCGCCACTTCATCATGTTCGACCAGAAGGCTGCATTCGAAAACGAAGTGCGCGCGTTCATGGCGCGCTGACGGGCGAAGGTCGCGAGCGCGGATCAGGGCTTGGCGGCGGCGGTTGAGCCGTGCCAAGCTCGCCGTCACGGGTCGACGAGAAACGGGAGCGCACATGGCGCATCAGACCGCACAGCCGCCGGCTTGGCGGCTCTGGCTCGCCATCCTTGGTCTCGGTATCCCGATCTACGCCACGATCACCTTGTCGCCGCTGATGAACGGCGCGGCGATCGACACGCTCGGCATCAATGAGTTTCAGATCGGCCTCATTCGCACTTGCGAAGTCGCGATCAATGCGGGGCTGACCATCTGGCTCGCACTGCGTCTCGGACGCATGAAACCGCAACAGCTGGGCTTTATCGGCGCGTGTCTGATGCTCGCGGGCAATCTGACGCTCGCCTTCGGCGACAGCGTGGCGACGCTCATCGCGGGCCGTCTCGCGGCCGGCGCGGGCGCCGCGCTCATGGCCACCGCCGGCAGCGCCACGATTGCACGGATGGCCAGCCCGCACCGCATCTCCGCGAGCCTCGCCATCCCTATCACCATCTGCTCGGTGACCGCCGTCGTCATCGGCGGGCGGGCGGTGGAAGCGCAGGGTCTGACGGGCGTCGGCCTGGTGCTGAGCGTGCTGTCGGTGATCGGGCTCTCGCTGGCGCTTCTGGCGCCGCGCACCCCTTATGCGTCCAACGCAGAATCCCCGCGCCTCGCGCAGATGGTGGGCCTCCTGCGCAACCCTTACGTGCTCGGCTCGGCGCTGACGTTCATCGGCTCAACGGCTGTGTGGAGCTTCTTCGAACGCAAGGGCGTCTCGCTCGGCCTGTCGCAATCGCAGATTGGCGACCTGATCGGTCTTTCTTCCATTTGCGGCGGCGTTCTAGGCGCACTGGCGATGCTGGCGCGTGATGCGCACGTTCGGGTGGCGGCCGTGATCGCCCTTGTCGTGTTCGGTTTCGGCCACGCTGCGCAGGCGATGGCGCCGACCGTGCTGCTCTATGCGGGCGGCGCCTTCATCACCGCCGCGACCTTCAGTTTCGTCCAGACGTTTACCGGCGCGATCGGCGTACGGCTTGATCGTACGGGCGGGCTGAATGCGGCAGGTAACGGCTGGGCGTCGTTCTTCAACGCCTTCGCCCCGGCAATTGGCGGCGCGTTGGTGATGACGGGCTCGTTCGCGGCGCTGGCGCTACTGTGCATGGCATGCATGGTCGCCACTTCGGTGTTGATGTGGAAGGCCGGACACAACCTGCCGTCAGCGAAGCTGACCGCCGAAGAGTCAGCGACCGGCGCACACCCGGTGACGGAGCCGCCGGACCCGATGCACGCGCCGTAACGGCTACTCCGCGAGGTGGGCGCGCAGCATCCACGCCGCCTTCTCGCTGACGGCGGAACGCTCGGTCATCAGATCAGCGGTCGCAGGATCGTCGGCGGCTTCGGCGGCCTTGATCGCGGCCTTCGCCGATTTCACGACGGCTTCGTTCGCGTTCAGCAGCGCCTTGAGCATCGCATCGGCGGTCGGGGCGGGATCGTTGTCGGCGGCGATGGTGGCGCGCTTGGCCATTTCGGCGTGCGAGGGCGCATAGCAGCCAAGCGCGCGCACGCGTTCAGCGATCAGATCGATGGCGGTCCACAACTCGTTGTACTGTGTCTCGAAAAGAAGATGCAGCGCGCCGAAGCGCGGGCCTTCCACGTTCCAGTGATAGAGGTGTGTTTTCTGATAGAGCGCGTAGGTGTCCGCGAGCGTCTGGACGAGCGCATCAGCCACCGCCTCGCGCTTCTGCTTCGCGATGCCGATATCGGGTTCCATTGGGGGTTCTTTTTTCTGGATAACTGTAGAAAACGTTCCTAGTATCTGGTAGTTCCGCCCGTGCACAAAAAGATCGCCGCCCTTTTCGCCCTCTGCGTCGCGTTGACGCCTGTTTCCGCCAGAGCCATTGCGCCAACGGACGCGTTCGGGGTTTGGGCCACCCAGGACGGAGATGGTCACGTGGAGATCGCACCCTGTGGGCCGAGCGCCTGCGGGACCATCATCTGGGGCGACCGTTCGAGCGGGCCGAGCACGGATGTGAGGAATCCCGACACGGCGCTTCGCGTTCGCCCGCTGATCGGCCTGCGCATTCTTGAAGGCTATCGCGCTTCGCCGGCTGGCTGGGTCAACGGTCGCGTCTATGATCCGAAGTCCGGCAACACCTACCGTTCCGAGCTCTTGCCGCAGGCCAATGGCGCGCTGCGGGTAAAGGGGTGCCTGGGGCCGATCTGCCGGACAGAGACCTGGCGGCGCGTCCGCTAGGGCAGCATCGCACCAAGTCCGATCGCTGTAGCGATCGCATGGTCGGATAAGGATGCTCTACACATATGAAGCTAGAGTGTCCGCTCTTTCGGCATTGCACCCGCAAGTCAGAGATCGGCTAATGTTGCTCTGGAAAATGCCGATCAGCATCGCGCCCGCGGCGACGAGTGCGGCCCCCGCCCAGCGGCGCGTAGTCACCGCCTCCTTCAACATCACCGCAGCGATCGCGGCGCCGAACACCACGGAGGTCTCCGGCAGCGCCGTGATCGGCCCGATCGGCGCGCGCATCTGAGCCCGCAGCACCAGCACAAATCCCGCGCTCGAAAGCGCGCCCGCGACTGCGCCGCGCACCCAGCGCCCCTTGCCGAGTTCGTCCAACCGCCTCGGCCCGCGCCGCATCACGATGAACGCGAGGATGGGTGCGAACGTCGCCAGCGCGCCCCACCCCTTGTAGGCCAGCACATCGCCGGAAACGCGCGCACCGAGCGCATCGACGAGCGAATACGACGCGATGGCGAGGCCGGTGAGCAACGCCCACGCCGTCGCGCGCCACGGCGCGTGCAGGCTGACGCCTACCGCGCCCACCCCGACGCTGACGAGCAGCACGCCGATGGCGACCGGCGGGCTGGGAATTTCCTGCGCCGCAACGACGGCGCCAATAGTGACGAGCGCGGGCGCCGACCCGCGCGCGATCGTGTAGAAATGACTCATGTCGCCGGCTGCGTAGCCGCGCAGCAGCGCCGTCCAGTAAACGAAATGGATCGCGCAAGAGCCCAGGATGTAGGGCAAGGCCGCAGCCGGCGGCGCGCCGAAGAACCACCACAGCGCAAGGCCGAACACGACGCCGCCGATCGCCATCTGGCCGAGATCGACGAGCCTGTCTCCAGCCGAGGCCTTCAGCGCAGCGTTCCACCCCGCGTGGATGATCGCAGAAAGCAGCGCGGCGGCGATGGCTTCAGGGCGCACGGCGCATTTGTACGCACGCCACAAGCAAGCAACGCAAGACTTGGCCCGATTTTCAGTGCGCGCGCGCCTCCGGAAGCATCAGGAGATCACGCCTGTGCGCCTTGCCGTTCTCTCCCTCGCCTTCCTGCTCGCCGCGTGCGGGCCGCCGCCGCGCGTGGTCAAGCGCGCGGACGCGACCCAGACCGTGACGGCGGCGGACGCAGCCTTGCGCAGGGCGTTCCAGGCGCGCGATGGCGAGGCCGCTGCAGCGTTTTTCGCCGACAAGAGCGATGCCTCGCCCGATGGCCAGATGGCGCGCTTCGGCGGCGACGTGCGCATGAGCCTCGACACGCTCAAGGCCGATCCACATGGCAAGGTGCAGTTCCACCCCGCCGGCCAATCCGTGGCGTCGCAAGCCGGCGACATCGCCTACACCATGGGCGTGCTGGACTGGACGGCGTCGTCCACGCCGGAGCACGACTATCCCGTTACCCGCAGCGCGACCTATCTCTACATCTGGCGCATCCAGACGGACGGTTCGTGGAGGGTCGTGCAGGCGATCTCGCGGGAGATACAGTACGAAAGCCCCTACAAGCGGTTCGAGAACAACGCCGCGCCCCGGGCGCCGCCCTTACCTTAACGGCATGCTCGCGCGGTTCCTTCCAGCGCGCTATGAAGGTCGTCCCTTCAGGGAGGAAACACATGTCTGTAGATGGAAACTGGACGATTGTCGTGAAGTCGCCGATGGGCGAGCAGCCAAGCACGCTTTCTGTGAAGGCCGACGCCGGCGCGCTGACCGGCACGCAGGCCGCGCAAGGTCAAAGCCAGGCGATCGCCAACGGCAAGGTCGACGGCAACACGGTGACGTGGTCGAACTCGATCACGCAGCCGATGCCGATGACGCTCGAATTCACCGGCACGCTGGACGGCGACACGCTCAACGGCAGCGTGAAGGCCGGCGCGTTCGGCGCGTTCCCGTTCACCGGCACGCGCGCTTAGGCGCTACGATCTTGGACTGAAAGGAGAGGCGCGAAGCGGGAGCTTCGCGCCTCTTTGCCGTTCGCGTCACCCCACGCTCGCGCAGAACCGCTGGATCCGCGCGCACGCGTCTTCGAGGATCGCGTTTGATGTCGCGTAGCTGATGCGGAAGCATGGGCTCGTGCCGAACGCCGCGCCGTGGACGACCGCGATGCCCTCATCCTGCAGCAGCTCGCGCGCAAAATCCTCGTCGTTGCCGATCGCCGCGCCCTTGGCGGTCTTCTTGCCGATGAGGCGCTGAAGCGACGGATAGACATAAAACGCGCCTTCCGGCGTCGGGCAATTCAGGCCGTTGGCCTGATTGAGCAGTGACACCACGAGGTCGCGGCGGCCTTTGAACAACTCCTGGTTCGGCTTGATGAAGGTTTGCGTGCCGTTCAGCGCCTCCACGCTCGCCCACTGCGAAATCGAGCACGGGTTCGACGTCGACTGGCTCATGATGCCCGACATGCCCTTTATGAGATCGGCGGGGCCGGCCGCATAGCCGATGCGCCAGCCCGTCATTGAATAGGCCTTCGACACGCCGTTCATCGTCAACGTGCGCTCGTAAAGCGCGGGCTCCACCTGCGCGATGGTCGCGAACTCAAAGCCGTCGTAAACGAGGTGCTCGTACATGTCGTCGGTGAGGATCCACACGTGCGGATGGCGCATGAGCACATCCGCGAGCGCCTTCAGCTCCGCGACCGTGTACGCAGCGCCCGACGGGTTCGACGGCGAGTTGAAGATCAGCCACTTCGTCTTCGGTGTTATGGCGCGGTCGAGCGCTGCGGGATCGATCTTGAATTGCGTCTCGATCGTGGTCTCGATGAATGTGGGCGTGGCGCCGGCGAGCAGCGCCATGTCGGGATAGCTCACCCAATAGGGCGCGGGGATCAGCACTTCATCGCCGGGCGAACATGTCGCCATCAGCGCGTTGAAGATCACAGCCTTCCCGCCCGGCGACACGTTCACCTGCACACGCGTATAGTCGAGCCCGTTCTCGCGCTTGAACTTCGCGACGACGGCGTCCTTCAGTTCGGGAATGCCGTCGACGTCAGTGTACTTCGTCTTGCCTTGCATGATCGCGCGGATGGCGGCTTCCTTGATGTTTTCCGGCGTATCGAAGTCAGGCTCCCCCGCCCCGAGGCTGATCACATCGCGGCCCTCGGCTTTCAGCGCGCGCGCCTTCGCGGTGACGGCGAGCGTCGGCGAGGGCTTGATGCGGCGGAGGGCGTCGGACATGGGTGCGGCAGGCATGGGCGATTCCTGTTGGGACGGCCCCCTCTACCCTCTCCCGCGCCAGCGCGGGAGAGGGTAGAGGGGGCTCTCAATGGATCGGAATAAAGATCTCCGTGCGGCGCTGCGCGAGGTCGCCGGACGGCTGTACATAGACCTCCCAGGGCTGGCCCGCCGCCTTCATGCGATGCGCTTCGAGCCACGCGCCGATCATCTGGTAGGTTGCGCCCATCGCCGAACTCGAGCCCGCATGGACGAACTTGAGCGCGCGGCCCGATGGCGTCTGCGCGGACGCAACGCGCGGATCGTTCGCCGGCGCCGGTCCGGTGAACGGATAGCCCGCCCGGAAGACGATGCGCGCCTCATCCGCCAACACCGTCACCATGATGCGTGGCCCCGCGATCGACGCGCCCGCTTCTGCGAGCTTGGCTTCCACGACCGCAAAGGACTCCGCAGTGGCGGCCTGCACGCGCTGCGCATAAGCCGCTTGAAGATCAGGCCCGCCCGCCGACACCGGGATAGCGTCCACCGACGGCTCGTCGCGCGTCACGTCATTCTCCACGAACGCGTAGATCATGGCGGCGGGTTGCACGTACTCCGGCGCGAGACGCTCGAAATCGGTCGCGGGGAGTTGTTCGGCCAGGTTCTTGAGACGCTGCAACCCCGCCGTCAGGTCCTGCTGGATGGCGCCTTGCGTGAAAAGATTCAGATAGCGGCAGCCGACATACATCGGGTTGGCGGTGCAGTCGGAAACGAACGACCACGCGACCTTCGCGCCGATCGGCGCCCGCTCGAGCTCGTATACGGTTTTCGCCGAGCCGCGCACGCCAAAATCGAGGAGCGTTTCAACCCGTTCGTTAATGACCGAGCGGGTGATGCGCTGGCTGCCCGAGCCGATCCGACCCGCCTTGGACACCCACGTCGCCTTCTGTCCGGCGCTGCTTTCGCCCTCGAACCTGTACTCGGCCTGAGGATCGGCCGCAAACCAGGGGGACCACTCGTTGAAGGTCTTGAGATTGTCCACGAGGGCAAAGACCGCCGCTCGCGGTCGCGCGATCTCGATCTCTTCCGTCACCACGAGCTTTGCGGGCAGCAGAAAGTATCCCGCGCCGAATAGCGCGGCGGCGGCGATGGCGACAAACGCAAGGGCGATGGCGATCCAGCGCATCTGCCTTATAATCTCCTGGCGCGGCGGGGTCGCCGAACTAACATTGCAAGTCTATGCACGCCACGGGCCACAACAGGCGCAAGCGTCACGCGGCGGTGCGGATTTCGGCGGCGAGCGCGGGATCGACCCCGAGTTGTCGCGCGAGATCGGCCAAGTAGGCTTCTTCCGCAGGCTGGTCGGCGTCGATGGCCAACAGCGAGGCGGCATAGATCTGCGCAGCGATGGCCGGACTTGTGGCCTCGCGGACAAGACCTTCAGTATCCATGGGACGGGCAAGTTCGTCGAACAGGAAGTTTCTCTCGTCTTCCGAGAGAGAAACCTGCCCGAGGCGGTCAAACAGCCGCGCCTTTTCTTCAGCGTCGATGCGCCCGTCGGACTTTGCGGCGTTGATCATGGCCTTAAGCGTCACCCGCGCCAGGCGCTGGGAGTCGGCGCCCGAGAGCGGCAGGAAATGCGGCGGCGGGGCCTCGAGGGCGGCCAGCTCCGGCGGTACAGTCCCTCTCTGGCGCGCCTCATGGCGTTTCCAGGCGTACCAGGCCAGTCCGCCTAGCGCGGCCAGCCCGCCCAGTTTTGCGACAGCGCCTGTAAACTTCGGCGCGCCCGCGCCGGCGATCATGCCCGCCATCACTCCGCCCACCCCGGCCATGGCGATGTTGCGGGCGTCGGGATCGGTCTTGAGGCGTTCGAGGACGTCGCCGCCGACGGTCGCCGCCCCCGAGGCCACCTGGCCGCCAAGCGCGCGCAGGGCCGCGGTCGGGTCCGTCTGAAGCGCCTTCAGAATCTTGTCGGCGTCGATCATGCGAAAAGGTGCTCCGAACGCCCCCGCGCCCAGTGACACTCCTTTAGCGCGGATTGGCGGGCGCGCAAACGCGGCCAGCAGCACCCCGTCACGCGTCCGTGACGCCAGTCTCTTCCTCGATCATATCGTCGATCTGGGCTTCGTGAATTTGCGTGATCACCTCGGCGTCGGGATCGGCTTCCGCTTTGAGGTGCAGTTCGTCCACGGCGGCCTCATACGCGTCGAAGTCGGATTCCAGCTTCTCGCGCGCTGCGTCTATGGAGACGTCGGCCTCCTCCATCTTGGCCTCCCAATCGGCGGTCACGCCATCAAGACGCGCCTGCGCGTCCGCCACCTCGGCTTTGTCCGTCCCTTCCATATTGGCGCGCGCTTCAACGAAATCCTGAGCCATGTTGGGCAGGTCCGTGCCGATGACGTCGACGACCTCGTCGGCGCCGTCGAGACTCTTCTCGAGCAGCGGCTCGACGATCACCTGCACGGTATCGAGGGTGTCGGCGACGACGCCGAGATTTGGGTGACCGGACTCCAGTTCGTCGACCAGATCAGGGTGCTTTTCCTTCAGGCCCTCGAAGGCGCTGATCGCGTCCGGCGCCCACTCCTTGAAGCTCTCGACGATTCCCTGGCCCGTCTCGTCGAGGTGGGTCCTGAATGCCTCGATCCTGCTTTCGCTCAGGTCGCGAAAGGACTGGTAGTCGACTTCGGTGATACGCCCCTCCGCATAGTCGCGCGCGACAGCCGCTTCCTGCTCGACCATGAGCTTGATCAGCGGGGCATCGCTCATATTCTCCTGCTGAGGCGGCGTCTCGCGCACCCAGCCGGGTATTTCCTGCGCCTCGGCTTGCGCTTCCGCTCGCTGCTTGGCGTCGGCCTCTTCGGCTTCGCGCACGAGTTTCGTGAACGGCATTTCGTCGGCAAGCTTGGTCTCGGCCATGGGACGCCCCTTGTGGTGTCGCTATCGTGCGGTCACAGGCATAGGCGTCGCCAGAGGAAATTCCGGGTCAGGCCCGCTGGTCAAACTTCTCGAACTCGTACGCGATGCAGGCTTCAATCATGGTCCGCCACACCGGCTCGGCGATCGACCATGAAAGGCCTGCGGCCGCGCCGTTGGCGCGGACATTGTCGAGCACCTGGTTGATCCTGGCCTCGTCACGGACGTGTTCGCGCTTCGGCTTGATCCGCGCGGCGGCGTCCATGTAGCCCTGACGCCGGGCGATCAGTTTCACCAGCGCGCGGTCGATCTCGTCCACCCCCGCACGAACGTCGCTCATGGTCTCGCACCGTTCAGGGTCGGGCGCGGCGAAAGGCTGGAACAGCACGGTTTTATCCATAGTCGGGGCATGTGCCGAGGCCTTGCTGATGCGGCAACATGGCGAAGGGTCGCGGGCACACGCCCGCGCGCCGGGCGTCGCGACCGCTAAGTCGCCGGTAGGAGCGCTGCAGCCTTGGCCCGCGCCGTGTCCTCGGCAGCCTTCGGATCCGCGATCTCATCAAGCGACATGATCGTGCAGCGCCGGCCATCCACGATCACGTCCGTAAACTTGGAAACGCTCGACATCACGCGGTCCGCCAGCGCGATCGACTGCTCCCATCGGAGATCGGATCGGCACGGCTCGGCGATTTCCGCGCGGTACCAGCGCCCGCCGGGACCATCGAGAAGCAAAGACTTGTCGAGGCCGACGCGAAAATTGCGCACAGTGCTCGAGAACGGGATCGTCGCATCCGCGCGAACCACCGTGTACTCGACCAGCGCCCCCGCTTGCGTCGTGGACGCCGCGTCAGTGCTGGCGCAGCCCGACAGGATGAGAGCCCCCAGCGCGGCGACTGCAGGCGAAAGGCGAAAAACTGGAACAACATGCATGACGGGGCTCCCATGATCGTGACGCGGACCCGTCCCTCAGGCTCGCGCGAACCCTATCATGCATCTGCGCGAGCGACCAAACGGGAAGAGCGCACTTCGATACGACAAGCCGACCGCCCCGGATGGTTCCAAAGTGGCCTTCTTTCAGGGTGACGATCCGTTGATCCGGTCAGTTGGACCAGATCGCCGAGAGCACGACGCCTTTGGCTGTGCCGGCCAGCAGGATCGCGCCCTGATCGTCACGGACGCCTGCCTACCCGCGCGGCCGGCCCGCAGGTTGCGGTGCTGGCGGTAGTCCGCCTGATCAGCGCGGCCGCGATCGTAGGCGGGGACGCGGTCGGCGCGGGGCCTTAGCGCCAGCGCCCGTTGGAGAGCTGCAGCCGTTGTGCTGACGCGCATCACGGCGATCGTCGCGGCGGTTTGACCGGCGGTCTGCCCGGGAGGGTTGCCCGGGAGGGTTGCCCGGGAGTGGCGCCGGGGGGGCATGGGGGCGCCCCGGGGGAGCCCGGGAGGGTTGCG